>SAMEA3663147__coassemble_524_pt1 | contig 10905 bp, 10 predicted proteins | sample SAMEA3663147__metabat2_high_PE_013 | metagenome-assembled genome bin SAMEA3663147 (sample SAMEA3663147) | pig gut metagenome | biome: pig gut; feature: pig-associated habitat; material: faeces | place: Denmark | collected 2012 | reverse complement strand
GGGGATGAATTATATTGGACTGTGGACTAATGATAAATACAGTCAGCTTCAGGAGGTCAAAAGGCTTCTGGAAGAAAATAATGAACTTCGCAGTACAGTAGATAGTCTTACAGAAGAAAACAACAGATTAAAGCAGGATACATATGAACTGGAAAGATTAAGACAGCTTTATGAACTTGATGCCCAGTATGAGGAATATCCCAAAGTGGGAGCCAGAATCATTGGCACGTCTTCTGATAACTGGTATTCCACATTTACAATTAATAAGGGGAGTGAAGATGGTCTTAAGGTTGATATGAATGTTGTAGCATCTGGTGGTCTGGTTGGAATAATCAGTTCAGTAGATTCACATTCTGCCACTGTTAGAACAATAATTGAGGATGGAAGCTTCGTCAGTGGCCAGCTTATTGATACAGGAGATAAATGTACTGTTGAGGGGAATATTAAACTGATGGACAGCGGACTTATCAGTATTAAGTATTTTAACAGCTCTGTCAATGTAAGAAATGGTGATAAAATTGTCACATCTAATATAAGTGACAAGTATCTGTCTGGTATTCTTATTGGATATACAAAGGATGTGTCTTTGGATGCTAATAATCTAACACAGTCAGGATATCTGATTCCTGCCGTGGATTTTGAACATCTTCAGGAAGTTTTGATTATCACAGAATTAAAGGATTCCGGCAAATAAATGAAAAGAAAGATAGTAGAGTTGATTATAATTGTCATATTAATAGCAATTCAGAATTCACTGGGGAGAGTTATCAGTCTTGGTGGTGTAATGCCTAATCTCATGATACTCTTGCCAGTTATCTTTGGATATATCAATGGAAGCAAAGAGGGTATATTTACCGGTTTTTTTGCAGGACTGGCATATGATGCATATTCTGCAAATGTCTTTGGTTATTCTGCTCTGTGTTTTTCCGTTATTGGATATGTCTCTGGTCTGTTTTATTTGAAATATGAGGATGACAATATTGTCCTTCCGGCATTGTTTACCATGATTGGAGATTTATGTTTTGAGACTGGTTCATACTTTGGTAATTTTATGCTTCATAATGACTTGAATTATGGGTTCTATCTGTCAAGAATTATTGTTCCGGAGATGCTATACAGCACATTAATTATGCTTATCCTTATTAAACCTTTATGTATGCTTAATCCGCATCTTAACAGTAAGGATAAGAGGAGACTGGGTGAATTAAATGAAAGAGATATTTGATTACATTTTAAGTTTACTAAAGTCAAGAATTGTACCATTGGTACTAGTATTTATTGTTATGTTTTCCATTGCAGTCGGCAGATTGTTTAATATTCAGATAATTAATGGGGAATCATATGTTTCATCACTTTCAGAATCTATAAAGAAAACTACCAGTGTTGCGGCAACAAGAGGTAGAATCTTTGATAAGAATGGAGTTTTACTGGCTTACAATGAAATTGCGTTTGCTGTTAAAATCAGTGATAGTGGAACATATTCCAGCAATACAGTTAAGAATAATTCTATTAATTCTGCCATTGAAAAGACTTTGAATATAATTGAGTCGAAGAATGATAAATTCTCTAATGATTTTCAGATTGTATCAGATGGAAATAGCGGATTTAAGTACACTGTTTCAGATAATGCTTTATTAAGATTTAAGAGAGATACATATGGTGTGTCTACAATTTCAGGATTGTCAGATGAACAGAAAAACTCATCTGCCAATGAGATGATTGATTATCTGTGTAACAGATATGAATTGAACAAAGATGATTACTCTGTTTCACATCTTCTGGAAATAATTAATCTGAGAGTGAGCATGTCTGCCAATTCATATAACAGATATGTCAGCTTTACAATAGCAAATGAGGTTTCTGATGATACAGTTGCAGCTGTTCTTGAGAGTTCAGGAGAACTTCCAGGGGTTACAGTTGAGCAGCAATATGTTAGAAGATATGTAAACAGTGTATATTGTTCCCAGGTGCTTGGATATACTGGAACAGTATCAAGTGCGGAACTTGAAAATCTAAGAGCGCAAGACCCTTCTTATGAAAATAATGACATAGTTGGTAAAACTGGTATTGAGAAGGCTATGGAATCAGAACTATCTGGAACAAAAGGGTCTAAAACTGTCTATGTTGATACTGTTGGAAGAATAACTGAGGTTGTTGACGAAACAGACGCGGTAGCTGGAAATGATGTTTACCTTACCATAGATATCAACCTTCAGAAGTCTATATACGAGGCGATTGAAGATGAAATTGTTGGTATTTTATTAAGCTACATTACATTGGGGGATGATAAATACGAATATAATTCATCTGATGAAATTTCACAGATTAATATTCCAATAAAGGAAGTTTACTTTGCACTGATAAACAATAACCTTATTGACCTTGACAAGATGGCATTGTGTGAACATCAGGCAGAGACAGAGGTTTACAATGAATATCTTATAAAGAAGGACTACACTTTCAACTGGCTTGAAAGGGAACTAAAAGAGGGAAATACCCAGTACGGAAAGCTCACAGAGGAACAAAAGGCGTATATATGGTATATTTATAAGGATTTGTTGTGCGAAAGCAAGGTCTTCAATACTGGACGTGTGGATGTTAACGATGAGGTGTATGATGACTGGATAAATGGAAATAATACCAGTCTTTCTAATCTGTTAAAATATGGTATTACTAAAAACTGGATTGATATGTCTCTCCTTGCAGATGAACAGTACACCAGCTTATCGGAATCATATGATATATTGTGCCGGTATATTATGGATGAATTATATGTTGATAATAATTTTTCCAAGAAAATGTATAAATACATGGTGGAAGATGTTGATATAACTGGCCGCCAGCTGATTATGATTCTTTTTGAACAGGGATTCCTTGATTCTGAAGAAGAGTATGATCTGATTAATGAGGGAAGAATGTCACCATATAATTTTATGCTGGATGCAATCTCTACTAAGAGGATTACACCTGCTGACCTGGCTTTAAAGCCTTGTTCTGGATCGTGTGTAATTGTAGACCCTGATAATGGAAAGGTTATTGCACTTGTATCATATCCAAGCTATGATAATAACAAAATGTCAGGAACAGTGGATGCTGAATATTATGCTAAATTAAGCAATGACAACTCAAAACCTCTTACTAATTATGCAACACAGGCACAGAATGCTCCAGGTTCTACATTCAAGATATGTTCAGCTGTAGCTGGATTAGACCAGGGAGTAATTACTACTTCAACAGAGTTTTTCTGTAATGGTATTTTCGCGGAAACTTCTCCTCCTCCAAGATGCTGGCAGAGATGGGGACATGGCAATGAGACGGTTTCAACTGCTATAAGAGATTCATGTAATGTATATTTTTATAATGTTGGGTTTAAATTGTCCAAACTGAAAAATGGTGAGTTTAACGATACCTATGGTACTAATATCCTTAAAAATTATGCAGAACAGTTTGGACTTGCCACTACTTCTGGTATTGAAATATCTGAGAAACTGCCTCACCCATCAACAATTGATGTAATAAGATCAGCAATTGGACAGGGGAACCATTCATACAGTGCCCTTAATCTGGCAAGATACTGTTCAACTATCGCAAACAGCGGTACATGCTATAATCTTACACTTGTTGATAAGATAACAGATAACAGTGGTAATCTTATAGAAGAGAATCAGGCAGATGTGGCTTCAACAATGGATATTAATAATGGAATATGGAACGCTGTGCATTATGGCATGTATCTTACCACAGAATCATATCCTGCACTTGCAAATATTGGAATATCCGTTGGCTCTAAAACAGGAACAGCCCAGGAAAATGAAAGAGAACCTGATCATGCTACAATGATAAGCTATGCTCCGTATGATGACCCACAGGTTGCAATGTCTGTCATAATCAGAAATGGTTATGGAAGTGGTTATACAGCAACTTTGACAGCAAAAATATTAAAAACATACTTTGGTCTTGAATAATGACGAAAAAAATTTTAAAATATATATGTTTTTATTGTTAAGAAATGAGGTGTACAGTGAGTAATTCAGTTATAATTAAGAGCAATAAGCAGGGAATAACTGTTATTCTTGATGATGAAATCGGTTTCGATGAGTTAAAGAGCCTTGTTAAAGAGAAGTTTACACAATCTGCATCATTTTTTGGAAGTGCTGACATGGCCATGGCATTTGAGGGCAGGGAACTATCAAATAAGGAACAGCAGGAGCTTATTGATATTGTTGAGGCATCAACCAATATGAAGGTTATATGCGTGCTGGATGAAAAATCTATTAAGGGTTCAAAGGATAACAGCAGTGGTTCTAATAGCTCTATGCTTGTGAATGGTTCTCCAGATGGATTGTTTTATAAGGGCACATTAAGGTCAGGACAGGTTCTGGAGTCAGAGACAAGTGTTATTGTCCTTGGTGATGTCAATCCAGGTGGAAGGATTATTTCAAAGGGGAATGTTGTTGTACTTGGAAGTCTTAAAGGAAATGTGTATGCAGGTGCTGCCGGTAACAGTAATTCATTTGTTGTTGCTCTTGACATGAGTCCGATGCAGATAAAGATTGCAGATGTGATTGCAAGAAGTTCTGACAGTTCAATTCCTGCCAAGATTAAAAAGGCAAGAAAAAACAAGATGGCTAAGATTACAAAGAGTATTCAGCCTAAGATTGCATTTGTGGAGGATGGGAATATATACATAGAGAATCTTTCATCTGATGTGATTGAGGATATTAAAATCAATTAATGTTGATTTAATTGCTTAGTTGAAGCATAATAAAATTGAGAATGGTTTGAAAAACAAATATTTTTAAATTACAGGAGGCGCGTAATGAGCGAAGTTATTGTTGTTACATCTGGTAAAGGTGGTGTTGGTAAGACTACAACAACTGCTAACATTGGAACAGGTCTTGCAAAGCTTGGCAAGAAGGTTGTTATGATTGACACTGATACTGGTTTAAGAAATCTTGATGTTGTATTAGGTCTTGAAAATAGAATCGTTTACAATCTTGTTGATGTTGTAGAAGGAAATTGCAGAATCAAGCAGGCTATGATTACAGATAAGAGATGCCCTAAATTATATCTTCTTCCAACAGCACAGACAAGAGACAAGTCAGCTATTACTCCAGAACAGATGATTAAAGTTATTGAGGAGATTAAGGCAGATCCTGAAGAATTTGATTACATAATCCTTGACTGCCCTGCTGGTATTGAGCAGGGATTCCAGAATGCAATTGCAGGTGCTGACAGAGCACTGGTAGTTACTACACCAGAGGTTTCAGCAATCAGGGATGCTGATAGAATTGTTGGTTTACTTGATGCACATGGACTTAAAGACCATGAGGACTTAATTGTAAACAGAATCAGAATGGATATGGTAAACAGAGGCGAGATGATGTCAATTGAGGATGTCAATGATATCTTACAGCTTAATGTTATAGGCGCTGTTCCAGATGATGAGAACATTGTTGTAGCTACTAACAAAGGTCAGCCACTGGTTGGAGATGATTCTCTTGCAGGACAGGCTTACATGAACATTTGTAGAAGAATTACCGGAGAAGAAGTTGAATTTCTTGATCTTAATGGCAAGGGAGGTTTCTTTAAGAAGCTGTCTTCACTCTTCAAGGGTAACAAGTAATTTACAGGGGGCTGAAATATAATGAGCTTATTAGATTTGTTTAAGAAAAAAGGCTCTGGCGACGTTGCAAAAGACAGATTAAAGCTTCTGCTTGTATCTGATCGTGCGAACTGTTCTCCAGAGGTTATGGAAATGATTAAAAATGATATTATTAAGGTAATTTCAAAATATATGGTAATAGATGCTGAAGGACTTGATATTCAGATTACGTCTACTGAATCTGATTCAAATAATGGTTCTGTTCCGGCATTATTTGCTAATATTCCTATTAAGGACATGAGAAATTGTGATAATAATAAATAGGGAATATATAACTAGGAGCTAGTATGTTTAAGAAATATCAGTTGAAATCATATAATTTCAGACTTCTTGTACTACTGATAATAACAGCACTTTATGGTATTCTGGTAATTAACAGTGCAAATCCTCTGTATACATTCAGACAGTGTTTTGGTTTTGTATTATCCCTTGCTGTAATGATATTCGTATCCTTTGTAGATTATAACTTTATTTTAAGGTATTACTGGGTATGGTATTTTTTTGATATCCTTCTTCTTATACTTGTTAAAGTAGTTGGAAAATCAAGCCATGGAGCAAAGAGATGGCTTCCGGTGTTTGGGATACAGTTCCAGCCTTCTGAGTTATCAAAGATAATCCTTGTTATAGTGGCTGCCAAGCTGATTTCTATGTATAAGGATAAGATAAATGACTGGAGGTTTTTGTTGATTCTTGCTGTAATACTTGGGGTACCCTTGGTTTTAACTGCATCACAGCCGGATTTATCCACCACGATTCTTACCTTTCTTATCCTTTTCACAGTTATATTTTGTGCAGGTTTAAGTTATAAGATAATAGGACTGGCTGTTTTGATAGTTGTTCCTCTTATGGTTGGCTCCTTATTCTATATTGGTAATGAGAATAATAATGTATTTTTCCTGAAGGATTATCAGAGAGACAGAATTGTTTCTTTCCTGCATCCTGACGAGAATGATGCTGGCGTGTATCAGCAGGAATATGCTGTTAAGGCTATTGGTTCTGGACAGTTGTCAGGAAAAGGTCTTGATAATGATGATCCAACTTCTATGAAGAATGCAAATTATATTGCTGAAGCCCACACAGATTTCATATTTGCTGTAATTGGTGAAGAACTTGGGTTTGTTGGATGCGTTGCGGTTGTGGTATTATTGGCATTGATAGTTATGGAATGTATTATCGCAGCGGTAAGCGCGAAGAATCTGGCAGGTAAGCTGATATGCTGTGGGGTTGCAGCTTATATAGGGTTTCAATCCTTTATTAATATTGGAGTTGTAACTCATATTCTTCCTAATACTGGATTGCCGCTTCCGTTTTTTAGTTACGGTATTTCCTCTTTGCTTATATTGTTTTCATCTATGGGGATTGTGCTTAATATCAGTCTCCAGAGAAATGTTATAAAAGATGATGAGATTTTTGCTAAGGATTTTAAAGGATAAATATTATCTTAAGAGGTAGGGCTGTATGAACATAGGTCTAATTGCGCATGATTCTAAGAAAAAATTAATGCAGAATTTCTGTATTGCATATCACGGTATATTAAGTAAGAACCAGTTGTATTCAACAGGAACAACGGGACAGCTTATTGAGGAGGTTACGAATCTTTCTGTTCACAAGTTCCTTGCAGGTCATCTTGGTGGCGTTCAGCAGCTATGTGCTGAAATTGAACATAATCAGATGGACCTGGTAATTTTCCTGCGGGAACCAACAAATCCAAAGGCACATGAACCCGATATCTCGGATGTTTCTGTTCTTTGTGATATGTATAATATTCCTCTTGCTACTAATCTTGCCACAGCGGAGCTTCTTATTAAGTCTCTGGAACGTGGCGATATGGAATGGCGTGAAATTTACCAGTGATAATATATTGTTAAGCCGGCTGCCCATTGGTTAGTCGGCTAATGTTCAGTTTTGATATTATTTATTAAGTAAAGGATTTCTTATGGGCAAAGAAAATAAAGCCAAAAGTGGAAAAAAAGTTGTAAAATACAGAAGAAAGCCTAAGGCAGCTGCTGCAATACTGGCTGTTGTTCTGTTTTATCTTATAGCTTTTATAATAATATATCTGTCAAAGTCAAAGGTGCAGACTTATGAAGTTGACATGGGTTCACTTACCTCTAATGCAACGTTCACCGGAATAGCCTTGAGAACGGAAAAGATTGTTAATTCCAACTACTCTGGCAACATTAATTATTACCAGAAAGAGGGGAGCAGGGTAAAGGTTGGAGATACAGTTTATACTGTTGACGAAACGGGACGTGTTTCTGAAATTTTATCCCAGTACAAGAGAAGTGATGAAAATTCCCTGTCTAAGCAGGATCTTTCCACAATTAAGTCTATGCTGAACAATTTTAAGACTAACTATGATGGCAGTAATTTTGGTGATATATATGATTTAAAAACAGAATTGAATTCAGCAGTGCTTCAATCAATGAATGAGAGCATAATTGCTAATCTTGACAGTATTGTTGCAAGCACAGGCTCTGAAAATTTATTTCAGACAGTTGCTGCAGATGAGGCAGGAACAGTTGTATATTATACAGATGGTTATGAAGATGTTACATCTGACAACTTAACAAATGACATGTTTAGTAAAAGTTCTTATAAAAAAACTAATCTTAAGACAGAAAGCATTGTTGTTAAGGATAATCCGGCATATAAGATAATCACCGATGAGGTGTGGTATATATGTTTTCCTCTTACCAAGAACGATATTGAAAAGAATTCGCTGTCTGATAAGAGTTCTGTGTCAATAAAGATATTAAAGGATAATATTTCTGCTGTTTGTCCATTTGCTCTTGTCAATAACAATGGGCAGTATTTTGGTAAGATTACTCTCAAGAAGTATATGGTAAGATATGCCACAGAGCGTTATATTGATTTCGAACTTAGTTCATCAAGTAAGACAGGGCTTAAGATACCAGCCTCTGCAATTACAGATCATGAGTTTTATGTCATACCTAAATTATACCTTACAACTTATGGTAATAACAGTACATATGGTGTTATTGTGGAAGAATACTCCAATGGTGAGATGAAAAACTATTTCAAAGCACTGGATATATATAAACAGACTGATGAATGTGTATATATCTCAACTGATGCACTGGAAAGGGGAGCATCTGTAATTAAGCCGGATTCTTCTGAAAAATTTGTTATTAATTCAACAGAAAAGTTAAAGGGTGTGTACTGTGTTAATACCGGTTATACTGCATTTAAGATGGTAGATATTATTGACCAGAATAATGAATATGTTATCTCTAAAAAGGGTATCTCTTATGGAATATCATTGTATGACAGAATTATTCTGGATGCTGAGAAGTATACTGACAACCAGATGGTATATTAGGCGGAAAGGCAAGGCTTATATGGATAATGTTATAACAGAGAATTTAAAACAGGTTCAGAATAATATTAACTGTGCATGTGAAAGGGCTGGAAGGAGTACTTCCGAGGTTACTCTTGTTGCGGTAAGCAAGACGAAACCGGTTGAAATGCTTATGGAAGCCTATAATGCTGGAATACGTGATTTTGGAGAGAATTATGTCCAGGAACTTGTTGATAAGATTGATATTATGCCAAAGGACATAAGATGGCATATGATTGGACATTTACAGCGAAATAAGGTAAAATATATCGTTGGCAAGGTTGCTATGATTCATTCTGTTGATTCTTTACGGCTTGCAGAGGAGATTAGCAAGGAGTCAGTTAAGAAAGGCGTCGTGTCTGAAATTCTAATTGAGGTCAATGTTGGAATGGAGGAGTCCAAATTTGGTATTACAACAGAGAACGCTCTTGATATGGTTATTGCCATGAGTCAGCTTCCTAACATTGTTATCAGAGGTTTTATGACAAGTGCTCCATTTGTTGAAAATGCTGAAGATAATAGAAAGATTTTTAAATGTTTGCACAATATTATTGTTGACATCAGGGGTAAAAACATTGATAATACTACTATGGATGTTCTTTCCATGGGCATGACCAATGATTATATTGTAGCAGTAGAAGAGGGAGCTTCAATGGTTCGTGTAGGTACAGCCATATTTGGCGCACGTAATTATAATATATAGTTTAGGAGATAGAAGATGGGATTATTAGATGGTGTTATGAACGTATTCAAATTAAAAGATGATGATGATTATGATGATGAGTACGATTACGATGAATATGATGATGAATACGATGATGAGGAGGATAAAGCCTCTGCAAGAAAGAAGCTTTTCTCTGGAACCAAGAAAACTTCATCGGAAGAAGATGATGATTTCGAGGATTCAAAGGTACCTCCAAAGATTTCGTCTGGTTCTGGTAAGAAGGTTGTTCCAATTAAACCAGGTACATCAAGAGGGCTTGAGGTAGTTGTTATAAGACCGGAGTCCATGGAGGATGCCAGCGATATTACTGATACACTTCTCAATGGAAAGGCAGTTGTACTTAACCTGGAAGGTATTCATGTTGAGATAGCCCAGAGAATTATTGATTATTCAGCAGGTTCTTGTTATGCTATGAGAGGTAATCTTCAGAAGATTACAAGTTACATATTCCTTGTTACCCCACCTAATGTTGACATTTCAGGGGACATTCCTGAACTGGTGGCTGGAGGTATTGATTTATCTTCATTCAATAAGTAATTTTATTTTTACCACCTGTTGCTTTGGTAGCAGGTGGTTATTTAGTAATATGAAAGGATTATATGTATTATGCCAGATTTAATTACAGTACATTTAGATGACAAGCCGATTTATGATATTGTTATTGAGAAAGATTTTTCAAAATTAGCAGAAAGCTTTAATAAGCTTAATGTTACAGGCAGAAAACTGGCTGTTATTACAGACAGTAATGTGGGACCTTTGTATTCAAAGCAGGTTGAAGAGGAACTAAAGAAAACTGGAAATGATGTTTATGTGTATGAATTTAAAGCTGGTGAAGAAAATAAGAACCTTGATACAGTATGTGATGTGTATGAGTTCCTTATTAAGAAAAGATTTGACAGGAAGGATATGCTTGTAGCATTAGGTGGTGGAGTTGTAGGAGACCTGACAGGATTTGCAGCTGCCAGCTACTTAAGGGGTGTTGATTTCATACAGATTCCAACGTCTCTTCTTGCTCAGGTTGATTCTAGTATTGGTGGTAAGGTTGCGATCAATGTAGATGATATAAAGAATTGTGTTGGTAGTTTTTATCAGCCAAAGATGGTTTTTATTGATATGAATGTTTTAAAAACTTTGCCTAAAAGACATTATTATAAT
>SAMEA3663147__coassemble_509_pt1 | contig 11044 bp, 10 predicted proteins | sample SAMEA3663147__metabat2_high_PE_013 | metagenome-assembled genome bin SAMEA3663147 (sample SAMEA3663147) | pig gut metagenome | biome: pig gut; feature: pig-associated habitat; material: faeces | place: Denmark | collected 2012 | reverse complement strand
TTTTATCTCACTATCACAGCATATATTTGCCAGAATCACACCAGCAGAATCTGTTCCAACGCCTTAATGCTGTAACACCTTTTCTTCATGAAAAAGCTGCTATACCTTTCATAATTGGTATAGGAATGTTCAAACTGCCTTGAATACAGATGGGCAATATCCACATATTCATCAAAATCAAGTTTTCCACTGGCATCCCATACAACCATATCCAGATGCTTTACCACCAGATATCCAACCAGCGCATTCTTCATCTTAAGAACAATATTAAAGTCATTAACTGCATCTATAAAATATCTGTACACATAGTAATCCAGCAGCTGTCTGTAACGAAATTCCTGCTTTCCATAGTATTTATCGAACTTCCTGCGACAGTAAGAATATATTTCGTTGTATTCTATGTCTGGATTTTTATTACATTCTGTGTATTTCCCTATGTTATGTCCGTTTTTTCCAATGTCCAACATCAGTTTTTCTTCAAAATGTTTCTCCATTCCTGTATACTTAAGCCAGTCAGGATTAATAATTTCCATTCCTTTAAAGCTGCTGAAGAATTCATCTATGCAGATACGCTCTGTTTCTTTAGAAACCTCTGCTTTTCTCTTCTCCACCAGCTTCTTTAAATAATCCCTGTCCTTAAATTTGTCTATTGCCCTTGGAATATAATTATCCATGTTTCTGTCCATGTACCACTGGATTTTCTTAGCATATTCCAGCAGAATCACGCATACCTCATCTGTAGTGAAATCCTCCATGTCAATTATATCGAATGCGGTATTTCTTGCATTATTAAGCTGCAGATACAGGAATCCATCTATATCATTGTACATATTCACAGGCTTGCCGTCTTCTTCCTCGTCAAAATGCATTCTCTGCCTGTCTGCAAACATAATCTCACCAGCTGTTATACAGGATGGAGCTAACCCCACCTCCCTCAGGCTTCCGTATTCATTAATAAATCTTGGAAATTCATCACAGGTATCACACAGGTGCTCTTCTCCCAGTGCAATATACAAGTCACACAGATTGCTCATTAAGAAATGGACATCTGTTATCCTCAGTCAGTGTAAATGTGCATCCTCCCTCTGAATCCGGCACCATCACACTTTTTAGTCTCTTTCCGAAATCCCCCTTTACCTTCTTGTAAAAACTGTAGGACTTCTCATCTACATCCACATCCCATCCGGCACAGCAAGTGTCCCTGCAATCCCCGGCAATACATTTAAAATTTTTATAATAATAAGGTGTTCTTTTCTTCATAAAAATTATTTTAGCCTTTTTTATATTGTGGCACAAGACATTTTTGTGTATAATCAATGTCAAATGTACGAATGAGTCTGTTTTTGAACAAACTTACATATTCGTCAATACAACCCCAAGGAGGAAAGAAAGCGTGAAAAACATTCTAAAGCAATTAACACTGCTTGCCATCACGATTCTTGCTGTTGCCATGCTTTCCGGATGTGGAAAGAAAGCTGAAAACACCGTATTTTCCGTAGATGATCTGTCTGGAAAAAAGATTGGTGTACAGCTTGGAACAACAGGAGATATTCTGGCAAGTGATATGGAAGAGGATGGTTCCGGCACCGTCATTGAGCGTTACAACAAAGGTAATGATGCTGTTACAGCATTAAAGCAGGGAAAGATTGATGCAGTAATCATCGATGAGATGCCTGCAAAAGCATTTGTTGAAACTAACAGGGAGCTTATGATTCTTGATGAAGAATTCGTAAAAGAGGACTATGCCATCTGCATTTCCAAGAGCCGTCCTGAACTTACAGCTTCAATTAACGAAGCCCTTGACTATCTTAAGAAGAATGGAACTCTCCAGAATATAATCGACAATTATATCGGCGAGAATGCGGGAAAAAAACCATATGTTTCGCCTGCAGGCACAACCCATGACAAAGGAACTCTTGTCATGGCAACCAACGCCTACTTCAAGCCTTATGAATATTATGAGAATGGCAAAGTTACAGGTATTGATGTGGATATTGCCACTGCTATAGCAGACTACATGGGAATGAAACTCACTGTTGAGGATATGGAGTTTGATTCAATCATTACCGCAGTTCAGTCAGGTAAGGCTGATTTTGGTGCTGCCGGTATGACAGTAACTGCTGACAGACTTAAGAATATTGATTTCTCTAACACATACACAACATCAAGCCAGGTAATTATTGTAAGAGATAATGAGGCTATAGCTGAGAATACAAGTTTCATATCAAAGTTTAAGAGTGACTTCCTTACCGATAACAGATACCAGTTCATTCTTACAGGTTTAAGAAATACAATTATTATTGCATTCTGTGCCGCATTAATGGGTATACTCATCGGATTTATAGTTGCTGTAATCCGCTCAACACATGATAAATCCGGCGGTCTTAAGATTGCAAACTTTATCTGTAACATATATCTTACTGTAATCCGTGGTACACCTACTATGGTACAGCTTCTGATTATATACTATATTATATTTGGTTCAGTAAGTATTAATAAGCTGATTGTAGCTATTCTGGCATTCGGTATCAATTCAGGTGCCTACGTTGCAGAAATATTCCGTTCAGGAATTATGTCAATAGACAACGGCCAGTTTGAAGCAGCAAGAAGCCTTGGTCTCCCATACAGGAATACATTTATTCATGTAATACTTCCTCAGGCTTTCAAGAATGTTCTTCCAGCCCTGGCTAATGAATTTATTGTTCTGTTAAAGGAGACATCAATCAGTGGTTACATTGGTCTGACTGACCTTACACGTGGCGGTGACATTATCCGAAGCATCACCTATGATGCAATGCTTCCACTGTTTGCCGTAGCCATTATCTATCTTTTACTGGTTGTAGTTCTTTCAACCCTTGTAAAGAAGCTTGAAAGGAGATTGAGAAGCAATGAGCGCAGATAACAATACTAACACCGGCGATGTAATCATCACTGTTGAGAATTTAAAGAAAGTATATGGGAATCATGTTGTACTTAACGGAATCAGCACAACAATCAAAAAAGGAGAAGTTATTGCGATTATCGGACCTTCAGGCTGTGGTAAATCAACATTTTTAAGGTCTCTCAATATGCTTGAAATACCTACAGAAGGACATGTATATTTCCATGATACAGACCTGACAGATAAATCTGTCAACATTAACCAGATAAGAGAGAAAATGGGAATGGTTTTCCAGAACTTTAACCTTTTCCCTAATATGACTGTCAAGAAGAATATTATGCTTGCACCTGTCCAGCTTAAAGTAATGACAGAGCAGGAAGCTGAGAAAAGAGCTTATGAACTGCTTGACAGGGTTGGATTAAGAGACAAAGCTGACCAGTATCCTGACATGCTTTCAGGTGGTCAGAAACAGCGTGTGGCTATTGCCCGTTCAATGGCTATGGGACCTGAGGTTATGCTTTTTGACGAGCCTACATCTGCCCTGGACCCGGAGATGGTTGGAGAGGTTCTTGCAATCATTAAGGAACTTGCTGAATCAGGAATGACAATGCTTATTGTTACCCACGAAATGGGATTTGCAAGAGAAGTTGCAACAAGAACCATGTTCCTTTATGACGGGGTAATTGCAGAGGAGAATACTCCTGACAAACTCTTTGGAGATCCACAGTCACCAAGACTTAAAGATTTCCTGTCAAAGGTACTTTAAGAATAACAATAAAGGAGCCAGAAACATGAATAAGTTAAAGTCATTGCTTAAGCCAGCCATAATCTGTATTGCCGGTGCCGCCTTTCTTTTTCTTATGTTTGACAGGCTCTGCATATTTTCAATTATTACAGGTTTTCCCTGCCCTGGATGTGGAATGTCACGGGCTCTTATGCTTTTATTAAAGGGTGACTTTTCCGGGGCATGGAACATGAATCCGGGAATATTCGGCTTTGCAATTATTGCCCTGTATATAATATATGCCCTGGTACGTGGTATACCAGGGCATAATAATAAAATACTGGATTGTCTTATATATATAACTGGTGGACTTATGATTGTTACATATATCCACGGCATGATAAAGTATTTTCCTGACAGGGAGCCATATGTTTACAGAGATTCCTGTGTACTTTCTTTCGTCCTGTCTTTCTTTAAGCGTCTGTTCACATAACAGAGTACAACTCCGCCAGCCACAGCAAATAATGAGATAAACTGGGAAGTTGAAAATGGTCCTACAGAGCCACGGAAATCATTTCTTAAGAACTCAATGAAAAACCTTCCAATTCCATACATCCACACATACAGGCATCCTATATCACCTGAAACCAGCTTAATTTTCTTAACAAGCACATCTGCCACAACTATAAGAACTGCCGCAATAACAAAATCACCAACAGCAGACATAAGCTGGGTTGGAATAAGCTTCACCCCTGAAGGAGCCATGCTGTCCGCTGGAAATGTTATTCCCCACGCAGCATCAGTTTCTCTTCCGTAACAGCAGCCTGCGAGGAAACAGCCTATTCTTCCAAACCCCTGGGCAATTGCCACCTCCGGCATAACTAAATCAAAATAATCAAGGAACTTAAGCTTCTTAATTCTGCAATATAACATGCAGCACAAAACTCCTGAAATTATTCCTCCATACACTACAAAGCCTGATGTCTTAAGAAAAACAGCAGGAGATTCCAGAAATTCCCTGAAACTGATAATAATATACAAAAGCTTTGCTCCAAGAAACCCTGTAAGTATTGCAATAATTGCCAGGTCGATAACAGCCTCTGCATCAAGCCCCTTTTTCTTTGCCCTGTACTCTCCCACAAGAAGAGCTATAACAAACCCCAGGGCTATCATAAAGCCGTAGCCGGGTATGCTTAACTTTCCAATTTTAAATAATACTGGACGCATTAGTCTTTCTCCTTTTCATATAATTAATCCATTCCCATAACGTGAAGGGCATCTGATATCCTATGTCCGATTTGTCCAAAGAAATCCTTGTCATCAACGAAAGGTGTAAGATAGAATGTCTTCAATGTATACATACATATGGTGCGAATCTGTGTTTCCTTCTTATTCTGAATATTCAAAGATTCTGCCCCCATGACATCTGCATGTATCTTATCATCATATCCTTCACTCTGTATATCATACACTGCTTTCCTGATTCTCACAATGTATCTGTGCCAGTCCTTAATAAACTGATCATACCCTGGGTCTGCAGGGTTATTAATCCATTTCTTAACCTTTATCTTGCTTAAGTTCTCCTTGTGGCACTGGTCTTTCTGGAATATGTACTTATAATGTGTGTCATCCTCCCAGTACCTGCCCAGGGGAAATAATCTGCATACGCCAGGTCTTGCATCATGAATTGTGCATTTATTACTGGAATCCAGAAATGAACAGGCATCAGTATCCTTATTCATGGCAAGATTAGGAAGCATTATTCCGTCAACTATATTAATCTCTACCGGACCTTTAAGCAGCTGGTCAAATGTGGTATTAAGGCTTATTGTCAGTCTGTGTACGTCATAGGGATCAAGGACAATAGACCTTTCCATTCCCTTACAGCATACCTGCCTGCACCCTGCACAGTTTCCTGTGTCTGTCCTTACCATATCATTCTCTGTATACATTCTTCCATCACATATTTCATTAAGGGATTGTTCTCTGTACATTACTGGTCTCCATTATTTATTATCATTGCTTTTCTTAACCCCATTCTTCTTACATATATCGTTAAGACAGCATCTGTCACAGAAAGGACTTGTCCTTGCAGTACATACCTCTCTTCCATGGTATACAAGCCTGTGGCACAGCGAACTTCCCTCATCAGGAGGAACAATCTTCCACAGAGCCATCTCAACCTTCTTAGGGTCCTTTTCATCCTTTACCAGACCTATTCTGTTAGACAGCCTGATACAATGAGTGTCAGTAACAATGGCAGGCTTTCCGAACACATCACCCATTATAAGGTTGGCACTTTTTCTTCCAACTCCGGGAAGTGTAAGAAGCATATCGAAATCATCTGGAACCTGGTCGTTGAATTTTTCATGAAGCATTTTCATGCACTCACTTATATCTCTTGCCTTGCTTTTACCAAGACCACATGGGCGTACTATTCTTTCAATATCCTCCACATCTGCTTCCGCAAGAGACTTCACATCGGGATACTTCTCAAAAAGTCCCTGAACCACAACATTTACTCTGGCATCTGTACACTGGGCAGCCAGTCTAACACTTACAAGGAGCTTCCATGCCTGGTCATAATCAAGGGTACAGTCCGCATCTGGATATTCTTTTTTTAATCTTTCTATTACCTCAAGGGCAAGCATCTTTTTAGTCATATTGATTTCCTGTCTCGCTGCGTTTGATACGCGAATTGCTCCGTTGCCATGCAACTCCCGCAATTCTACACACATTCGGAATCCGTTGATTTTTCAAGAAAAATCACTACTTCCTCATGTGTGTGCGGGTCAACAAGTCAGAACTCTTATCCTGCAAGCAGGAACGAATTCTGCCCTTTTGACCCTTGTATCATATAGTATAGCATGATTTACCTCTAAATTAAATCATAAATTGATATACTACCCTTAATATGATAAAATTAAGGATAATAATTATCGTGAAAATGTAAAGAAAGGATTATTCATGACAGTTTCTTATTATCTTACTACAATTAATGATGTTCATTATCTTATGCCCTTTGGTCAGGCTGTTTCAAACCAGGGCAGGGCTGTCAAGCTTAATGATACAGGAGTTATTATGTGGAAATGTCTCCTGGAATACATAGATTCCGAACCAGACTATACAGCCATCCTGTCATGTCAGGGCAGGGCATATAATGCCTGGCTTAATGATTTATATGATGCATTTCAGGCTGACTGTGACAGTGACAGACAGATTATAGATACTGATGCAGCAGAGTTTATCAGAATGCTTTACAACAGTCACGTATTCAATGCTCCCCTGTTTCATAATAAGATTAATATAGACAGTACCCATAAGGATTTCACCATAGCAGGAATTAATGTAAGCTTCGACGGGCCATCACTTATGTTTCCGGAAGATTTCAATTCTTTTCTTAATACAGATGATTCCTTTGTAACAGATTTGGGTATTACAGTTGATGGTACAATATCAAGGAATTACCCTACTGGAACACTGATTATCGAAAACGGGGATGTATGTATATTCCAGGAACCTGACAAGAGTTACCTTATCCTTTTTAACAACTTTAGTGTAATCAAGGAATGTGAGATTGAGCCTGACTTTAAGTCATGCCATCTCTTCTACCAGATTCCTTCTATGAAAGAAACTAAGAAGTGCATACACGCTCTCCTTAACGAAATTGATTACAGGAAGGGAACTTACGAGACGTTTCATGCCATAAGAATGGCATTTCTTCTGTATGCCAAAATGAAAGGCATATATGCTCTTCATTCTGCATCTTTTTTATACAGGGATAAATTATGGCTGATAAGTGCTCCGGCTGGTACAGGGAAATCCACCCACGCAAATCTGTGGAACAGGGAATATGGCACTCCTGTTATTAATGGAGACCTTAATTTTATTGATATTACAGGGGACAGCTTATATGTAAAAGGTTCCCCCTGGTGTGGAACCTCTGGAATATTTGATAATAAAACCTATGAACTTGGCGGAATATTATTTCTATCCCAGGGCAAAGACAATACAGCAACTGAGGCAGACAGCCCTGCTGAAAGAACTCTTTTAGTTGCCAACAGGCTTATCTCACCATCATGGACAGCAGATATGCTTGAAAACAATATTAAGGGTGCCTCTGCCATTGCCAGTGGGTGTCTGGTATTCAGTTTATCCTGCGATGCCACTCCACAGGCTGCAAAAGTCTGCAAAGACTTCATAGATGCACATATTCAGCCATTAAACTCTTTATCAGATTAAATTAATATGTGATGCAATATTATGGAATACTAATACATTTTTCATAATATTCATCCAGAAATGGGGCTTATATGGATAGTACCATAAAACACGCTGTACAGCGGATAAAAGAAGGACTTTTAAAAGAAATATGGGATAACACCAAATGGATGTACCGCTACGTTAAAAGGTACTGGATTGCCATAATCATATACACTCTTATTGGAATGTCAGGAGTTATTATGGGTGTTGTGACCAGCTACATTTCCAAGGATCTTGTGGACATTATTACCGGTCACCAGACAGGCGAAGTAATAAAGACTTTCTGCATGATGATTGGCTTTGGGATTGCCAACACCGTTATTTCCCAGCTAAGCAATTACGCATCCACCTGGATTAACATCCGCATTGATAACGAAATCAAGGCCGAGATATATGATAAAATCCTTATCACCGACTGGGAATCGCTGACTACATACCACACAGGAGACCTGCTTACAAGATGGGGTTCAGACGCATCCAACATATCCGGCGGAGTATTAAGCTGGGTTCCAAATATGCTCATATATCTTTTCAGATTCATGTCGGCACTGGGAATTGTCCTTGTAAATGACCCTACCTTTGCCATATTTGCACTTCTGGGTGTGCCTGTAAGTGCACTTATGTCAAAGACGCTGATGAGACGAATGGTTAACAATAACAAGCGGAGTGCTGCATTAAGTGCAAAAACCTCAGGTTTCAACCAGGAGGCTTTCTCCAATATACAAACTGTCAAAGCATTTGACCTGGTAAAACAATACGGACAGCGTCTCCGTGAGATTCAGAAGGAATACCTGGATATGAAGATGGAGTTCAACAGAATGTCCATGGTAACTTCATTTATTCTGTCAACAGTAGGACTTCTTGTTTCCTACAGCTGTTATGGCTGGGGAATATACAGAGTATGGAGCGGTGTTATAAGCTACGGAACCATGACTCTTTTTCTGTCTATGGCAGGACAGCTTACAGGAGCCATGAACTCACTTATATCCCTTGTTCCTTCTGCCATAAGTATGTCTACCTCCATTACCAGGCTTCGTGATATCCTTGATATGCCAAAGGAAGATTATTCCCATGACAGCGAGGTTCTTGCCCTTAAGGAAGAAAGCTCTAACACCGGAATTAATATTGAGATGAATAACCTTAACTATATATATAAAACAGGCACCTGTGTATTCAGGAATGCGTGTTTTGAAGCCCATCCAGGCGAGATTGTAGCTCTGGTAGGCCCATCTGGAGAAGGAAAGACCACCATGATAAGAATCCTTCTTTCTCTCCTCGTTACTAATGAAGAGGAAAGCCTTATATACGCCGGTGACAGGACTAAAGCTGTCAGCCTTTCACCATCTACAAGAAAGCTTTTCTCATATGTTCCACAGGGAAACACAATGTTTTCCGGCACTATTGCATATAATCTGCGTTCAGTTAAGCCTGATGCCACTGACGAAGAGATTATCGATGTTCTGAAGCGTGCCTGTGCATGGGAATTCGTTGAAAAACTGCCTCTACAGATTAATACAGAAATCAAGGAAAGGGGCGGAGGATTCTCAGAGGGTCAGGCCCAGAGACTTGCCATTGCAAGAGCACTTCTGCGCAAGGCTCCTGTCCTGCTTCTTGACGAAGCCACCTCTGCACTGGATGTGGCAACAGAACGAAAGGTTCTGCGCAATCTCATGGATGATGACTACCCAAGAACCTGTATCGTAACCACCCACAGACCTACTGTTCTTAACATTTGCACAAGAGTGTATGCCATCAGGGATAAGCAGTGCACTATCCTTAATGATGAGGAGATTAAACATCTCATTGATGAATTCTGATAATTATAATATGTCAGAAGCTATAACATACACTTCATGTATAACAAAAAAGGACTGCATCCTAGGCTTTCCGCCATTAGGATGACAGTCCTTGTTTTCTGTGTAATCAGCTTCACAATTAAGCCTCACAATCAAACAGCTAATTATTCATCAGTCATACTTGCCCTGAACATTAGTGGCATGCTGGCAGCTCCAGCTGATTCCTGTAATCGCCAGTGCTTTGGTAGTTGCTTCATCAGCACCCTTTGCCCATACCTTGAATGTTACGTTATCGCCTGACTTATATCCATTAGCATGAAGTTCTCTTGTAACCACAACTGTATTGCCCGACACCCTACATGGGAACTCTGAACGCGCATCAGTTAATGGAGCACTAAATGTAATGACATATGTTACGCCTGTAGATATGTGCTCAACCTGATTAGAATGAGTTGCTCTTATCTCGAATACATTGCTTGAACCATCCCAGTTCTGAACAGATGAACCGCTTGCAACCCAGCAATCTCCTCCGCCATTGTTACCACTGGCCATATACACATTCTCACTGAATCCCGCTACTACATCTAACACGGGTTTTTCATACTTTACCATAACTTAATCCCCCTGGATGATAAATAATAAAAACTTTAAAGTAAAACGTGTATGCAAATATATCTAGTTTTTTCTACAAGTATAATAACACATAATGTTGAAAATGCAATTGTTTTGTAAAATTTTACCTAAAATTTTTTTACTTATATTTCTTTTTTCTTTTTTTACTTCTATTGTATGCGTACACAATGATAAAAATGCTGATTATTGCCAAAGATATAATTAGTATCAACAGAAGCACCTGCATAGAGCTTTCGCCCCTGTTGCTCCAGTCACCATCAGCCACATTCCCTGCATTATTAGTTAAAACTATAGCCCCACCCTGTCCATCAGCTGCTTCCTGTGGCAGTTTCAACTTTTCTTCTTCCAGTCTCTTTGCCTCTATTTCCTTAAGGTCACCTGCCAGCAATGTATAATTATCATTATAATGATAACCACAAGCTTTACAGGTATATGTTGTATAGCCGTATTCTGTGTCTGTACTCTCTGTAACATTTTTGGTATAAGAAGGATTTTCACACATATCAGGCAGAAGATTAACTGAATAATCAAATCTCTCATCAGACTGGAAATTGTCTGTACATCCGTCAATCACGCAGTTGGTGCTTAAAAGTTCTCCCCAATAAGCCCTGCAATAAGCCCTTCGGTCAGTATTGTCCTCAAAGAATGTTATGAACCCGTCTACATTACAGTTTAATATTTTTCCTGAGTACTTCTGTCCGTATGGGTAAAACATGTACATTCCTGTAAGTCCGCCATTATGTACAT
>SAMEA3663147__coassemble_455_pt1 | contig 11858 bp, 11 predicted proteins | sample SAMEA3663147__metabat2_high_PE_013 | metagenome-assembled genome bin SAMEA3663147 (sample SAMEA3663147) | pig gut metagenome | biome: pig gut; feature: pig-associated habitat; material: faeces | place: Denmark | collected 2012 | reverse complement strand
ATAGTATGAAAAAGAATCTGAAAACTGCCATGAGATTCGCAGCCATTTTGCTTGTATTAGTCACACTGGCAGGATGTTTTGGCTGCACAACCAAGGATAATGAAAATGATTCACTTAAAACCATAACATTAAATGAAGTTGCCCATTCTATATTCTACGCACCCCAGTATGTTGCCATTGAATCCGGATATTTTGAAGAAGAAGGGCTGTCCATCAATCTTGTGACCGGATTCGGAGCTGACAAAGTCATGACTTCTCTTGTAAGCGGAGATGCTGACATCGGATTTATGGGTTCAGAATCTTCCATCTACGTATACGCAGGTGGTTCTAAAGACTATGCCGTGAATTTTGCCCAGCTTACCCAGAGAGCCGGAAACTTCCTTGTATCAAGAGAAGAAATGAAAGACTTCAAATGGGATGATATAAAATACTGTACAATTATCGGGGGCCGACAGGGCGGAATGCCACAGATGCTTCTGGAATACATCCTTAAGAAAAACGGAATCAATCCTGAGAAAGATTTAACCATAATCAAAAATGTAGATTTTGGTTCTACTGCTGCAGCATTTGCCTCTGGTCTGGCAGACTTCACTGTAGAGTTCGAGCCTACCGCCACCACACTTGAGCAGGAAGGAAAAGGATACGTTGTTGCTTCTCTTGGTGTGGAGAGTGGATATGTACCATACACAGCCTACTGCGCTAAAGTAAGCTATATTGAAAAGCATCCAGAAATAATCCAGTCATTTACAAATGCAATACAAAAAGGGCTTGACTATGTAAACAGCCATAGTTCTGAGGAAATTGCCCAGATTATCGCCCCACAGTTCCCTGAAAATGACATAGAAACAATTACCACTATCGTTGAGAGGTATAAATCACAGGATACCTGGAAAGAAGACACTGTATTCACAGAAGAAGCATATAATCTTCTTAAAGATATCCTTAAATCTTCAGGAGAATTAACAGGGGATGCCCCTTATGAGAAGCTTGTTAACACAACATTCTCCAAAAATGTTCCTAACGGTTAAATATCCTGTTAATCACCTTACATGTAAAATAAAATATAGGAACAGCACCAATCATTCCCCACATTGTCTGCCACATGAGCCGTGGTCCCAGTGGTGATATGGCAAATAAATTTTTGGCGAATATGACTGAAAGAACTATTCCTGCTGCCATGCAGGTGCATATTATAATCCTTATCCAGTCAAAAGGCTGGCACACCCTTACCAGTTCTGCCATTCCCACTGTAAGCAGAATAAAAATAACTGTAGTGGATATCTGTTGATGCGACAACTCTGAATGCATTCCGATTACAGTGTATACAGCCACCAGAATAAAATCTGTCAAAGCCGCAGGCAGGGCCTTAATGCATACATTCCTTAAGAACCTGCCCGTTATGCGGCTGTTGCTTGGCTGCAACGCCAGCAAGAATCCCGGTGCTCCTATGGTAAATGCTCCAAGGAGTGACAACTGGGTTGGATACAATGGATACACATTGCCTGTAAACAGTGAAAATACAGAAAGCAGCATGGAGAAAATGTTTTTTACCAGAAACAGTGAAGCTGTGCGCTGGATATTGTTAACAACACGTCTTCCCTCTGCCACTACTGATGGCATACATGCAAAATTCGAATCAACAAGTACTATCTGGGCAGCATTACATGCCGCATCGCTTCCTGAACCAAATGCTATGCTGCAGTCAGCATCCTTTAATGCAAGAACATCATTAACCCCATCCCCTGTCATTGCCACAACATTTCCATCTGCTTTAAGAGCATTTACAAGTTTCCTTTTCTTTTCTGGTGACACTCTGCCAAACACTGTGTACTGTTTAACAGCTCTGGCGAAATCATCATCTGTAACCAGCTCTGTGGCATCAACATAAGAATCTGCACCTGTAATGCCTGCTGATTTGGCAACATACGAAACTGTTACCGGATTATCTCCTGATATAACCTTGATATCCACTCCCTGATCCTTAAAATACTGGAATGTTGCCCTTGCCTCAGGACGTATTGCATTCCACAGGGTCACTATTGCCAGTGGTTTAACCGGTCTTAAAAGAGGTTTTCCATCAAGAACCCCTTCATATATTCCAAAAATAAGAACACGGAATCCCCTTGATGACAATGAAACTATTTCATCCTTGTAATGAGGATAGTCTTCAAGAAGAAGCTTTTCCGGTGCTCCCAGAACCAGATTCTTTCCATCAGCCATAACAGCCCCGCTGTATTTGATTTCAGAAGAGAAACTATATATCATCTCTGCAGTCATGGATGGCTCCCTGGTAAAATACTCTTTTAGTGCCTCTATGGTGGAGTTATCACAATTAAGTGATGATACAAGATTGCCAATCATCTCGTGGACATTAGAATATCCCGGAAAATCTTCTGATTTATTTCCTTCGTCTGTATCAAGAGGAATTATATCTGCCACAGACATCTTATTCTCCGTTATAGTTCCTGTCTTATCAACGCACAGTACATTAACCCTTGCCAGTGTCTCAACGCAAGGCATCTCGTGAACCAGCACATTTTTCTTTCCAAGCCTTAGCACACTTACAACAAGTGCCACTGAGGCAAGAAGGTAAAGTCCCTCCGGTATCATTCCCACCAGGGCTGCTATTACCGCCACAACACTCTGCTGCAGACCGGAACCCAGAAAGAAATAATTCTGCACAAACATAAGAATACCTATAGGTATGATTACAATCCCTATTATCTTAACCAGCTTGTCCAGGGAGCACATCATGTCAGTCTGCTGCTTTCCCCTGGAAGCCTTGGCCTCAACAGCCAGTTTTGAAACATAGGAATCAAGTCCCACATTAGTGAGAACTGCACGGCAGCTTCCGGATGCAACAAAGCTTCCGGAGAGCAGACTGTCCCCCGGAAGCTTGATTATTTCATCTGATTCACCTGTTACCAAAGACTCATTAACTCTTACAGAACCTGTTGCCACCCTGGCATCCGCACATATCTGGTCTCCCGCTTCAAAAACGCAGAGGTCTCCCTTCACAAGTTCTTCTGACATAATCTCAGAAAGTTTTCCATCACGAATAACCCTTGATGTTGGAGCTGACAGCAGAGTCAGCCTATCAAGAACCAGCTTGGTACGGATTTCCTGGATAATTCCTATCAGAGAATTAATAATGACTATAGGAAGAAATGTCATATTAATGTATGACTTTACCACAATCAGCAATCCCGCAAATATTGCAAATATAAGATTAAAGTAAGTAAATACATTATCTGCAATAATCTGTGGAATTGATTTTGACTGATTCTTAATTCCCACATTGGACAATCCTGCTTTTGCAAGCTGTTCTGCTCTTTTAGTAGTTAATCCTGTATCCTTGTTAGTGTAATCCACATTTACTCCTCGTACTGTATACTGTTGAACACATTTTTAGAAATATAATATGCCGCAGCTGCAAATATAACCAGCTTAACAGCAAAGCAAATCATAATACTTGTAATTGATGTATAATCATACATCTGGAAAGGTATGATAACACCTATATATATAACTCCGCATATGGCATGCCAGACTGACGGAACCTGTTTCTTAGCCACACCAAATATAACTGTGGTAAGAAGAATGTGAAGAACCATATCAATTACGGTACTTACTCCCATCAGAAGCCAGAGAATTGCAGGTGCATAAAACAGTTCCTGCAATGACAGATAAGTAGTCAGAGCCTCACTTTCTGTCAGTCCTTCAAATGCCTGGGCAAGAGAGCCTGTATCCACAGCAATACACCATACATAATTGGAAACAAGTGTAAATCCAAAGAGCATGGCATCACCAAATCCAAGTCCAAGTCCAGCAAGAAGAACATCTCCCTGTCTCTCGAATCTCTCTATAAGAATATTAGAAACTACCCATCTGGCAGCTATATATCCCACTGCTGAAAGAAGCACGTCCACAACTGTAAGTGCTGACGGATTGTATTCAAAAGCAGCATCAATACTTGGAACAAGCATTAAAGCTGATTCAGCAAGCATGGCAAAAATTCTTACAAATGTGAACGTTACTAAAGCAAGGAAAAACGGAAGCACTCTTCCCTTCCACCTTTTCTTAATAACAATAAACATTACAATAAAAACTGACAAGGCAAGTATACCTCCTGCCAGGAGCATGCCTGGTGTCTCCGGTGCAAGAGTTACATTATAATCAATACCCTCTAAAACATTATCCATAACAATCTCCGTTTCATTTATTAAAATACTATGTCTATTATAAAATATACATAAACTACATCAGAATATGGCAAGAGCAGCTGCATTATGCCGCTGCTCCCTCATAATCTTACTTGTAACAATATATCTTTTCCAATATCTAGTCTGTATATTAAAAAGGCACACTGCAAACATTCCGGATTATAATTTAGTTACGTTAACTGCCTGTGGCCCCTTTGCACCATCTGTAACGTCGAACTCTACTTCAGCGCCCTCGTCTAATGACTTGAAGCCCTCCATGTTGAGTCCTGAGTAGTGTACGAATACATCATTGCCATTCTCATCGCTGATGAATCCATAACCCTTCTGATTGTTGAACCACTTAACTGTACCTTTCATTTCAAGTACCTCCAATAAAATATCCGGTGTATAAATACACACCTGTTACATTTTATCAGATTTTAACATATCCATCAAGTCTCTTTCTTTATCTTTTACTTTTGCAGAGGCTGTCCTTGAACTTAATACGGAATAACCATACTTGCTGGCTGACTCAAAATCATTATTCTTATATGCCAGCACAGACATAAGATAATTAACTGTTGTTTCATCCATTCCACAGATAGGAGGATATTCCTTGGATAAAGCCTCTGTAAATCCTTCATAGGCTTCCCTTAAATAAGTCTTCTCCTCAATATTGCTGTTCTCTACTGTTCTCTTCACCTCTGGCGGAAGGCTGTCCAGCTCTTTATCGCCAAGAAGTGTCTCCTGTACGCTTCTGTGAAGCCACGCCAGCTTAAGGCACAGAAATGCACACTCGCTTACCTTTGATGGCTTCTTAATTGCAACAAGAAGTGCCATCTTATATCTTACTATGGCATCATCATAAGTATATATCTTGTCACCCTCTACAACACCCTGGAATTTGCTGCTAATCTCTTCCTTGACAGCTTCCTTCTGCTTTGCATTCAAATTAGGGAATTCTCTTGCAACTGCTGCATACCCACACTTCGGGCACATATATACATCGTATTTTACTGTGTCAATACCTGAATATCTCGGTCTTAAATCCATGTCTGACCCAAGAAATCTCGCCTTACCTGTCTTTACAACCTTGGAAGTGAACAGTTTGCCACAACAAGGACACTCAAGTCTTTTATCGAAAACGTATGACGCTTCAGCTAATTCTGCGCTATTATCCTGCATATTGTCCTGCCTTTCTTATTCTTAGTTGGTAGGAAGCTTAAATGAGCTCTTCAAAGATACAATTCTGTTAAATACAGGATTCCCCTCTGTACTATCCTTAAAATCTGCACAGAAATAACCATTCCTCACAAACTGGAATTTATCTTCCTTCTCTGCCTTTGCTAACTCAGGCTCAACTATACAATCAACTACCTTAAGGGAATTAGGATTAACATTGATAGAACCATCCTCCTGATTATATACTCCCTTTTCTTCATCTACAATATTCTCATAGAGACGGGCCTTAACCTTAACGCCCTCTGTTGCAGAAACCCAGTGAATTGTACCCTTTACCTTTCTCTCAGTAAAGTTTCCACCTCTGGTGGCAGGATCATAAGTACAGTGAATCTCAGTAACCCTGCCATCTGCATCCTTCTTGAAATCCACACATGTTACAAAATATGCATTCATCAGTCGGACTTCATTGCCTGGGAACAGTCTGAAATACTTCTTAGGTGGCTCCTCCATGAAGTCTTCTCTCTCAATGTACAGTTCTTTAGTAAATGGAACCATTCTTGTTCCCAGTTCAGGATTCTCCTGGTTATTAGGAACCTCCATATACTCAACCTTACCCTCTTCGTAGTTATCAATAATAACCTTGACAGGGTCAAGAACTGCCATCATTCTCTTTACTTTAAGCTTTAAATCTTCCCGGATGCAGTACTCAAGCATTGGATACTCAACAGAGCCCTGGGCTTTGGTTACACCTACCATCTCAACAAACATCTTAATTGACTCAGGTGTAAATCCTCTCCTTCTTAAAGCTGCAATAGACACAAGTCTTGGGTCATCCCATCCGTCAACTATTCCATCCTCAACAAGCTTCTTAATATATCTCTTGCCTGTGACAACATTATTAAGATAAAGCTTTGCAAATTCTATCTGCTTAGGTGGATACTCATACTCCAGTTCCCTTACAACCCAGTCATACAGTGGTCTGTGATCCTCGAACTCCAGAGTACATATTGAATGTGATACTCCCTCAATGGCATCTTCGATTGGATGGGCAAAATCGTACATTGGATATATGCACCATTCATCCCCTGTTCTGTGATGGGAAATATGTGCCACTCTGTAAATAACAGGGTCTCTCATATTAATGTTAGGAGAAGCCATGTCAATCTTGGCTCTTAATACCTTCTCTCCATCCGCAAACTTACCATTCTTCATATCCTCAAACAGCTGGAGGTTCTCCTCAACAGAACGGTTCCTGTATGGGCTTTCCTTACCAGGTTCAGTAAGTGTTCCCCTGTACTGTCTTATCTCATCAGCAGAAAGGTCACATACATACGCCTTTCCCTTCTTGATAAGCTTTACGGCAGCCTCATACATCTTAGGGAAATAATCTGATGCAAAAAGCACATCTCCATTCCACTTTGCTCCCAGCCATTCAACATCCGCTTTAATTGAATCAACAAACTCTTCTTTTTCCTTGGTAGGATTAGTATCATCAAAACGAAGGTTAAACTGTCCGTTGTACTCCTGTGCCAGTCCGTAATTTAAAAGAATTGACTTGGCATGTCCTATATGTAAATATCCATTAGGCTCAGGCGGAAATCTGGTTACAACCTTCCTGCAATGTCCTTCTTCAATATCTTTGTCAATTATCTGTTCAATAAAATTCTTAGATGCAGTTTCGTTTTCCATGAGTAATCCTCCAAAAAGTATCCCTTAATAGACATAGTATAAAACAATTTTACTTATCTTTCAATTTTATTTTTAATTATGGCGTACAGTTCTTCCACTGACTCCCTGAGCATATTATTTTTCTGGGTATATATTATATCAGCGTATTTGTGATACAGCCTGTTTCTGTCGGCAAATATCTCTTCAATTCCATTCTTTCCGTTAGAGACCACTCCACGCTCCTTAAGAGAGCCAACCCTGTCGTATATATCTTCTACAGGCACATCAAGAAATATAACTGTACCAATCTGCTTAAAATGCTCCATGGCGCGCTTCCCGTACACAGCACTGCCTCCTGTGGCAATTATTGTGTTATGGGGATTAAGGTTGTAATTAACCTCATCCTCAATCCGTATAAATCCCGCATCTCCGTGTTCTTCAATAAGTTTCTCCAGCGTCTTTCCATATTCCTCCTGGATAACCAGGTCTGAATCAAGAAATCTCATGTTAAGCTTCTTGGCAAGAACAACTCCCAGAGTGCTTTTTCCGCTTCCAGGCATTCCTATAAGAATAATGTTATCCATTATCTCTTTACAACCTCCAGCATTTCCTTAAGTTCTTCCACTGAAAATGTATAGCTGGTATTACAGAAATGGCATTTTACCTCAACAGGCTTGCCATCATCAATCATTTCCTGAATATCCTTCTCACCAATGCTCATTATTGCCTTGCTGACTCTGTCCTTGGAGCAGTTGCAGTAAAACTTCGCATCAATGGAATCAAGCACCTGAAAATCCATGTCTTTAAGAACCATGTTAAGAATATCTTCCGGACCCATGCCCTTCTCCATAAGCTGGGTAATTGAACTGATTTCCTTAATTTTGTTTTCCAGTCTGGAAATAGTCTCTTCTGTTGCGTCCGGCATAAGCTGTATAATAAATCCACCTGCCTGCTCAACTGTATTGTCCTTATTCATAAGCACTCCAAGTGCTACTGAAGATGGTACCTGCTCACTTGTAGCAAAGTAATAAGTAAGGTCATCACCAATCTCACTGGTGACAAGAATAGCGTCTCCCACATATGGCTCTTTTAAACCGATATCTTTAATTACACTAAGTACGCCGATTCCAACTGCTCCGGCAATATCCAGCTTACCATCCTTTAATGGCAGCATTACCTGCGGATTAGCCACATAGCCCTTCACTCTTCCCTTAGGGTCAGCAGTAACTGTCATAGAGCCAATAGGACCGTCTGATTTAATCTGGATAGTCACAAGGTCAGCATCATTCTTCATCATGGAACCCATCATAACGCCGCCTGTTAACAGTCTCCCCAGTGCCACCGCACCAATAGGGCTCATATTATGCCTCTGCCTTGCCTCCTCACATATATTTGTTGTTGATGCAGCAAATGCCCTTATCTGTCCATCTGCTGCAATTCCTCTGATAACTATATCCTTCATGTTAATCTCCATTTCTATTAAATAAATTCATTCAAACTTCATTTCTTAAATATATAATACAGTCTCTCGCTATCGCAAGAAGGAGCTTCATGTCCAAAGGCATCATATACATTTACAAGCTTAAGCCCGGCCTTTTCTGCCGCACCGGTAACTTCCTCCCGGTAAAAACCGTGCTGGAAATGGTTCTCCTCAAACCTGTCAAATGTTCCGAATTCATTTTCCACAAAAACAGCCAGGTCATATATGTTATTCCTGGTTTCCTCTTCATAAGTATTATCCCATATAAATGCTGAATTATCACGGTTCTGTGCGTAGGTATTATCAGCTAACACATCTCTGAAAAAATGTATTGTCTTCAAATCAAATATAAATACACCGCCTGTAACAAGGCTGTCATACACACAGGAGAACACACTGTGCAAATCCTCCGGTGAAGTTATATAATTCATTGAATCTCCTATACTTACGCAGGCATCCACCTGATAGGGCAGGGCAAAATCCCTCATATCCTGCTCCGTGTAGATTATCTGCTGTTCTGCTTCATACATTTTCTCTGAAGCAATAGATAGCATATCCTCTGACATATCTATACCGATACAGTCGTATCCCGCCTTGTCTAACATCCTGGTTACTGTTCCGGTTCCACATCCTAAGTCAGCCACCGTCCCATCCTGTGGAACTCCCTGTTCTTTTAGAAGCTGCATAAGGTACTGGCTCCATTCTTCATAGGGAATGTTATCCATATATTCATCATAAACATAAGCAAAGCCTGTATAAGCGTCCATATATTAATCCTCACCCTGACCACATTTAAAGTCTCATTAGTATAATTTATCATATTTTATAAAAAAAGCAATGATAAGCTGATTAATCTTAACATTGAATTATGTATACATTTGCTTTATACTTTATCTGTGGATGTCAGCTTACGTCTGGGTGTAGCTGATAACACAGAAAATTATAATATTGAGAATGGGGTTATCAATGAAAAAAGAAGACCTGATGAAACTGTTAGACAGCAACGCATTTATACGACTGGCAGCATCTGTTATATTCACTGTGGTTGCCCTTGCAGTATGTATAACTAATTCCGTATTTACCAGCCTGTTTCCCCGTCATTATTACATAGACGAGAACAAATATGACCAGATAGCCAGAAAAAGCGCTGTTCAATGTACCGCCGACACCCTGTACTATTCAGGTTATGACTACTATATACATGATAAAATCGTAGCCCACTATTACTACGCCCTTGAAAACAATACCTGCACTGTATTTCTTATCAGCAGCAGCATGTCTGACAGTGGCGCCGTCATTCCACCAACACTTAAGAATGTAACATTCTATGCCAATGTAAGAAACAATGACCCATATCTTAAGCAGCTTATGGATTACCTGGCAACTGACCTTGAGTGGAATTCCTACAGCCTGTCAAAGTATACGAACACCTTCATACTTAGCCAGTATCATTACAACAGACCATGGCTTATATTTATGGCATGTGTCACAACAGCAGGAATTCTTTACAGCCTGTATGTGTACATAACACAGTTTGCCTGCAGGGATTATTTTACAAAACTTCGGAAGAAACTACGCAGAAAGATTTCTTCGTTTTTCAAGTAACCAGACTGATTTCTATCCTAATAATTGAAAATATCAGGTACAGCTTTGGCAGCCGCACCTGATATTTATCGCTTTTCCGCTGTACCTGACAATCACAGAGTGCTTGATTCTCTACGCATTCTTGCCACAGCACTGCTTGTACTTCTTACCAGAACCGCAAGGACATGGATCATTACGTCCTATCTTCTTACCCTTAATAACAGTTCCAGAAAGCTTTGATTCCTTGTAAAGACGCTTCCTTGTCTGCTCATCAAGGAGGTTGTCCCATGCTGGAAGCTCGTATAACCAGTCTGCCTTACAGCCTACCATGTTGTAATAAAGCTTCTCCTTGTCATAATCAAGGTTAACCTCTGTATTCTCATCCATAGTCTCAATTGGATTAGGATTCTTTAAACTTTCATCAATTCCATCAAGGAAACCTGTCATAATAAGGACATCTACGCCAAACTTGTCAGCCAGTTCCTTAACTGTTCCTTTAACAGGTTCATCCGGCTTTGCGAGAATCTCCTCATATATCTTCTGCTCCTGGGCAAAATACGCTCCCCAGAACTGATTAACCTGCTGCTGGGTCATCTCCTGCTTGTATGCAGTACCTCTCCAATCTTCAAGTAAACTCACTTTACAATACCTCTCTTGTCATTATTCTAATCATATTGCTTACAAATATCTGTTAAAGCTGGCAAGGCTGTTATACTGGTAAGCACCAGTACTTCCGTAGGTAGAACCTGAAAGCTTCGCAATATCTGCAACTGCAGAACCATAAATCATTGATGCGTTAGCCTGGACATTCTTACCATAAGAACCAGCCCCTGAAAAAAGGGACTTTACAGTTACCATCTCAGACTTCTTGAATTCTTCTTCATTAATAGAAAGCTTGTTATCAGTTCCTATGGATATACCAACCTGAGATAACAGATTCTTGTTAGCCTTGGTGGAATTAACCATTATTGATGCTCTTCTAAGCACCGACGTATCACTGGAATCTCCTGTTTTATCCACCAGTGAATTATAGCTGTCAACAAAAGACTTAACAGACTTATAGATTGCATCCTTGTCATATTCCTCTGTCTTGTTGCCAGACTCATCAGTTTTCTCTGTCTTCTTCCACAAAGACGACTTGTTAAGGGCGCTGACTGCATCCGTAACAGACGCAGCACTGTCTCTTACACTGGCAGAATTAATCTTCTCCTTGGATGAACCTGAAATATTGCTCTTGTCTGTCTGGGTTTTGTCAGTGCTTCCAGACTCTTTCTTGTAGTATGCATTAAGAAGCTTCTTATAAGAGCCATTCTTAATGGTTGATAATGTTGTTAAATCCAGTGATGGACTGGATGTTCCATAGGAACTTGAGCTATTCAATGATGAAAAAAGCATTGAATAATCATACGCCATAATAACCCCTCCTTGAATAAAACCGGCCTCCATGCCTATTGTTACAGTTCTGTCAATCCTGACAAAACCTGTTACCAATTAAGAAAGACGCTGAATCATATCCCACATTGCTTCAGCAGAATTGAAATTCTCAGGTGTGATATCAACAGGTGAAATATCAATGTCAAATGTATCATTGAGTTCTCCCACTAAAGATACAATATCAAAGGAATCAAAGATACCGTCATCAATAAGTGTGTCACATGTTTCGTAATCTACCTCTGAATTAATCTCTGTTAAAATATCCAATAACTGATCCATTACAAAATACCAGCCTTTCTTCACATATA
>SAMEA3663147__coassemble_447_pt1 | contig 11971 bp, 7 predicted proteins | sample SAMEA3663147__metabat2_high_PE_013 | metagenome-assembled genome bin SAMEA3663147 (sample SAMEA3663147) | pig gut metagenome | biome: pig gut; feature: pig-associated habitat; material: faeces | place: Denmark | collected 2012 | reverse complement strand
AAGCCCGTAAGGAAGCCCAGCTTATAAAGACAATGTACAATAACAATGTTTCTTGTGAAGAAATTGCACGTATGACAAACATCGACCTTGAGGACGTGAAGAAAGCAGTATACGGCAGTGAGCCCGTTACAGTTTAATTTCATACAGCTTTTACAGAAGTTCACACCCCCGACAGGCGATAAGACTTGCCGGGGGCTATTATATTTTATACAATGCTGGCAGAGGCAAGAATTCCGCCAGACCCTTTAAATTATCAGTCTATGAATTATTAGCTATGTTTACCCAGCTATAAAATCAGATTTTTCATTTGACATTTTTTATGGATGTAGGTAGTATAATCATAAAGACAGGCAACTTGAGTGTCTGCCAAGCGTGGAAGTAAGGTGTTGTGCCAGAAAACAGTGCCTTATGAGCTTTATATGGGTTTGACATTTACCGCAATCTGGCTAGAAACCATGGATTTCAAAAGAAAATGTCGAAGGCTCTGCTAATATTAGCAGAGCCTTTCATACCCGCCGGGGATATTTAATTAATTCACTATTCTGTTGCCCATCTGCCAGTCATACAGATTGACACCCCACGAAATCAGCAGACCTTCCAGTATGAACATGAATATGGCTGCAAATCACTTCCTCCGTCAAAATCATGCTCTTCTCCTGTAATTAAGTCAACGCCTCTTCCTGCACCAGCATTGAATCCGGCATGGAAAGTATTGCTGTCTGCATTTATAGCCACAATAACCCTCTCTCCATCACAGCTTCTCTCAAATATAAGCTGGTTAGGCATAACCAGAATATTCTTATAGCTTCCATACACAAGGGCCCTGCTTTCCTTTCTTGCCTTTGCCAGGCTGCTTATCCACTGAGTCAGCTCATTTTCTACAGGAGCGGCTATATCCGGACGAAGGTCTTTATCGCCCTTTGACTTATCGCCCTCAATACCCCATTCACTGCCATAATACACGCAAGGTACCCCAGGCATTCCGAAAAGCAGTCCGTATGCTGGCTTCAAATGATTCTTATCTGTAAGTATCGTTCCAATCCTTGACACATCATGGTTATCAAGGAAGCTCAGAAGATGCTTTCCATTGTACAGACACCAGTTCTCACCGCCAAACTGCCTGTTAAGGCTGTAGGCTATCTCATGCATATTTGCACAGTTAAAGCTTGAATACAGTCCCTTGTAGCACTCATAATTAGTCACACCGTGGCATGCCCCATCATTCATCCATGTGTTGTAATCTCCATGAAGAGTTTCGCCTACCAGTGCGAAATCAGGCTTGATATTATTTGCCAGGTCACGTAAGAAATGCAGGAAATCGCCACTTAACAGATATGCCACATCCAGTCTTAATCCGTCTATATCGTAATCTCTGACCCATCCCCTGATGGCATCTGCCAGATATTCCCTTACCTGTGGATTTCCTGTATTAAGCTTTACCAGCTCGTTACAGCCCTCCCATGCCTCGTACCAGAAGCCGTCGTTGTAATTGGTATTTCCGTCAAATGATATATTAAACCAGTCCTTATACTGGCTGTCCCATCTATTCTTCTGCACATCCCGGAATCCCATAAATCCTCTGCCTGTATGGTTAAACACGCCATCCAGCATAACCTTCATGCCTGCATCGTGAATAGCCTTGCATACCTGCTTGAAGTCCTCATTTGTTCCAAGCCTGCAGTCAATCAGATTGTAATCCCTTGTATCATATCCATGGGCATCGCTCTCAAATACAGGATTAAACATTACGCATGTGGCTCCCAGCTCCTTAATATGAGGAATCCAGTCAAGAACTCTTAATATTCTGTGCTTGCCCCTCTCCTGCTGCTGCCATGCTGCCGCCTCAGTCTCTATTCCAGCCTGTCCACCTGCTACGTTCTGTCCGTCTCTGCTCCTGTCCCAGTCTATTCCGGCCTGTCCCAGCTCATAATTTCTCTCTGGTGCTCCACACATCCCCAGGGGATAAATCTGATATATCACACCTTCCTCATACCACATATCCTTACTCCTCCTCATGTTTACAAATGCAAGATTATAATATCACAACCTCTTCTGCCACTCAATATTTTCATATTCTAAACTGACTATTCTATATTAGGTTATATGTGCAGATTGCCTATGTAAGTGGGAGCAGGACTCCCACCATTTATATGAACGCCTTATCACTGCCCGTACGTTATCATCCCCACCGGATATTGCCCCTGTAAGAGTTTTCACCTCACTGGACGAATCCCCTGTGAGAGTTCCCTCACCAGACCATACCCTTATGTGGTTCCGGCATATCACAATCTCTGTTTGCATCTTAGCAGCATACGTACAATCATGGTACATATACTTCTGTGTTGCAGGATATCCTGCCTCAGAGATATGTTTCTGCCCTGTTCGCTGCATATCTGGCTGCAGCTGCATTTGTAGTACATTTGTAGTATAAGATATAAGGCGTATTTACTCTGCAAGATATTCAGTCGGGTCTACCGGTGTGCCATCCTTGCTTACTGCAAAATACACATTAGGTCCTTCTTCTACATAATATGCAGTTGGCGCTCCCACAGTTCCTATTACCTGACCTGCAGTTACGCTGTCCCCTTCTTCAACTGCCAGGTTGTCCAGCAAACCGTATGTGGTTACATAGCCGCTTCCTACAGCTATCACCATAGTAGTGCCTGTCTCCTCACTATCGTAAATTGACTGCACTATTCCACTGGCTGCCGCCCCTACATTAGTTCCTATTTCTGCGCTTATATTGATAGCAGGGTTAGTCTTGTAAGTTCCCAGTGTCTTATGAAGAATTGTGCTGTCCATACTGTAATTCATCACAATATTCCCTGCTATAGGCCACATAAGCACGCTATTTTCGCCAAATGTATATCCCTCCAGTGGGTCAATTGCCACGCCTGCTGCCACTGGCATTTCCTCTGAGCCAGCTTCTTCTGTTCCTGCCCCTTCTTCTCCTGCTGTTCCTGTGCTTCCAGTCATTCCTGCACTGTCATCCTCTCCATACAGTTCATTTCCAGTATTTCTGCTGCCTGAATTTCCTGCACTTCCTGAGCCTCCTGCAGCCCCTGCGTTTCCTGAACCTCCTGAACTTCCTGCGTTTCCTGTCTCATTTCCTAAAGACACAAGGCTTTCCTGCCCGTCATCTCCACCGTCCTTCTCATCATCTGTGTTACCGGCAATTCCTTCATTTAAATCAATAACATTTTCTTTATTGTTCTTATAGCCCTTAGTATCGGATAATACCGATGCCAGGCCAATCCCAACAGACAGCAGTGCCACTGCCATAATTCCTCCAAGAATACATTTTTCCTTATTAATAACCATCTTGGCATTTCTCATATCAGCCTCAACCTCCATTCCTAGCTTGATACTGATATGTTGTCCTAAAGGCTTAAAATTATACATTCCGGATAAAAATGCTTTATGATTTTCTGATAATTTTCCCCATCCAGTGACATAATATTAGCTGTATACAGGCTCATTCCAAATCCCATTCCCACGCCCCTGCTTGTGATTTTTATGGAATCCTTCCTGTATTCCACTGATAAATATGCAGAATTAAGCCCCATCATCTGGGCAAATTCTTCTCCAGACATTACCAGGTCTCCCACCTGCATTCCGGTAACATAACCTTCATCTGTTTTGGATACAACCTGGATATCCTGACATGGATTGTCGGTATCAATTCCTGTTTCTTTTTTCTTGTCCTTAATGCATGACAGAATCTGGCTTCCCGTGAATTCCTTTGTCACCTGGTAATCAGGGGATTCCAGGTCTTTAGGACATTCCACTTCGGCAAGATAACTGAATTCCTCTCCCAACAGTCTGCTGCCGGACATTGTTTTTCCGGTGCTGACTCTTGTATACATTGTTCTTACACATTTTTCCTGATATTTTATCACCTGCCCAGATGTTTCCTTCACCAGCCCTGCAATCTTGTCATAGGTTTCCTGCCAGTTCTTCCCCCACAGAGTTTTCATCTGGGATTTGCGAAGATAACCATTTTCAAGACTGGTGCTGTCTATTACATTTCTCCCGTCCATCTGGCATACCACATCTGTCCTTATAAGTACTGCCAGCGCCTTAAGCGTTTCATCCTGGTCCCCGGTACCATTGCTGTCCTTATTATATTCCCTTGCCACTGCCATGGTAACGAAGTCTTCCAGACTTACTGCCTGACTTCCGTTATTATATACAATATTTACTTTAGGTCCCGTAATCACGCTTTTTTCCACCGGAATATCCAAGCTTCCTGACCTGTCCCCTTTCAATATGAAAGTAACCAGAAGCGGAATATACAGATAAGCTGTAATAAGCACAAGCCATTTACCGATTTTGCGTATTCTGACATGTTTAAGCATATAGTCCCCATTTCTGGGCTTTTGGTTTGCCATGGGTGTGCATGGATGTTCATGGGTTTGCATGGCAAAAAATGCCCATAGATATCTTATGCAGAAACAGGCTGTTTCATTCCCAAGCCAGGGTTATTTACAATTGCTCATCATATACCATAATCTTTGTGAATATCAGCAAATGTCTGGTCAGCATACTTTGTCCGTCCATTTACCATATCCGTATATCCTTTCTGTAATTCTTCATCTATCTGAGCATCAGTCAATTCAGCCATATTCACAGGTTTTTCTGCTGGAATCTTAACGTCAAATGGAAGACCATTATTTAATATTATTTGCTTATAAAACATATTAATTGCATTAGATGCTGGTATACCAAGCACAGATAGAATTCTTTCTGCCTGTTCTTTCACATCCGGTTCTATTCTCGCATACAAATTTGCAGTTTTAGTTGCCATAATCAAATTCTCCTTATATAAATTATAGTTTTTAATTTAATAATTAAATTATACAAATTTGTACGCACAAAAGCAATTCATTTTATAATCCAAATGTTATTTATGTAATATTTATATTTATAGTATATTATAATACAAGTATTGTCAATATTTAATATTTAAAATTTATATTGGTAAAATATTTTCATTGACATGACGCGCTTTTTATTATATATTTAATTTAGTTAATATATTAACCATAAATACATTGTAACACTTTACATAATGACGTAAATCCGCTAGAATACTATTATCATTAAGAAAAGGCGGTGGAAAGATGGAGGAAATGACTGAAAAAGAAATGAAAACTGTAAAAATGTCGACTATATATGAATTACGTTTACTTTTTGCACAAGGAGATAAAGAACAGTACACGAAAGAAGAAATTGTTGAGTTGCTTGATAAAATAGCAACTGCAAAAGAACAAAAATAATAAATAAAAAGCACTCCGGCTGTGCCCGCGCACATACCGGAGTGTTTATCTTAAATTAAATCATCGTCATCAATCCATAGTTACATGAACTTTCTCTAACTTCCAGATATCCTCTACATACTCCTCAATAGTTCTGTCTGATGAGAACTTACCTGCATTAGCAACATTGAGCATAACTGATTTAGCCCAGCCACTCTTATCGTTGTACTTGGCTTCAATTCTCTTCTGTGCATCTGCATATGAGCGGAAGTCCTTAAGGATGAAGTAAGTATCTGCTCTTCTTCCACCCTGGTTATTAAGAAGTGAATTGTAGATGTCCCTGAACAGCTCTGTATCCTGTGGAGAATACTTTCCATTGATAAGTTCCATGAGAACTTCCCTGATATCCTGGTCGTTATTGAATATCTCCATTGGGTCGTAACCGCCCTCGTTCTCATACTTAATAACTTCATCTGAGCTTAAACCAAAGATAACTGCGTTATCCTCGCCAACCTCCTGGACAATCTCAACATTAGCACCATCCATGGTACCAAGAGTCATGGCACCATTAAGCATGAACTTCATGTTACCTGTACCAGAAGCCTCCTTAGAAGCTGTTGAAATCTGCTCAGATACATCTGCTGCCGCAAATATAATCTCGGCATTAGAAACTCTGTAGTTCTCTATGAATACAACCTTAATCTTGCCTTTGATTGAAGCGTCGTTATTAATAACATCAGCAACACTGTTAATAAGCTTGATTGTAAGCTTGGCAATCTTGTATCCTGCTGCTGCCTTGGCTCCAAATATAAATGTTCTTGGAGTCATCTCCATATCAGGATGCTTCTTTAACTGGTCATACAGATACATTACATGGAGAATATTAAGAAGCTGTCTCTTGTACTCATGAAGTCTCTTAACCTGGACATCAAATATTGAGTTAGGGTCAACATCAATTCCGTTGTGCTCCTTAATATACTTTGCAAGGCGAACCTTGTTCTTATACTTAATCTGCATGAACTCGCTCTGGCACTTGGCATCATCCACATATACAGCAAGCTTCTTAAGTTCTGACAGGTCTGTAATCCAGCCATCACCAATCTTGTCTGTAACCCAGTCAGCAAGAAGTGGATTACCATGAAGAAGGAATCTTCTCTGCGTGATACCATTAGTCTTATTGTTGAACTTCTCAGGCATCATCTCATAGAAATCTTTAAGCTCCTGATTCTTCAAAATCTCTGTGTGAAGCTTGGCAACACCATTTACAGAGAAGCCTGCAGCTATGGCAAGATGAGCCATCTTAACCTGACCATCATATATAATTGCCATCTTTCTTATCTTCTCCTGGTTACCAGGATATTTAGCCTTAATCTCTTCAACAAATCTTCTGTTAATCTCTTCAACAATCTGGTAAATTCTTGGAAGAAGTCTTGAAAACAGCTCGATTGGCCATTTTTCAAGAGCCTCAGCCATAATTGTATGGTTAGTGTAGGCAACTGTCTTAGTTGTAACATCCCATGCCTCATCCCAATTAAGGCCTTCCTCATCCATGAGGATTCTCATAAGTTCTGCAACTGCAACTGTTGGATGAGTATCATTAAGCTGGAATACAACCTTCTCGTACAGCTTTCTCACATCATCATGTCTCTCCTTGTACTGGGCAACTGCACGCTGAACAGAAGCTGATACGAAGAAATACTGCTGCTTAAGACGTAACTCCTTACCTGCGTAATGGTTATCGTTAGGATAAAGTACCTCAACAATGTTCTTTGCAAGGTTTTCTTCCTCAACAGCCTTCTGGTAATCACCCTTATCGAAAAGGCTTAAGTTAAATGTATCAACTGGCTCTGCATCCCAGATTCTTAAGCTGTTAACTGTGTTAACTCCATATCCCACAACTGGAATATCATAAGGAATGGCTGTAACTGCCCTGTAATCCTCCTGGACATACATATCTCTTCCTGTCTTCTCGTCTCTGTATGAACGTACATATCCGCCAAATTTAACTGTAGTAGCATACTCAGATCTCTTTATTTCAAATGGATTACCATCCTTAAGCCAGTTGTCTGGTACCTCAACCTGATAACCATCCCTAATCTCCTGCTTGAACATACCATATTTGTAACGGATGCCACATCCGTATGCAGGATACTCAAGAGTTGCAAGGGAATCAAGGAAACATGCCGCAAGACGTCCCAGACCACCATTACCAAGAGCTGCATCTGGTTCCTGGTCCTCTATTACATTAATATCTACTCCCAGTTCCTCCAATGCCTGCTTAACATCATTATATACTGTGAGGTTAATCATGTTGTTGCCTAAAGCTCTTCCCATAAGGAATTCCATAGACATATAGTAAACACACTTGGCATCCTGTTTTGCATACTCCTTCTGGGTTGCAATCCATTTATCAATGATAATATCCTTGACAGCGTAAGCTACAGCCTGAAACTGCTGCTGTTTGTCAGCTTCATCAAAATTCTTTCTGTAAAGAGTTTTACAGTTGCTGATAATGCTTTTCTTAAATTCTTCCTTGTCAAATTCCTTTTTGGTATCTGCCATAGTTTCCCTCCAGTTTTTGTTTTTCTTTCTCCACATCATGCCTTCATTACTCACTCTTTCGCATTATGCCATATGTTATCCACCCTCTGCCACATTAATTAAGTAAAAAAATGTGCATAACCTAATGAGGATTATACACATTTTTTCCATTATTTGCAATTATTTGATTAATCAGATTTTCTCAACGCCAAAGCTTACCTTCTCACCGTTGATATCCCATTCCTTCACAAAGCCCTTAGCTTCGCCCTGTAGAATAGAATCAGCAAGACAAACCTTCTGAATCTGCTCTTTGTTGTCTTCCATAAGCTTTGCTATTTTATCGTTGCCTGATACGGTAACGGCAATCTTATCCATAACCTCAAAGTCGGCATCCTTACGCATTGTCTGGATTTTACTGATAATTTCACGTACAAATCCTTCATTGATAAGCTCAGGAGTAAGGTTGGTATCCATAACTACAGTTATACCCTTGTCTGAATTTGCCACAAATCCTTCCATCTGTGTCATCTCGATAAGAAGGTCTTCCTTGGTAAGCTCAATATCCTGTCCAGCCACATTAAGCTTGAGCACTCCATTTGTGTTAAGCTCATCCATAGCCTTGTTGCCATCCAGCTCTGAGAGAGTCTTTCTGATGTCATTAAGAATCTTTCCGTACTTTGGTCCTAATGTCTTAAGCTGTGGCTTGAAGCTGTATGATGTGAAATCTCTTACATCATCCTTGTACTCAACTTCCTTCACATTAAGCTCATCAGCTATGATTGCTGTGAAGAAATCATTAAGCTTCCAGTCAGCCTTAATAAACATCTTGCCGATTGGCTGTCTGTTCTTGATATTAGTAGCATTTCTGCAGGCACGTCCGATAACAACTGCATCAAGAACGTCCTCCATGCTGTCCTCCAGCTCCTTATCAATCCATGCTTCATTTGCAACTGGGAAGTCGCAAAGATGGATGCTTTCAGGAGCACTCTTATCAATGCTGCATACCAGGTTTCTGTATATGCTTTCTGTCATAAATGGAATCATTGGAGCAGATACCTTGCACAATGTAACAAGTGTTGTGTACAGTGTCATGTATGCATTAATCTTGTCCTGTTCCATTCCCTTAGCCCAGAATCTCTCACGGCATCTTCTTACATACCAGTTAGAGAGCTCATCTACAAAGTCCTCAAGAACTCTTGCTGTCTCTGTAATCTTGTAATTCTCAAGGTAGTTATCAACTGTCTTAATAAGAGTATTGAGCTTGGAAAGAATCCATTTGTCCATAACTGGAAGCTTATCATACTCAAGTGTGTACCTGGTAGCATCGAAATCATCTATATTTGCATACAGAACGAAGAATGCGTATGTGTTCCAGATTGTTCCCATGAACTTTCTCTGGCCCTCTGTAACTGCCTTGTCATTGAATCTGTTAGGAAGCCAAGGTGCTGAATTCTCATAGAAATACCATCTTATGGCATCTGCACCATGTGTCTTTAATGCGTCAAATGGGTCTACTGCGTTACCCTTTGACTTACTCATCTTCTGTCCATCTGCATCCTGTACATGACCCAGTACGATAACATTCTCGTAAGGAGCCTTGTTAAACAGCAGTGTTGATATAGCAAGCAGTGAGTAGAACCATCCTCTTGTCTGGTCAACAGCCTCTGATATGAACTTGGCAGGGAACTGCTGCTCGAAGACCTCTTTATTCTCAAATGGATAGTGATGCTGCGCAAATGGCATTGAACCTGAATCGAACCAGCAGTCAATAACCTCTGGAACTCTCTTCATCTTGCCCTTACATGACGGACAGGTACAGGTAACTGCATCAATATATGGTCTGTGAAGCTCAATATCCTCAGGGCAGTTGTCTGAATGTTCCTTCAGCTCGGCCTTGCTTCCGATAGAAAGCATCTCGCCACAATCCTCACAAACCCAGATATTAAGTGGTGTACCCCAGTATCTGTTACGTGAGATTCCCCAGTCCTGTACATTTTCAAGCCATGCACCAAAACGTCCTGTTCCGATTGTCTCAGGAATCCAGTTGATTGTCTTGTTGTTGGCGATAAGGTTAGCCTTAACCTCTGGGTCGCTCATCTTGATAAACCATGATTCTCTTGCATAGTAGATAAGTGGTGTATCGCATCTCCAGCAGAATGGATAGTCATGCTCGAACTTAGGTGCTGCGAAGAGCTTGCCTTCCTTTTCCAGATCCTTTAATACCTCTGGGTCTGCATCCTTTACGAACATGCCGGCATAAGGAGTCTCTGCTGTAAGCTCACCATTGCCATCTACGAACTGTACAAATGGTAAATCATAATTTCTTCCTACTCGTCCATCATCCTCACCAAATGCAGGAGCGATATGTACAATACCTGTACCATCTCCCATAGTAACGTATCCATCACATGTTACGAAATGTCCCTTCTTATGCTGCTTTGCAGCTGCTTCTCCTGCACATGCAAATAAAGGCTCGTATTCCTTATACTCAAGGTCCTTGCCCTTGTATGTCTCCAGAATAATGTAATCCTTTGCCTCTGCGCCCTCGGCTGCCTCTGTCCCTGCTGCGCCTTCTTCTGATGCGCTGGCGCCACATTTTTCAGCAAGTCCGCCAAGAACCGATGAAAGCAGGTCCTCTGCCATATAATATGTGTAACCATCTGCTGCCTTAACCTTAACATAAGTCTCGTCCGGGTTAACGCACAGTGCCACATTAGATGGAAGTGTCCAAGGTGTTGTTGTCCAGGCAAGGAAATAAGCATCCTCATCCTTACATTTGAAACGAACAACAGCAGAACGCTCCTTAACTGTCTTATATCCCTGGGCAACCTCGTGAGATGAAAGAGGTGTACCGCAACGTGGGCAGTATGGAACTATCTTGAATCCCTTATACAGAAGACCCTTGTTCCAGATTTCCTTCAAAGCCCACCACTCTGATTCAATAAAGTTGTCATCATATGTTACATATGGGTTGTCCATATCAGCCCAGAAACCAACTGTAGATGAGAAATCCTCCCACATACCCTTGTATTTCCATACGCTCTCCTTGCAGTGCTTGATAAATGGCTCAACACCGTACTCTTCAATCTGCTCCTTGCCATCAAGGCCAAGCATTTTCTCAACCTCAAGTTCTACAGGAAGTCCGTGGGTATCCCATCCTGCCTTTCTTGGCACCATGTATCCCTTCATTGTCCTGTATCTTGGAATCATATCCTTAATAACTCTTGTAAGAACATGACCGATATGAGGCTTACCGTTAGCTGTTGGTGGTCCGTCATAAAAAGTGTATGTCTCACCCTCTTTGCGATTCTCCATGCTCTTCTTGAAAATGTCGTTGTCTTTCCAGAACTTCTCAACTTCTTTTTCTCTCTCAACGAAGTTCATGTCTGAAGAAACTTTTTCATAAACCATGATTTTGTCTCCTTTTTTCTGAATTAAAATGTACTAAAAAAGCCCCTGTCGTAACTACGACAGGGGCAGAATTAACTCAACCTTGTTCATTACGACATACCAGCATATGCGTCCCCTGTAACGGTGGGATATCCGTCCTGGCTTAGTTGAAGCATTGCTTCTTTCAGCTGGATGCTTGGAAGTGATATTCAGATATACCCTACTGGCACCGGCTCACACCATCCCGGCTCGCTCTAGCGTTTAAGTATAACCTACTGTCTTCGTCATCGCACTTATATGAATGATAAGCCACAAACTGCAATTTGTCAACTTTGTTTTTTACCCACTATGTTTTTATTAACCTGCTATATTTTTAATAAGCTGTTCTGTTTTGTTAACCCGCTCTGTTTTTTTCCCTGAAATGTTTTTATACCTGAACTGTTTCCGTAAATATGCTATATTCATTTCTACCGCTTTGCTGGAGATGAAATGAATTCCAGCTTAAGCTGCATTCCCAATCCCTCAGCAAGTCTCTTTACCATAGACAGGCTCGGATTTCTTGTCCCATTCTCAATACGGCTAATATCAGCCTGAGTAATACCCGTCCTTTCGGATAGTTCCTTCTGGGTAAGATTTTGATTTACTCTTGCACTAATCATTGCCTGAATAATATCATATTCCGGTTGTAAAGCATCATATTCTTCTTTAACCTCAGCATTCTGAAGAGCTTTCTCTTTATATTCTTTATAGCTGCTCATTCCCATACCTCCGTTCATAATCAG
>SAMEA3663147__coassemble_397_pt1 | contig 12616 bp, 9 predicted proteins | sample SAMEA3663147__metabat2_high_PE_013 | metagenome-assembled genome bin SAMEA3663147 (sample SAMEA3663147) | pig gut metagenome | biome: pig gut; feature: pig-associated habitat; material: faeces | place: Denmark | collected 2012 | reverse complement strand
ACTTAATCGTTTTCTGTGAATTAATCAGATGTCTTATTGGTATATTATAATGTGCCTGGTCAATTATAAGTCGTCTATATTAAATAATAATATGTAAGTTGGAGGGATAATATGAATTTTGGTCATTTCGATGATGCTGCTAAAGAGTATGTCATCACAACCCCTGAAACTCCTCTTCCATGGATTAACTATCTTGGATGTGAGAATTTCTTCAGCCTTAAGAGCAATACTGGTGGCGGTTACTGTTTTTATAAGGATGCAAAGCTTTTAAGATTAATAAGATACCGTTACAACAACTCACCATTAGATAATAATGGACATTATATCTATATTAAGGACAACGACACTGTATGGAATCCAGGATGGCAGCCAACCCAGACACCTGTAGACAACTACACCTGCAGACATGGTCTTGGATACACAGTCATATCTTCTTCTAAGAATGACATTGAAGCTACATCCACATATCTTGTTCCAATTGGTGACAACTGTGAACTTAACAAGATTACTGTCAGGAACACAGGTAATACAGAGAAAACTATTTCAGTGTACTCGTATATTGAATTCTGCCTCTGGAACGCAGTAGATGACTGCAATAATTTCCAGAGAAATTTCAGCACCGGCGAAGTTGAAATCGCAGTTAACAAGTCAACTGATGATTCTTCTTACTCAGCAATCTACCATAAAACCGAATACCGTGAACGCCGTAATCATTACGCTGTCCATTCAGTAAACAGTACTGTTTCCGGCTTCGATTCAAGCAGGGAAAGCTTTATTGGCACCTACGGAAGCCCTGCTATGCCTAAGGCAGTTAAGGAAGGTACAGCATACAATTCTGTAGCCAGCGGATGGTCTCCAATCGGTTCATTCAAGATAGATATAACGCTTAAACCTGGTGAAGAAAAATCATTAATCTTTACCATTGCTTATATAGAAAATCCATATGAAGACAAATGGGAATCTTTCGGAATCATTAATAAAAAGCCTGCTTTAGCACTTATATCACGTTATGATACAGAGGCTAAATTCGATTCTGCACTTGCTAAGCTTAAAGACTACTGGAACAATCTTCTTTCTTCCTACACAGTTGATTCCAAGGATGAGAAGCTTAACCGAATGGTCAATATATGGAACCAGTACCAGTGTATGGTTACATTTAATATGTCACGTTCTGCTTCCTACTATGAATCAGGAACAGGCCGTGGAATGGGCTTCAGAGATTCATGCCAGGATCTTCTGGGTTTTGTTCATCTTATTCCAGATTCTGCAAGGCAGAGAATTCTTGATATTGCAGCAACACAGTTTGAAGACGGAAGTGCTTACCACCAATACCAGCCTCTTACCAAGCAGGGTAACTCTGATATTGGTTCAGGCTTTAACGATGATCCTCTGTGGCTCATCGCTGGAACAGCAGCTTATCTTAAAGAAACTAATGACTACAGCATTCTTGATGAGCAGGTTGCCTTTGACTGTGACACATCAAAAGCAAAACCGCTTATGGAACATTTAAGACGTTCATTTAATTATACAACCACACATCTGGGTCCACACAAGCTTCCTCTTATTGGAAGAGCTGACTGGAATGACTGTCTCAACCTCAACTGTTTCTCATCTGTTCCTGGAGAATCTTTCCAGACAACGGGACCATCAGAGGGACCTGTCGCTGAGTCAGTATTTATTGCAGGAATGTATGTTAAATATGGTAAGGAATATGCACAAATCTGCCATATTCTTGGCCTTACTGAGGAAGAGAAACAGGTTAATGACCTTGTAGACCAGATGTATCAGGCAGTTCTTGATTCAGGCTGGGATGGAGAATGGTTCTTAAGAGCATACGATTCTAACAGCAACAAAGTAGGTTCTAAGGAATGTGATGAAGGACAGATTTATATTGAGCCACAGGGATTCTGTGTTATGGCAGGCATTGGTGTTAAGGAAGGTCTTGCACAGAAAGCAATGGATTCTGTGGAGAAGATTCTTGATACCAAGTATGGCATTATGATTCTCCAGCCTGCTTATAAGTCATATCATCTTGAGCTTGGCGAGGTTTCATCATATCCACCAGGATACAAGGAGAACGCCGGTATATTCTGTCACAACAACCCATGGATTTCTATAGCTGAAACAGTTGTTGGAGATGGAAACAGGGCAATGTCCACATATAAGAAGATTTGTCCTGCATACCTTGAGGATATAAGCGAAATCCACAGAACTGAACCATACGTATATTCCCAGATGATTGCCGGTAAAGATGCAGTCCGTCATGGAGAGGCCAAGAACAGCTGGCTTACAGGAACAGCTGCCTGGACATTTACAAGTATTTCACAGTACATTTTAGGTGTACGTGCTGACTTTGATGGTCTGGTAGTTGACCCTTGTCTCTCTGATGATATGGACAAAGTAAATATCGTAAGAAAATTCCGTGGTGCCACATATAACATTACCATTGAAAATACTGGCAGCCACAGACGTGTGTCATCACTGCTTGTTAATGGCAATGTCATTGAAGGCAATATAATTCCTTACGATGAGAATATTAAAGAAGTAAATGTAGTTGTAAAGATTTAATTATCAAGGCAGGTGAAATAATGTTTGATAACAATTTCATATGGGGTACAGCCACCAGTGCATATCAGATAGAAGGAGCATATAAGGAAGATGGAAAAGGATTGTCAATATGGGACACCTTTTGCAACGTTCCTGGTAAAATAGCAAACAACGAAAATGGTAACACAGCCTGTGACCACTATCACCGTTTCAGGGATGACATTAAACTGATGCATGAACTGGGAATCAAAGCTTACCGTTTTTCTATATCATGGCCAAGAATATTTCCAGAGGGTATATGTGACAACACTCATCCTCACAACGAAAAGGGTCTTAAGTTCTACGATAATATTGTAGATTGCTGCATAGAATATGGCATTGAGCCTTACATTACGCTCTATCACTGGGATCTTCCCGATGCACTTGAGCAAAAAGGTGGATGGCTTAACAGGGAAACTGCCTACCATTTCGCAGATTATGCAGAATTTATATGCAGGCATTTCTCAGACAAAGTAAAATGTATTGCAACAATAAACGAACCACAGATAATTTCCGGTCTTGGATACTGGCTTGGATTACATGCACCAGGGCTTAAGCTTAACGCCAAGAATGTGTTGAATGTTATTCATAATCTGGCTCTGGCTCATGGTCTTGCAGTAGAACGCATAAGAAAGGTATCATCGCATGTAATTACAGGATTTTCAAGTACAGGGAACCTGTGTTTCCCAGAGACAGAGTCAAAAGAAGATATAGATGCAGCTAGAAATGCTACATTTGTCGCCGAAGGAAATAACTGGACTTTCAACCATCACATATTCTGCGACATGGCGTGTCTTGGCAGATACCCTGACATTAAATCCGGTTATTTCAAGAGTGCACCTGAATTACAGTCATTCTCTTCCTATGAGGAGCTTGATTTTGTTAAAGAATCGGACATTAATATTATATGTCAGCCTGTAGATTTTCTTGGAATTAACATATACAATGGTCACCAGTTTTCCAAAGATGGTGCCGTTCCAAGAAAAACAGGATTTCCGAGAACATCTCTCGGCTGGCCTATAACACCGGAAGTAATGGATTATGGCATAAGATTCTTATATGAGAGGTACAAGCTTCCAATCATTATCACCGAGAATGGTCTTGCATGTAATGACGTTGTAAGCCTGGACGGAAAGGTTCATGACCCGGGAAGAATTGACTTCCTTACAAGATATCTTAACAATCTTGAAAAGGCTTATAAAAGTGGTGTTCCGATTCTCGGGTATTTCCACTGGTCTTTCATGGACAACTTTGAATGGCACAGTGGATTCGACCCAAGATTTGGTCTTGTGTATGTTGATTTTGAGACCCAGGAAAGAATACCAAAGGATTCTGCCTACTGGTTTAAAAGCCTTATAGAAAGCTGACAGGATTAAAAAATAAAGCAAATTGGAAATACCAGAGAACATGGATTCCAATTTGCTTTATTTATCATTTCATACTTATAATACGCAACATCCGCTGTACTAGAGTTTCATCAGTTCAAGCCACATTCTTCCATTGTGATATGGACACTTCCATGGACCAGCCAGTTCTTTATGCTTTGGTAAATCACTCTTCTCATCCAGTTCGTTATACCACTCTCCACTTCTGGAATCAATAAAATGCTTCTCGATATAATCCAATATACCCATGGCTGCATCCCTGTATTCAGGATGATCCGGCTGTTCTGTGAATCCTTTAGAGAATCCATTAACTGCCTCTGCATGAACCCACCATACTCTTGTGTTGTTATCCACGCCCTCTACAATTTCCTGGGTCATACGACTGTCTTTTAATGCCCTGTTATATACGCTGTCCCTTAAATCATTATTCATATGTCCGATTCGTTCAAAAAGTTCAGAAACACATTTATCTCCATCCGCCCCTTTACTTTTAAGAACAGCTACTGCATAATCAATCAACCATGCGCTTTCAATATCATGTCCATATGACTGTGTATCCACGAGACTGTTATACTCCTTGTCAAAGAACACCTCCAGTCTTCTCTTATCAGGGCAATACACTTTATTAGCAAATATATCCAGCAGCTTAATCACACTGTCCTTCACGTCTGGGTCTTCGTCGACCCTGAACAGTTCTGTATAAGCCTCAAGCAGGTGAAGAAGTGTATTCATTGTCCTGTCAGCATAGAATCCTCTTGAAGCAAGAGCATCTGAAACCTTTTCATTGTCCTTCTCATTAAAGAATCTGTCAAATTCTTCCAGATACCCATCTGAATCTGTACACCTTTCCTCAATAAACTGGTACAGTTCATATGCCTCATCAAGAATATCATGATTGCCACTTGCCTCATAGTATGCCACAAGACCATATATGCCATAAGACATGGTATACGTATGTTTAACCACATCACATGGTGTACCATCATAATTAGTAGACCAGAACAGTCCACCATATTCCTTATCATAACAGTTCCCATGGAAATACTCATAAGCATGCCGTGCTGTTTCAAGATATTGTATATCACCAAGCTGAATGTATGCTCTGGAAAACAGCCACATTATCCTGCTAACCAGAATAGTCCCCTTTTCGCCCTTCTTATCAACCTTAAGGTCATAATCCACTGCTCCATAGAAGCCGCCATATTCCTTATCCATAAGGTTCATCCAGAACGGGAGAATACCATTAACAAGGTTATCCTTAGCCTTATCAACTAACATACTATACTTTTCTCCAATCTGAGTTTATTAACGAAAACGATTAAGTACTATGTTTTCATTATATAACAGTACATCCAGTTAGTCAAAATTATATTTACAAATTGTATACGAAAATTATACATACACATAATCATTTAAGACTGGCTGCATACCCTCATCTGTCATATCTGCATACATCTGGTCAAAGCTTCTGCCGTCAGATATCTCAAACTGCTCATCACCGGCATTATCATTTTCCCTGCCTGTATATTTGCTTTCATGATCACCAATGCCAGTTGACACTCCGGCTGATACTTTAGTAGCGGCAATTTTAACAATACCATCCCTGAAATGTTTCTGTTCACGGGAAGAAACTGTAATACCCACATATGGCAGAAAAATCCTGTATGCACATAAAACCTGACATAACTGTCTTTCACCTACATCCAGGGGATTAATCCTGTCATTATTAATTATAGGACGAAGCCTTGGACATGACAGTGAATACTCTGCATATGGATATTTTCTCTGAAGATAATAGACATGAAGTGCGCTTGCAAACGCATCTTTTCTAAAGTCAGCAAGTCCTAAAAGTGCAGAAAATCCCACACCTCTCATGCCGCCCATCAATGCCCTTTCCTGGGCTTCAAAACGATATGGAAACACCCTCTTATGTCCCATGAGATGAAGTGTCTCGTATTTATCAGAATCATAGGTTTCCTGGAAAACCGTTACATAATCTGCCCCACATTCATGAAGATACCTGTATTCATCTGTATTAAGGGGATATATTTCCAGTCCCACATTCTTAAAATATCTGCTTGCCAGCTTACATGCTTCACCTATATATTCTACGTCACTCATTTTTCTGCTTTCGCCTGTAAGCATAAGAATTTCTTCAATTCCTGAATCAGCTATAACTTTCATCTCATGTTCAATTTCTTCATAATTCAGCTTTTTTCTGTTAATTTGGTTATAGCAGTTAAAGCCACAGTATACACAGTAATTCTCGCAGTAATTAGCAATATAGAGAGGTGTAAACAGGTACACTGTATTACCAAAATGTTTGCTTGTCTCATACTTTGCTCTCTCAGCCATTTTTTCAAGAAATGGCTCTGCAGCAGGTGACAGAAGTGCTTTGAAGTCCTCAACTGAGCAGGTATCTTTCTCTAAAGCTCTCAAAACATCTGTAGATGTAAATTTACCGTAATCGTACTCATTCATGGCACTTATTACCTTGCTTCTGATATCAGGACTAATACGTTCCATCCCCTCCATATATGCCATATGATCTGTCCTGAAGCTTTTATCATTTTCCAGTCTGTGCTTCTTTACCAGAGCCTGTGGACTTAATTTATCTGAATCAACAAAAAACTGATTTTCCATAATATATTTCTCCTTGTATTATCTCATAACTATATGCAAATTCACCCCTGGCATAAATCAATTGAAATATTATATTTTAATCTCTTATAAACCCTGTCAACGGATCTGACGCAGATGCACCACGTTCCAGCACCCTTCCCAGACCGGCAAGATATGCTTTTCTTCCAGCTTCTATAGCATATTTAAAAGCACTTGCCATAGCTGGTATATCTTTAGCTGTAGCTATTGCAGTAGGGGGACTCATAAGAATTTGTATTTGACATAACTGCTGCTGCTCCCATCTCCATGGCTTCACATGCCTGAGATGGTCTTCCGATACCTGCATCAACAATAACAGGCAAGTCAATCTCATCAATGAGTATCTGTATGAAATCCTTTGTAGCAAGTCCTTTATTAGAACCTATAGGTGATGCTAATGGCATAACTGCTGCTGCCCCGGCATTAACCAGATCTCTTGCAGTATACAAATCAGGGTACATATACGGAAGCACTACAAATCCTTCTTTTGCAAGAATTTCAGTTGCTCTCACCGTTTCAACATTATCAGGTAGAAGGTATTTACTGTCTTTCATAATTTCAATTTTAACAAAATCACCACATCCCAATTCTCTTGCCATTCTGGCAATTCTTACTGCCTCCTCTGCATTTCTTGCCCCGGAGGTATTAGGAAGCAGTGTTACGCCATCAGGGATATAATCAAGAATATTTTCTTTATCCTTAGTGTTAGTTCTTCTTACCGCCAGAGTAATAATCTGTGCTCCAGCATTATTTACAGCCGCTTTTATCAAATCCAGTGAATACTTGCCAGAACCAAGAATGAATCTGGAATCAAACTCCTTCCCTCCAAGCACAAGTTTATCTGATGAATCTGACTTTTTGCAGATCTCCTGTCCTCCTCCCATAAAGCTTACAATCTCTACAACATCTCCGCTATGAATAACGAAATTGTCATATTCCTTTCTTGGAACCATCTCTTCATTACACTCCACGGCTATTGTCTGTCTGTTATAGCCATTAGAATCCAGATATTCTCCGAGTCCGATTTCTTCAATATCAACTTTCTCTCCACATACTGTAAACATATTTTTGCTCCTTTCAAATAATAGGCTTTTGCAACAAAAAAACCGCACGAAGGAACTACACCCGCGGTGGTGTACCCCTTCGTGCGGCTCACGCCTCACTCTTGTGATATATTATCACAATAAATCCTTTATTGCAATATTAGTTTTCTTAGTTTATTTTTAGTTTCCTCATCATTAGCTGTTCCCGGTGCAACACCTTCTATATGGCTTATTTCGTTCCGAAAATTCTGTCTCCTGCATCACCAAGTCCTGGACAGATATAAGCATTCTCATTAAGCTCCCTATCCAGATGTCCAACATATATCTGAACATCAGGATGAGCTTTATGAAGCTTCTCAAGTCCTTCCGGTGCTGCAATAATACACATGAATTTAATCTTCTTCCCACCATGCTTCTTAATCTGGTCGATGGCATCCACAGCAGACCCACCTGTAGCTAACATTGGGTCAGTCACTATAATAAGACGCTCCTCAATAGGATTAGGAAGCTTACAGTAATATTCATGAGGCTCATGTGTCTCTTCATCCCTGTACATACCAATATGTCCAACCTTAGCAGTTGGCACAAGAGCAAGAATTCCGGAAACCATACCAAGACCAGCTCTTAATATTGGTACAATTGCAAGCTTTCTGCCTGCTACCATAGGAGTCATACACTTTTCAATTGGAGTCTCAATCTCAACATCCTTAAGTTCCAGATCTCCCATTGCCTCAAAGCCCTCAAGCATGGCAATCTCTTCAACAAGCTTTCTGAACTCGTTAGTTCCGGTATTCTTATCTCTAAGCAGGGAAATTTTGTGCTGTATAAGGGGATGCTCGAAAATAGTAATATTCTTTTCTTCTTTATAATTCACGATAATCCTCCTCTCTTTACTTGTTATCGTTATTCTTTATAAATATTCCACGGCTTCTGTCACCATCTGGATTAACGCCAAACTCATAATCATTTCCAGGTAATATTGCATTGAGAATAATACCAGCAATTGCTGCTATAGCAAGGGCTGTAAGTGTGATAGATGTTCCTCCCACTGTAAATGTAAGACCATTAGAGAAGCCTAAACCACACACAAATATTACACCTGCAATAATAAGGTTACGTGACTTAGTAAGGTCAACTTTATTCTCAACTATATTTCTTACACCGATTGCAGAAATCATACCATAAAGCATAAATGATACTCCTCCGATAATTGCTGCTGGCATTGTAGAAATAACTGCTGAAAACTTAGGAATGAATGAAAGAACTATAGCAAATACAGCTGCAATTCTTATAACTACAGGGTCGTAAACCTTTGAAAGCTCCAATACACCGGTATTCTCACCATAGCTTGTATTAGCTGGTCCACCGATAACACCTGCAAACATGGTAGCAAGACCATCACCTAATAATGTGCGGTGAAGACCTGGTTCTACTATGAAATTCTCATCAACTGTAGCAGATATAGCTGACATATCACCAACATGCTCCATCATTGTTGCAATAGCAATAGGTGCCATAACAAGAATTGCTGTAACATCAAACTTGCATATCTGGAACTTAGGAAGACCTACCCAGCCAGATGATGCAACAGAAGCAAAATTAATGATTGCTGAGCCGTCTGGATTAGTAACACCAAATGCATTAAGAATCAGTGCAAAAACATATGAAATAACCACGCCCATAAGTATAGGAATAATCTTAAACATTCCTTTACCCCATATGTTAAATACAATGATTACAGCCAGGGCAACTATGGCAAGAAGCCAGTTAGTTGAAGCATTAGAGATAGCTGATGATGCTAATGACAAACCAATACAGATAATGATTGGTCCTGTTACAACTGGTGGAAGGAATTTCATAACTCTGTTAACACCTACCAGCTTAAAGATAAGTGCCACAACTAAATACAGAAATCCAGCCACTACAACACCACCACAGGCATATGCAGCCTTATCATTAGCTGACATATTCTGGTAGATACCTGTCTGAAGGTTAGCTATCGTATAGAAACCTCCAAGGAAGGCAAAAGATGAACCAAGGAATGCCGGAACCTTCATCTTGGAACATACATGGAAAATAAGTGTACCACAGCCTGCACAGAACAGTGTAACTGATACGACCAAACCTCTTGTTAAAGGCTCGTTACATGCCTGGAAATATCCAGACACCAGAATTGGAACTAAAATTGTAGCTCCGAACATAGCAAACATATGCTGCAGTCCTAACAGCAGCATCTTTGGAATACCCAGCTGCTTCGCATCGCGGACAGCTTCTTGATTTTTCTCGTTCATACGACTTCTCCCTCGTTTTTCTTTTAATAATAACATTTTTGGGAGATAACTTCAATTCTTAATAACTTCTTTCTTCATCCACTTTCCACTTAAAAATCTTGAGAAGAATATAACACTCCTTAAAGCCCAGTCAGCGAACATTCCATACCACACTGCCATTGGTCCCATATTATATGTTCTTACAAGAAATATGCACAGGGCAACACGGCAGCCCCACATGGTGATAATAGATGTAGTCATTGGGAACTTCACATCTCCTGCTGCCCTTAATCCATAGGCAGGAACAAATGAACCAGTCCATATTAACGGCTTAACAATAGTAATTGCCGTCATCATCTCAATACACAATGCTGCACTGGTGCTCTCCATTCCTGCAATAACAGTAACTGGTCTTACCAGGACATACACCAGAAGACAAGATATGGTAATTCCCACTTCTGCAATAAGACATAACTTAATAATATAATATCTTGCCTCTTCTTTTCTTCCAGCACCCATGCACTGTCCAACCACGGTCATAAGGCACATTCCAACGCCAATGCCAAATATACCATTAAGCCCCTCCAGAATATTAGTCATAGCCTGTGCTGCTATTACCGCTGTTCCCATAGTTGATACAGTTGACTGTATTGCCAGCTTTCCAAACTGGAACATACTATTCTCGATTCCAGAAGGAATACCTATGGCAAGAATAGTTTTAATAAGGCTCCAGTCTGGCCGTATATTCATGTAATCATTAACCATAATATCCTGTCGTGGCTTTGCAAGTGCAACAAATACAGCCACCATACAGAACACCCTTGATATAAATGTAGCAATTGCCGCACCGGTTACACCCATATCAAATGTAAATATAAGAATATAATTTCCAATAATATTAATCACATTAGAAATTACTGAAACCATCATTGGATATCTTGAGTTACCACAGGACCTGAAAATAGCCGAACCTGCGCTGAACAATGCAAGGAATGGATATGAAAGAGCTGTAAAGAAAAAATATATTACAGCATTTTCCATTACGCCAGGTTCAATCCTACCAAATATTATACCAAGTATCTGTCTTTTAAATGTTATTCCACATACCGTAATCACCAGGGCAATGACTCCGACTGAGAGCACAACCTGCCTTGCCGCATTATTGGCCCCCTCCCTGTCTCTCATTCCAACATATTGGGAGCACACAATAGCTGCACCTGTAGCCATAGCAGAAAAAAGCTGTACAATCAGGTTATTTACCGAATCTACCAGAGATACTCCCGATAGTGCCTCGCTTCCTACATTGCTTACCATCATTGTATCTATCATTCCCATAAATGAGTTGAGAAGCTGTTCAACAACAATAGGGATTAATAATGCCACAAGAGCTTTATTAGAAAACAAAAGATTATTCTTATCTACACTGTATTTCTTCATTATTTATGAACTGCCTTTCTATAAGCTATTTAATCCATAACCAGAATATGCATTTGCCAATTATATCATCTGTCTGGCACCAAAACAATTCGTTTTTTGCAATATTTCGTATTGTTATTGGGTTATACAGATTGTTAACCATTTAATAATTACAAGTTGACAATCTGGATTAAAATGCTATAATCGTATAGAAAATATTGCAGAAAGGGAAAGCCACTGATGAAAAAACTTGCTGAAGATATTATTAATGGCAGGAGACTTACAAGAAAAGATGATTTATCCATCTTTATTACTGCTCCACTTGATGAAATGGCAGAAGGGGCAGACATGATACGGGAAGCTCTGTGCCATAACCATGTTGATTTATGCACAATTATTAATGGCAGAGCTGGAAAATGCAGCGAAAACTGTAAATTCTGTGCCCAGTCTTCTTTCCACCACACAGACTGCCAGACCTATGACATTCTTGACGAAGATACAGTTCTTGCTGACTGCAAAGAACGACAGGCAGATGGAGTTCATGCTTACTCTATTGTTACCGCAGGAAGAACAGTTGAAGGAAAAGACCTGGACAAGCTGGTCGGAATATATGAAAAATTACATAAAGAATGTGGTTCATTAAGACTGTGTGCCTCCCACGGACTTCTTTCCAAAGAAGCATTTGTAAGGTTAAAAGCTGCTGGTGTTACTATGTATCACGAAAATATAGAAACCTCGGAAAGATTTTTCCCTTACATCTGCACAACCCATACCTATCAGGATAAAATCAGGGAAATCAGAATGGCAAAAGAAGCCGGACTTACGGTATGCTCCGGTGGAATCATAGGAATGGGAGAAACCTGGGAAGACCGTATTGATATGGCTGTATCTCTGTCTGAACTAGAGATAGAATCCATTCCAATCAACGCCCTTATTCCTGTAAAAGGAACTGCTCTTGAGGATGTTCCTCCTCTTTCAGAGGATGACATCATAAGAACTGTGGCATTATTCCGGTATATCAATCCAACTGCCTATGTGAGAATGGCTGCCGGCCGCAATTATTTTAAGGATGGTGGCAAACGCCTTTTTCATGCAGGTGTTAACGCAACAATTACCGGAAATATGCTTACCACAGTTGGCAATAATACAAGCCAGGATAAAGAAATGCTTACGCAGATGGGCTTCGATATCTGACAGCATCAGATAGCATTAAAAAATTATATAATACATTAAGGAGTACTTATGAACACTAACG
>SAMEA3663147__coassemble_368_pt1 | contig 13198 bp, 12 predicted proteins | sample SAMEA3663147__metabat2_high_PE_013 | metagenome-assembled genome bin SAMEA3663147 (sample SAMEA3663147) | pig gut metagenome | biome: pig gut; feature: pig-associated habitat; material: faeces | place: Denmark | collected 2012 | reverse complement strand
TAAGATTTCTTCTAATGTGACTTTTTCAATTTAAGTGTGCAGGTACTATGCTGTTTATTCTGGAAAAATTAGTGGTTGTCAGTTTTTCTCAGTAGCCCTTATTTGGTTTATAATTTAGTTTTCTTCATTGGAAGGCAAATAAAAAGCTGGCAGAGGGGGACTCTGCCAGCTTTATTAAAATGGAAGACAAATTCATATATATGAATTTGGGTTTGTAATTAAACCTCGAATAAGAGATCACCGTATGATGGGAATGGCCAGAATTCTTTGTCCACAATCATCTCAAGCTTATCAGCAGGAGCTCTTAAGGCATCCATAGTTGTCTTTACTGAATCTCTGTAAGCCTTAGCCTGTGCAGCTGCATCTGTAATCTGTGCGGCTTCGTCTGTAACTTTGATAAGAGTGGTTAATTGTGTCTTCATTTCCTTTAAGTAAGAAGATACTTCTGCAAGTAAATCGCTCTGGACAGAAGCATCAGCACCAGCCTCTTTAACAGCTGAAACTGAACCTGCAAGCTCTGTTGTGTAAGAGATTACAGCAGGGATAATCTGCTTGCTGGCTATATCAATCATAGACTTAGCCTCGATGTTGATAGCCTTTGAATATGCCTCGTACTGAATCTCAACTCTTGACTCAAGCTCTGCCTTAGTAAATACACCGAAGTCTTCAAATAACTTAACTGCCTTGTCTGTAACAAGAGCTGGGATTGCGTCAACCATTGATGTGATGTTAGGAAGACCACGTTTAGCAGCTTCTTCAACCCACTCATCTGAATAACCGTTACCATTGAAGATAATTCTCTTATGCTCTGTGAAGAGCTTCTTGATTAAATCGTGTACAGCCATATCGAAGTTGTCAGCCTTCTCAAGTTCATCAGCGATTTCCTTGAAGCTTTCTGCAACAATTGTATTAAGAACAACATTTGCTGGAGCAACTGAATCTGAAGAACCAAGCATACGGAACTCAAACTTGTTACCTGTGAAGGCAAATGGAGATGTTCTGTTTCTATCTGTAGCATCCTTATTAAGATCAGGAAGAGTAGAAGCACCAGTCTTTAATTTACCTTTCTGGATTGAGCTTGTTGCATCACCCTTGTCAATAAGCTGTTCAATAACGTCCTCAAGCTGCTCACCAACGAACATTGATACGATTGCTGGAGGTGCCTCGTTAGCACCTAATCTGTGGTCGTTACCAACATTAGATGCAGACTCACGAAGAAGGTCAGCATGCTTATCAACAGCTTTCATGATTGCACCAAGTACAAGTAAGAACTGGATGTTCTCATGAGGTGTCTTACCTGGATCAAGAAGGTTGATACCATCATCTGTTATAATTGACCAGTTGTTGTGCTTACCAGAACCGTTAACTCCTGCAAATGGCTTCTCATGGAGAAGGCATACAAGACCATGGCGATAAGCAGTCTTTTTTAATACTTCCATCATAAGCTGGTTGTTATCTGTAGCTGTGTTGCACTGTGCATAGATTGGAGCAAGCTCATGCTGTGCAGGAGCAACCTCGTTATGCTGTGTCTTGGCAGATACACCCATTTTCCATAATTCTTCGTTAACATCCTTCATGAATGCAGAAATTCTTTCTGGAATTGCACCGAAGTAGTGGTCATCAAGTTCCTGACCCTTAGGAGGCATAGCACCGAAAAGTGTACGTCCTGTAAAGATAAGGTCTTTTCTCTGTAAATATTTTTCTCTGTCTACAATGAAGTACTCCTGCTCAGCACCAACTGATGGAGTAACCTTCTTTGAAGTTGTGTTACCAAAGAGTTTTAAGATTCTTAATGCCTGTGTGTTAATTGCGTCCATTGAACGAAGAAGAGGAGTCTTCTGGTCAAGAGCTTCGCCTGTATATGAGCAGAAAGCAGTTGGAATGCAGAGAGTAGCACCGGCAGCATCCTCACGAACGAAAGCTGGAGATGTGCAATCCCATGCTGTATATCCTCTTGCCTCAAATGTTGCTCTTAATCCACCTGATGGGAATGATGAAGCATCTGGCTCGCCCTTGATAAGCTCTTTTCCGGAGAACTCCATAAGAACCTTTCCGTTTTCCTTAGGAGCAGAGATAAATGAATCATGCTTCTCAGCAGTTGTTCCTGTAAGTGGCTGGAACCAGTGTGTATAGTGTGTAGCACCCTTCTCAATAGCCCAGTCCTTCATTGCGTTGGCAATTACGTCGGCATCAGCCAGTTCAAGTTCCTTCTCACCAGACATAACAGCCTTGAGATTCTTGTAAACGTTCTTTGGCAGACGTTCTTTCATTACTGTGTCATTAAACACGTTCTCGCCGAAAATGTCGGCAACATTGAATAATTCACCCATGTCTTTGTCTTCCTTCCTTTTGTGTGAAATAATTTTTAAACACTAAAAACTAAAAAAGGCATTCCTATTCACACGAATGTATAAATGGGAACGCCGTTGTTCTAAGTGTTAAATTAGCGACATCACTGTCTTTAAATAAAATAACTCAAAAACAGATAATATGCAAGAGGTTTTTTAAAAAATATTTATTTTTTTAATTTACAGCCTGTCAAAGCTTAAAAAATATACTTAAGACAGGCCTGTAAGTTAATTATTCACTGGTTGAATTTAAAACACCTTCACCTACATACATACCCTGGACGATAATTCTGCGGTCACCTGTTGCGGTACAAGTGGACAGTGTAACAATCTGTGCTGCATTAGATACGTCAACACCTGTGTCATACATAGACAAATCCTTCATCTCTGCCGCATACTCCCGTAAAGATGCAACATTAGGGAAGTTAAATGTGTAGGTAGAACTGATAGGTTCATCTATATGCACTGAAAATATCTTGTACTGAATAATTCTGTTGCCTGTGTAAAGGTAGAACACATCATTGCCCTCAGTATTATAGTAGTTCTGGTTCTGATAATACTTAAGAGGAGCAAACATACCGTCATTTTTCATGTGGTGGCCATAGAGAATAACATTGGTGCTTGAAATTCCGTCTTTAATCCGATAGTCCTCGAATACGCATCCTGAGCTGTTATTGGTTCCGTCAAATGAATGGTTAAGGTAATAATCATTATCTGAACCCTGAACCAGAGGCAGCCTTGTGTTAGAAGCTGGGAGATAGAAATATCCTATGGCATCAGAATTGATGGAAAGCAGCTTCTCGTGGTCGTAGTCAAAGGCTTCAACCTGAATATCAACAGAATTATCCGGGTCTTCAGTGATGATTGAAGCGGTATGTCCTGAGTTGTTCAAAACTTCATTGGACACATTTGAATAAATCTTATCGCTTTCATAGTATTTGTAGAAAATCATAAAAATCTGAGAACCAGCAAACACAAAAATGCAGGCAGCCACAATCATAATGGCTATTCTTATGTAAAGATTCTTTTTTTCCTCAGGCGTTCTTACAGAACGTTGGGCAGCTCCAACAGCCATGGAATCGCCAGAGGCAAGTCCCATTCTGTAGGATTTAGTATTAAGTGTTTTCATGAAAATAAATACTCCAAATTATTAAAATAATACATATTTCAGGCTTTATCAGCTGAACCAAAGAGAGTAATCTTCTCACGGACAGTTTCTTTGATTGCTTCAGCACCAGGAGCCAGAAGCTTTCTTGGATCAAAGCCTTTACCCTCAAGATCTTTTCCGGCCTCAATGTATTTTCTTGTGGCAGCAGCAAATGAAAGCTGGCACTCTGTGTTAACATTAATCTTAGCAACGCCAAGGCTGATGGCCTTCTTAATCATATCTTCTGGGATACCTGTACCACCATGAAGAACTAATGGCATGTCTCCAACCTTTTCCTTAACAGCTTCAAGAGTTTCAAAGCTCAGGCCCTTCCAGTTTGCTGGATACTTTCCGTGAATATTGCCGATTCCGGCAGCAAGCATTGTGACACCTAAATCAGCAATTGCTTTGCACTCGTTAGGATCTGCACATTCACCCATACCTACGACACCATCTTCCTCGCCGCCGATAGAGCCGACTTCAGCCTCAAGTGACATACCCTTTTCGTTGGTAACAGCAACTAATTCCTTTGTCTTAGCAATATTCTCATCAATTGGGTAGTGAGAACCATCAAACATTATTGAAGAGAAACCTGCTTCAATACATTTGTAGCAGCCTTCATAAGTACCATGGTCAAGATGTAAAGCTACAGGAACTGTAATGTTCTGCTCCTCAATTAAAGCTTTAACCATGGCAGATACTACCTTAAATCCGCCCATATACTTACCGGCACCCTCAGAAACACCGAGGATTACTGGCGAATTCATCTCCTGGGCTGTAAGAAGGATGGACTTAGTCCACTCAAGGTTGTTGATATTAAACTGGCCAACAGCGTATCCGTTTGCACGAGCCTTTGTCAGCATGTCTTTTGCAGTAACTAACATATTAATACCTCCGTTTCAAAACATATAGGATATTATACTCTAGATTGAGTAAAATGGAAAGCAATATTTTGATGTTGTATAAAGATGGCAAAAAGGATATAATCTGATATGTTAATGAAGAGAAAATGCTTACTGCAGCTGGTTATACTAATATAAATGTAAGGCAGCAGTACAGATGTATTTCAGAACAGAGGTGTTTATGAATTATTTAAGAAGCATAGCAGAGCTTGTTGGTGGCGAGGCAGGCAGACTTTTACAGATGATAAGCCTTGAAATTGATTTCTATGATGCGGAGGCTCATGCAGGAACTTCTTTTAAGCCATTTATTGGTTTTATGATGTTTTTTGCGGGATTTGTTATCATATTCATTGGAATCGTCAAGATAAATGATGCAAAAAAGCAGTGGAATCTATTCTATGACCAGAGAGACAGGAAAGATTTCTCTGACCCCAAGTATGAGAAGGAGAAAAGAACAGGAAAGATACTGGTGGCTGCCGGTGTGATTCTGATTCTTCTGTCATTTATCCTGCTGCCTCTGTAGTAAAGGATCAGAAGACAGAAATCCTTCCGGCTTTCATGTGTGAATTTTTCATATGCGTATTACAGCCATTAAATGAAAACAGGATATAAGAAATCCCCTCTTACTTATGTAAGCGGGGATTTCTTATATCGATGAATCATTACTCACGAATAATGATTCTGTTATTTAGTTGTAGGTTTGTAAAAAATACTTTAATTTAAAAAGAAAAATTAAAATGAGAAAATGTAAAAAATACAACTTGTTGAAATTTAAAATGAGAATTCTTAATTTCTTAAGTTGTTTTTAGTATATGGGTAAATAATTAAAAAATGGTGTTTTTGCTGTTAATATTGGGTAAACTATTTGTTAATAATCTGTGAATGGCGAAAACAGCATAAACACAGGGCTTTTCTACATATCTCCCAGCTTTTCAGGTTCGTCATATTCAACCCCGAAGGTTTCAACAGTGACTTTTGACATAACCTGTGGTTTCATTGGTTTGTCATTCCAGTCTGTGCCGGTTGTGGCGATTTTATCAAGAACATCTTCTCCCTCGATAAGTTTGCCAAATGCAGCGTAATCTCCGTCAAGATGTGGAGCCTTGCTGTGCATGATAAAGAACTGGGAACCTGCTGAATCTGGAATCCTTGTACGTGCCATTGAAAGCACTCCCTTTGTATGGAGAAGCTCATTCTTGAAGCCATTGCTTGAAAACTCGCCCTTGATGCAGTATCCAGGACCGCCCATTCCTGTTCCCTCAGGGTCACCGCCCTGAATCATAAAACCAGGAATAATTCTGTGGAAGCCTACACCATCATAGAATCCCTTCTTAATGAGGCTGATAAAGTTATTGACTGTGTTAGGGGCGATTTCTGGGTAAAGCTCAGCTTTCATGACATCCCCGTTTTCCATTTCGATTGTTATAATTGGATTTTGGTTTGACATATGTTCTAATTCCTTTCCTTATTTGCCATAATTTGTGTTATTATGTTCATAAATCAGAATTCATTTCCTGCAGGCTGGAACGATTTCTGACTTTGGACCCTTATATCATGTCATTGTAAAGACAGGATGTGTAAAAGTCAAATTAATAATTGGGAGTTAATATTTTAAAATGTTGAAGTATATATGTGTGGTCAATGGTGAGAAGTACAACGGATATGAGGATTTCTGCCACAGGGCAGGAAAGTGTGGAATCAGGGTAGTAAAAGTGGCAGAAGCTGATAACTGGATTGATGCAGTACTTACTGGTGAAAATACGGAAGATAAAGAACTGGCTGGGAAAACTATGAATGATATAAAAAATGACAGCCTTTTGATAACAGATACAGATATGGACGAGCTACATGACATGATTGTGGGACTGGGGGAACATTATTCCGGAAATGCTCCTTTTGTTGTGGCAGATTTTGACATTTCCATGAATTATGTCCAGCTTATATATGACAGATACCATAATAAGCCACACACAATAGCGGTTACTGACAGGCTGGTAATAAGGGAGATGACAGTGGAAGACCTGCCGGAAATGTATCAGCTGTATGACAGTCTTTCCCACTGTCCATATGTGGAACCACTGTATGAATATGACAGGGAACTGGAATTTACAGAAAATTATATCAGGAATATGTATGGATTTTTTCAGTATGGATTGTGGCTTGTATATGAGAGAAATACAGGAAAGCTTATAGGAAGGGCGGGGCTTGAACACAGAGAGATAGATGGCAGGACAAGGCAGGAGCTGGGATATATTATTCACAGGGAATTCCAGGGGAAAGGATATGGATATGAAGCCTGCAGGGCTGTTTTAGAATATGCAGAACAGGAACTGGGGCTTAGTGAAATATTTGTGTGTACGGATATTAATAATAATCCATCCAGGAATCTGGCATTAAAGCTTGGTTTTGAAAGCTATGCCACAGACGTGGATGGATTTGACATATATCATATTTATCTGAAACTACCACAGAAATGAAAATATGGCAGATGATATGGGGCATACCTACAGACCAAACGCGTATTTTATAAATGCAACTGCATTGTCATGGTTAGTAGCGGTAACAACCACCCCGTAGCATGGGTCGCTCATGGTAAGGTCGGTATCTTTCTTAAGAGGAGTATTTAAAAGGCTTACCGCAACAGGAATACTGGTGCCATCCTTCATGGTATAGTACACAATATTGTCCTCACCGATTTTATTCAGCTCCTCTTCTGTAAGAATCTCCCGCAAATCACAGAGGAAAGGTTCTGCATCTGTTGAGAAAAATGTTATATAATCCCTGTTGGCAAGATAACCATCCACGTCTCCTACAGAGGCTTTGGTTATCATCTTGGTTCTGGCAACTGCCGCTTCATTATCCATTGGCTGGACAATCAGAGAGTTATTGTAGTCAATCTCCACCTGATGACGTTTTCCGTCAATTCCAAGATAACTGGTAAAACCAGTGGAAATGGCATCAGTACGGTCAAAATACCCTGAAATCTTTCCATCTGCAACATAGATGCTGCACACGCTTTCGTAATAATTCTTATAGTGGTAAAACACAGTGCTTCCAACTGCCACAATTACAATAAGTGCTGCAAGCATGTAGTATTTGTAGTAACCGAATATATAGCTGAACTTCTGTCCCAGGGACAGCTCCTTAAAAGGAGTACGCTGTTCTTTGGGCATTTTTTTCATGATAATCCTCCGTTCTGTACTTAAAAAATATATTTGACCGGTATTAGGGTCAAAAGTCAGAAATCATTCACAATTATAACTAAACCATGGATTAGTTTAACATAAGAATCTGCAAAAATGTGGATTTTTATAATAATTTTATACAAATATGTGAGAAAAATCTTTGCAAAATACCATAGATACAGTATAATTTACATCAGCGTAGTAGAGTATTGGAGGAATGTTATGTTTAGTATTAATGGAAAACTATTTAAAGCTCTTACAAAAGCGGGGGATTTTATTATCCTTGGAGTTCTTATGTGGGTGTTTTCCATTCCGGTTGTTACACTTGGAGCCTCTGTCACAGCAGCATTTTATGTTGGATTGAAGCTTGTCAGGGATGAGGAAGGATATGTGTTTAAGGATTTCTGGAAATCATTTAAAGGAAACTTTAAACAGGGTTTAATAATTGAAATAATTGTTGCGGCACTGGGGTTCTTTATATATGAGGATATAAGAATATGCATATACTGGGCAGAAGGCGGTAATACACTGGCTAATATTGCAATGTATGCTTTCTTTGGCATTGCCCTGGTACTTGTTGCAGTTACAATATATGTTTTTCCACTGCTTGCAAAGTTTGATAATACAGTTGGACAGACATTGAAGAATTCGCTTGTATTGTGCATGCATCATTTTGGACAGACATTTGTTATGCTTTTATCAACATGTGTGCTTACATTTGTGACAATTAAGTTTTTCACTGCGGCTATTATTACAGTTCCTTTTGCTATATATATAAACAGCTATATTTTATCAAGAGTGTTCAAACTGTATATCAAGGAGACACCGGAAGATGGAACTGTTGGAGACGTGGAATCCGTGGGGGAAGTGTCTGATAAAACAGATGAAGAATAGTTGTAACAGGCAGGAGTAGGGATGGTTTTTTCAAGTTTATTATTTGTGTATCTGTTTCTTCCTGTAAATCTGATATGTTATGCGGTTATTTCAGATGTACATAAGAAAAATGCGTGTGTTTTAATATTTTCTTTAATATTTTATGCCTGGATGTCACCAGCCTATCTGATTCTTTTAATGATTATGGCAGGGGTAAATTATCTGGGTGCTCTTCTTATTGAGAAATACAGCGGTACGAAAAAGGCTGTGGCAGCACTGGCAGCTGACCTTGCTATCACGCTGGGGTTCCTGTGCTGGTTTAAGTATATTACATTTTTCTGTGAAGTAATTAACAGCTTTTTTGGAATATGGGGAGCCACTGTTTTTGAAAATATCCCGTCAGCAGCCCTTCCTGCGGGGATTTCTTTTTATTCTTTCCAGCTTATTTCATATGTTGTGGATGTGTACAGGAAGGATGTGGATGCAGACCATAGTTACTGTAATGTCCTTTTGTATACATCGCTGTTCCATCAGTGCATTGCAGGGCCAATTGTAAGATACAAGGATATTGCCCTTTCATTGAAGGACAGAAAAACAAACATTAACTCCATGAGTACAGGTATTTCCAGATTCTGCATAGGTCTTGCAAAGAAGACTCTTCTTGCAAATTCCTGCGGCTCAATATTAGAAACTCTTCTACCAGAGACTCTTTCCGGGGTTACTCATGCAACCATGGCTGCTGCATGGACAGGTGCGTTTTTGTACATGTTGCAGATTTATCTGGATTTTTCAGCATACTCTGATATGGCAATTGGTCTTGGTAAAATGACGGGCTTTGTGTACAAGGAGAATTTTAATTATCCATACACAGCTAAATCCGTGACAGATTTCTGGAGAAGGTGGCATATTTCCTTAAGCAGCTTTTTCAGGGATTATGTGTATATTCCCCTGGGTGGCAACAGAAAAGGACTTAAGAGGCAGCTTCTCAATATGGCTGTAGTGTGGGGACTTACTGGTTTGTGGCATGGAGCATCCTATAATTTTATTCTCTGGGGAATGTATTATTTTGTATTTCTTGCAATTGAGAAGATATTCTTACTTAAAGTATTTAATAAGATGCCAGGGTTTATAAATGCTGTTGTGGGAAGAATTTACACCGTGTTTGTTGTGTTCTTTGGGTGGGTTCTTTTCAGATTCACTGATTTTGAGATTATGAGACAGATGCTGCGTTCCATGTTCGGTATGAATGGAAATGCATTTATTAATATGGAAAGCAGGACAGTAATTGTTAACAATATATTTATTATTATTGTGTGTGTAATAGCCTGTACACCACTTGTTAAAAAAATTTCAGAGATGGCAAGACAGAAAGCAAGGGTTGCAGCGGCAGGTCACATGTGGCTCTACAATGCCCTTAATGTGGCTGTTCCTATAGTGCTTCTGGCATTATCTACAGTTGCTCTTATCGGTGACAGCTATAATCCGTTTATTTACTACAGATTTTAGGAAGAAATGCTTGAAAAATACTGTGATATAAAATAATATAGAGACAAGATAAATCCTGATTTAAATTTGCAGATGAATGTCTGCGTGGAGAATTTCAGATTATATACTTTTTATACATGATGGGGAGAAATAGTCATCAATGACCAATGATGAATTGAGTAAACAGGTGAAATTACGTGAATACAAGATGAAAAAGGCCGCAGTCTCTAAGATTGTGGTTTTTTGTGGTGCTATTCTTGCAGGTGCCGTAATTTCAATGCTTATCCCATTAAGAGAGACTTTTTCTGAAAAGGAAAAAAGGGAGCTTACAGCATTTCCGGAGTTTACCTGGGAGAGTTTCATGGATGGAAGCTACTTCGGGCAGATAGATACCTGGTTTGCAGATACATTTCCTTTCAGGGACAGCCTTATTGCATGCAATGAGAAGGTTAACAACCTGTATGGTATAAGAAATCAGGTGATTCAGGGAACTCTTGTAGCTGGCGATGAAATTCCAGATGTGGATGGAGAGGTGGAATCTCATTTGATTGCAAGTAAGGATGCAGGTGGTGAACAGGCTCCTGAAGACGTGGAGATTACTGAAGATATTACCAGTTCCAACTACAGTGAGGATGGTGTCATATATTCCAATATTGAGACAAATTATGGATTTAACCAGCTTGAGACTGATATAGAAGCCTCTGATATTGGAACAGACGTGGAAGATACGGAAGGGGAAATAGCTGCCACAGCAGGAGAGAGCCTTGGCTCTATATTTGTTGTGGGAGACAGGGCGTATAATTATTATTCTTTTTCCCAGGTTAATTCTGACAGATACACAGATGTGGTTAATAATTTGGCAGAAACTTTAAGCGGCAAGTCCAAGGTGTACAGCATGATTGTTCCTACAAGTATTGATATTACACTGGACGCTGCTACAAGAAACAGCCTTACCAGCAGCAACCAGAAGAAAGCTATCCTTTATATGTATAGCAGGATGAGCAAGGAAGTCGGAAAGTGTTATGTATATGATGTACTTCACCAGCATAGGGATGAGTACATATATTTCAGGACAGACCACCATTGGACAGCATTGGGAGCATATTATGCATATAATGTATTCATATGGCAGGAAGGAAAGACTGCTAATTCACTGGACTCATATGAGAAGATGATGTTCAGCGATTTTAAGGGGAGCTTCTACAGCCAGAGCGGTGTAACGTCTCTTGCAAATAATCCTGATACAGTGGAGGCCTATAAGCCTATTGGAACTAACAGGATGGAGATGATAAACAACAGGGATGAACAGTTTGATTACAATGTTATTACAGATGTGTCAGGATGGAGTTCTACCAGCAAATACAGTACTTTCATTGGTGGAGATAACAAGTTTGTCCATATAAGCAATCCTGAGATTAATAATGAGTCTTCTATTCTGGTTGTGAAGGAGTCTTTTGGTAATGCATTTGTTCCGTTTCTGGTTGACCACTATAAGAATGTGTATGTTGTGGATTACAGATATTACAATGGAACGGTAAGTGAGCTGGTGGACAGGTACAATATTGGAACGGTGCTGATGCTGAACAATATTGCGGCTACGTCAACGGACTCAAGGGTATCAGAGATGGAGAACGTGTGCAGATAGCTGCCTGATGTGGTGTCCGAGAAGGGCATCTGGGATTTCCTAGGGCTTCTGCATTTTTATAAATTTTACTGACTAGTAAACTGTTTTGCTGGAAAATCAGCGGATATCAGAGGGCTATGGCTGTGCCAATGGGGACTGAACTGCTGGCAAAACAGGCAGATTAGAACTACGAAGAGAATCTAACCGTTGCGACATATATGCCTTACACTCGCTTATTTCACCAATGGTTCAAAACTCGCCCCTGGTCGGGGCTCAAACAGTTGCCCCATTGGTGGCGAAGTGTAAGGCATACACACCGCAACGCTAAGATTTCTTCTAATGTTCTAATCTGCCTGTTTTGTCAGCAGTTCAGTCCCCATTGGCACAGCCATAGCCCTCTGGTATCCGCTGATTTTCGCCTATGTGTTTATGATAGGTCAGTAAAATTTATAAAAATTGCAGGAACACTGGAAATCCCAGACGTCCTCCTCGGACACCACCTAAGGCAGCTATCTGCACACGTTCTGCCGGGAAGGAATGTTGTCCGTGGCGTAAGGATTGGACTATAGGGCGTCGTCGCCACGTTCTCCGGTACGGATTCTTACGGCATCGTATACGTCGTAGATGAAGATTTTGCCATCTCCGTAGGAACCGGTGTTTATCTGGTCTATGGCAAGGTCTACTATCTGCTCGGCGGCTTCGTCTGAGACGATGGTTTCTACTTTTACCTTTGGAAGAAGGTTTCCGCCAAAGTCTACTCCGTTGTAGGTCTGCTTGTGACCACGCTGGGTGCCGTATCCCATTATGTTGGTAATCATTATGCCGTGGGCTCCACAGCTGTTAAGAATTGATTTAAGGTCATCCAGTCTTTCGGGCTGGATTATTATTTCTAATTTTTTCATAATAATCTCCATTCTGCTTATGTTTCGCGCCGCACGCTAATCTAAAAACTACTGCATCATATGTTTTGTTGGAAGGCCTTCCATGTAGAGGCTTTTTGAAATAGTAAATATGTTTGATACATAGAATATACAGAACATTAATGAAAGCAGGTTGGCAATTATTGTTATCATGTATATTCCTGACATTGTAGCTATAAAGCTTAAGAATACCAGGATTCCATACAGAGCCCATATTAACCGCAGTGAACGTGTGAGGGCTTCTTTTTCCTGGAATTTTGCTTCAAGAATCAGTCCTTCATTGAAATAATATGTGTAGTATATGTTAACAATAACGGAGAGACCACACATGATTGTGACGATATTGGTTAGTTCAAGGCTTGCAGAAGCAATGCTTAGAACCTGGGCAAATACTGTAAGTATAAGACCGATAACAATTATTCTGCCTGATTTTTTAAAGGTATTGTTTCTCTTTGTCAGAGGGAAACCTCCTATGGCAATCAGGATGAATGCCAGTATGTCGTTAAATATGTCAAAATAAACATTTCCAATTTTTATCATTAGCTGTAAAGAAAGTAATAAAATTCCGGCACAAACCAGAGAGATATTCTTTTTGTTCATTGATAATCTCCTTATTAAAAATTTTAGGTTTATTGTAACATAATTGGAAGTGTGTTACAATAAGCCAGATTACACATGGGATGGGGTAAATTATGCTTGAATGGAAGACACCTG
>SAMEA3663147__coassemble_359_pt1 | contig 13353 bp, 12 predicted proteins | sample SAMEA3663147__metabat2_high_PE_013 | metagenome-assembled genome bin SAMEA3663147 (sample SAMEA3663147) | pig gut metagenome | biome: pig gut; feature: pig-associated habitat; material: faeces | place: Denmark | collected 2012 | reverse complement strand
TTTCTCTTGCAGCCTTAATCTGGTCAATGTCTGAATCTGTAAGGCTGTCTGCCTGCTTACCATCAATAAGTGACTTAAGAGCATTAAGATCTGACTCTACTGCTGACTTATCGTTAGAATCAAGCTTATCACCAGCCTCGTCAAGAGCTTTCTGTGTCTGGAACACCATTGAATCTGCATCATTAAATACGTCAATAGCTTCCTTACGCTTCTTATCCTGAGCCTCATATTCAGCTGCTTCCTTTACTGCTTTATCAATATCCTCTTCTGACATATTAGAACCAGCTGTAATAGTGATATGCTGCTCTTTGCCTGTTCCAAGGTCCTTAGCTGATACATTAACAATACCATTGGCATCGATATCAAATGTAACCTCAATCTGTGGAACACCTCTTCTTGCTGGTGGAATTCCATCAAGTCTGAACTGTCCAAGGGATTTGTTATCCTTAGCAAACTGTCTCTCACCCTGAACTACATTAATATCAACTGCTGTCTGGTTATCTGCAGCTGTTGAGAAAATCTGGCTCTTCTTTGTAGGAATAGTTGTATTTCTCTCAATAAGTCTTGTAGCAATACCACCCATTGTCTCAATTGAAAGTGAAAGTGGAGTAACATCAAGAAGAAGAATCTCACCTGCACCAGCATCACCAGCAAGCTTACCACCCTGGATAGAAGCACCGATAGCTACGCACTCATCTGGGTTTAATGACTTGTTAGGATCATGTCCTGTTAACTGTTTTACCTTCTCCTGAACAGCTGGAATTCTTGTAGAACCACCAACTAATAAAACCTTTGAAAGGTCGCTTGCTGTAAGTCCTGCATCTGAAAGTGCATTTCTTACTGGTTCAGCTGTCTTCTCAACAAGCTCATGTGTAAGTTCATCAAACTTAGCTCTTGTAAGAGTCATGTCGAAATGCTTTGGTCCCTCAGCTGTTGCTGTAATATATGGAAGATTAATATTAGTTGTAGTTGCACTTGAAAGCTCCTTCTTAGCCTGCTCTGCAGCAACTCTTAATCTCTGGAGTGCCATTGTATCCTTTGAAAGGTCAACCCCTTCCTTTGCCTTGAAATCATCAAGCATATACTGTGTGATAACATTATCAAAATCATCACCACCAAGTCTGTTATTACCTGCTGTGGCAAGAACTTCAATTACACCATCACCGATTTCAATGATAGATACATCGAATGTACCACCACCTAAATCGTAAACCATAATCTTCTGCTCTTTCTCATTATCAAGGCCGTAAGCAAGTGCTGCAGCAGTTGGCTCGTTGATAATTCTCTTAACATCAAGACCTGCAATCTTTCCAGCATCCTTTGTTGCCTGACGCTGTGCATCATTAAAGTAAGCTGGAACTGTAATAACAGCCTCTGTTACTGGCTCACCAAGGTAACTCTCAGCATCAGCCTTAAGCTTCTGTAAAATCATGGCAGAAATCTCCTGTGGAGTGTATTTCTTGTCATCAATTGTTACCTTGTAATCAGTTCCCATATGTCTCTTGATAGAAGAAATTGTCTTGTCAGCATTAGTTACAGCCTGACGCTTTGCAGGGTCACCAACAAGTCTCTCTCCTGTCTTAGTAAATGCTACTATAGATGGGGTTGTTCTTAAACCTTCTGTGTTAGCTATAACAACTGGCTTACCACCTTCCATAACTGCTACACATGAATTTGTAGTACCTAAATCAATACCAATAATCTTTCCCATGATATTATCCTTTCCGCGCCTGTGCGCTTTAACATTAACAATTAATATATATTAGTTAGCAACCTTCACCATTGAATGGCGGATTACTGTATCTCTATAAGTATAACCCTTCTCAAACTCCTCAACGATGATTCCCTCACCTGCTGATTCATCCTCCACATGCATTACTGCGTTATGAAGGTCAGGATTAAACTCTAAACCAACTGCCTCAATCGGCTTAACTTCAAGGTCCTCAAGCATCTTAATCATCTGCCTGTAAACCATATCCATTCCCTTGGCAAATGGTGTTTCCTTTTCTTCGTCTGTTATTGACTTGAAGCCTCTCTCAAAGTTATCAACTACCGGCAACAGCTTCTTAATAACATCTGATGCCCCCATCTCAAACATTGCAGACTTCTCTTTATCAGTACGCTTTCTAAAATTGTCAAACTCAGCCATCTGACGCTTCACTTTATCCTGTAAATCAGCGATAACAGCGTCTTTTGGATCAGAATCATTCCTGCATTCTGCCTGCTCCTCCGCATCACTTGCGTCCTCTGCCTGTACGGCAGAGTCTTCATTCACATCTGCGTTGGAATCAGCTGAATTATCCATATTAGAAGCATTATCCTTCTCATCCTTTATATCTTCAACATTCTTTGCTGTTGAATCAGCTTCTTCCTGATTTTTCTTCGACACTTCAATATCCAACCTTTCTAACTTTTCTTAAAGACATCATCCAGCTGGCTCTGTATGGTCTTTAGCTTCTCAACTACTTTCTCATAATCCATACGCTTTGGTCCTATAATACCAACCGTACCTCTCATGCCATCCTGAAGTTCATAGGTTGCCGTAACAACACTGCAATCCTTCATAGACTCAACTGGTGCCTCACTTCCTATATACACCTGGATGCTGTTCTTCTGGTTTTCATCAGTACTGTCACTGACAAAACTGTCCAGACTGTTCTTCTCTTCCAGAGCATATATAAGTTCACTTGCCTTGGCAGAATCACTAAGTTCGGGATACTTGAATATATTAGTGGCACCACTGGTATATATCTTAAGATTATCTTCTCCACTAATAGTTTCCACTATGGCATCCACAACTTCCTTAACCAGCATTGTGTGCTCTCCTGCCTGATTCTCCATCTTAGAGACAATACTTAAATTCATCTCCTGCAAAGAAAGCCCTGTCAATGAAGTATTAAGCAGAATGTTAAGCTTAAGTAGATTCTCCTGGCTTAATTCCTCACTCACCGTAATAACCTTATTCCTTATGATGTTTCCCTCCATTACAATGACGGCAAGGATTTTATGGGATTCAAGACTTGACAGCTGAACGAACTTCAATTTATTGCCCTTAACCTGTGGTGCACTAATCATTGTTGCATAATTAGTGTCCTTGGCAAGAACCTTAGCAACATTCTGGAGAAGTTCTTCCACCTTATCAACCTTCTTGGAAAGAATCTCTGCCATGGACTCAACATTCTTTTCCCTGTCGCTGACTGACTGTTCCCTGTCACTTAAGTCCTGCTCTCTGTGAGCCATCTCCGACTCCTTCTGTTTCATCATATCATCCACATATAGTCTGTATCCTTTATCAGTAGGAATACGTCCCGCAGATGTGTGAGGCTGTACAATGTATCCCATCTCCTCCAGGTCAGCCATCTCATTACGGATTGTAGCTGAACTAAGCTTTAAATCCGTATATTTGGAAATTGTTCTTGAACCAACCGGCTCACCTGTTTCAAGATAATTCTTAATAACAGCTTTAAGAATCTTTACTTTTCTCTCATCCAGTTCCATGGCATCCTCCCTTCCAGTTCTCAAAATACATTGTCTCTTGGATTGTTAGCACTCAAAATAATAGAGTGCTAACATCGCTATAGTTAAGATAGCACTATCATTTATTATTGTCAACAAAAAATGCAAATAAAAATAATTAAGAAAATATAAAATGCGCCAGAACCCTTAAAAGGAATCCAGCGCATTAAGTAATTCAATATTTACATTATCATTCTTAAGAATACTGTTAGTATCAGCTTTATCATACATGGTACTGTCCATCTCACCACATATGTCTATCCCCAGCACATTTATGTGAGATATAAGATTTCTGATAATCTCTGTAAGAGCATTAAAAGACATATTTCCCTGATCCCAGTTGGTTATGCACTCATCTATATCAAGTACGTCCTTATCTATAGAAATATATATGGGAATATCATCTGGAATAACATCCATAATGTTCACACCGCTATCCAGCACAACAACCTTGTCTATGCATGTCACTTCATCTGTAATAAGCTGCGGATTAACTCCTGACAAATAGACATTATTCACATTTTCATTTTCCTCTATAAGGTCTTTTACCCAGCTTCCACAGGAAAGAATAGGGCCGAATAAAGGGCTCTGGGTGTCAGGATGGTTATCAGCCACAAAAAGATTAAAAGGCTTATCAATACTCTCTGTTAACAGCTTGCTGATAATGATAGTTTCCATTATCTATGAAATGTACACCATGATAATCTATGCCATTGCAAGCCAGTATCTCCCGTATCCTGTCTGCGGAATCACTGTCACAGTAACACTCTGTTCCTGAAAGGCTCTCACAGTTAATCCATGCCACATCTTCTCTCTTATTAAGTTCTGAAATAAATCCACCAAGCCTGTTGTAAGCCCCAGACATGTTAATTACTGTGTATTTCTTCATATACTGCTTAATCCCGGCCAGTTTTGGTCTTTCTGTGACATAATAAGGTTATCAGTAACAGGCCACTCTATGCCAATATCAGGGTCATTATATGCAATACCGCCCTCATCTCCAGGATGGTAAAAGTCTGTCACCTTGTAACAAAACTCTGCTACATCACTAAGCACAACGAATCCATGGGCAAATCCTTCAGATATAAGAAACTGTTTCTTATTATCTTCACTAAGCTCCACTCCGTACCATTTTCCATATGTAGGACTGTTCTTTCTTATATCAACTGCCACATCAAACACGGTCCCCCTGATTACCCTTACAAGCTTCGCCTGGGGAAATTCTTTCTGGAAGTGGAGTCCTCTAAGCACACCTTTTACCGACATGCTCTGGTTATCCTGCACAAATGTATAGTAAAGACCTGCTTCCTCAAAGTCTCTCTGGTTATATGTTTCTACAAAATACCCTCTCTCATCTTGATGAACTGTGGGCTCAATTACATATAGTCCTTCTATTGGCGTTTTTTCAACTTTAATCTGTCCCATTATCCTTTACCTCTTTTAAATATCTGGCCAAAGCATCCTTCCAGTCCGGAAGAAGACTAAATCCATTCTCTTCAAGCTTTGACATGTCAAGTCTTGAATTAGAAGGTCTCGCCGCCGCTGACACACCATACTGCTCTGTTGATACAGGATTCACCTCAACATGTTTTCCTGCCTGCCTGAATATCTCACAGGCAAAATCATACCAGGAAATATACCCTCCTGAATTAGCAGCATGGTAAAATCCATATCTGTCTGATTCACACATATCTGCAATTAAATCTGCAATATCCCTTGAATATCCAGGTGTACCAATCTGGTCATCCACCACCCTTAAGGTATTGTGGGAATCTGCCAGTTTCAGCATAGTCCTTACAAAATTGCCACCATTAATTCCATATACCCAGGATATTCTTAAAACAAAGAAACGCTTCAACAAGCTACTGACAGCTTCCTCTCCCTTAAGCTTGGTAAAACCATAATAATTAAGAGGAGCAAATTCTTTTGAATCAGGTTTCCATGGTATACTTCCATGTCCATCAAACACATAATCAGTGCTGATAAATATAAGCTTGGCATCTATCCTGCTGCACATGTCTGCTATATACCTTGTCCCATCAACATTAACTCTGTATACAGCATCCCTGTTTTCTATATCCTCAGCCTTATCTACCGCAGTCCAGCCAGCACAATGTACGACAACATCTGGTTGAACCTTCATAAACACTTTCCTTACATCATCTGCATCAGTAATGTCCATTCTTAAGTATTCATCAGGATATGGATTCAGCCTGGCAATTCCACTATAGTTGTCAGTTGTGCCTGTTCCAGTTACTTCAAATCCTTTTATTTTAAGGACTTCTGCAACATCATGTCCCAGCTGCCCGTTAATTCCAGTAACAAGTACCCTCATAATCTATACATTTTTAAGATGCACTGCATCTTAAAATTTCCCTTCTTCATAAATGATATCAGCGGTTATTATACATTCTGTCATAATAATTCTGATATTCCCCGGATATAATCTCCTCCCACCATTCTCTGTTGTCAAGATACCACTGTATTGTCATTCTTATTCCATCAGAAAATGTTGTCTCTGGCAGCCATCCCAGCTCATTATGTATCTTTGCCGGATCAATGGCATACCTCATATCATGGCCTTTCCTGTCAGCCACATGGGTAATAAGGCTCTCCGGTTTACCAAGTTCCTTACATATAAGCTTCACAATGTCAATATTCCTCATCTCATTGTGACCACCTACATTGTATACCTCTCCGTCTCTGCCTTTATGAATAATGAGATCAATAGCTTTACAGTGATCCTTCACATACAGCCAGTCTCTTACATTAAGTCCCTCACCATACACTGGAAGAGGCTTATCAGCCAGGGCATTAATAATCATTAATGGAATCAGTTTCTCTGGAAAATGAAAAGGTCCATAATTATTAGAACACCTTGAAATTGTTACAGGCAGTCCATAAGTCCTGTGATATGCCATAACAAGCAGGTCTGCCGATGCCTTTGAGGAACTGTAAGGTGAACTTGTATGTATAGGTGTATCCTCAGTAAAAAACAAATCTGGCCTGTCCAGCGGCAAATCTCCATATACTTCATCAGTTGAAACCTGATGATATCTTTTAATGCCATATTTACGGCAGGCATCCATTAAAACTGCCGTTCCTTTAATATTCGTATCAAGAAAGATTTCAGGATTCTCAATAGAACGGTCAACATGTGATTCCGCTGCAAAATTAACAACAATATCAGGTTTTTCTTCCTCAAACATTGAATATACAGCTTGTCTGTCTGTAATATTAATCTTTAAAAACTTAAATGCAGGATTATCCAAAGCAGTCTTTAATGTTGACATATTCCCTGCATATGTAAGGCAGTCAACACATATTATCCTGTAATCAGGATACTTCTCCAGCATATGATATATAAAATTAGAGCCAATAAACCCAGCTCCGCCAGTAACAACAATATTCATATTATTCTCCGTTTCCTGTTCAACTGTTAATACAGTATCTTACCCTCTGCCACTCTTCTAAGATGTTTACCATATGGTGATTTCCCATAACTTTCAGCATGGTTTATCAGCTGTTCCAGAGTAATCCATCCGTTGCTGTAAGCTATCTCCTCAATAGCCGCAATCTGGATTCCCTGTCTGTTCTCAATAACCTTAATAAATTCTGCTGCATCTGATAAAGCATCTACTGTCCCGGTATCAAGCCATGCATATCCCCTTCCCAGGGTTACAACATCAAGTTCCCCCTGTGACAGATACATCCTGTTAAGGTCTGTTATCTCCAGTTCTCCTCTGGCAGAAGGCTTAACCTGCTTTGCATACTCGCAAACCCTGTTATCATAAAAATACAATCCTGTAACACAGTAATTTGATTTCGGATGTTCCGGTTTCTCCTCTATCGAGACTGCCTTTCCATTGGAATCAAACTCCACAATGCCAAAACGCTGAGGGTCATCTACATAATATCCAAAAACTGTGGCTCCCTTTGTCTTAGCTGCTGCTTTAACAAGATGTTTCTTCAAGCCGCTGCCATAGAATATATTATCTCCAAGAACCATTGCACAGGAATCGCCGTCAATAAACTCCTCTCCAAGAATAAAAGCCTGGGCAAGTCCATCAGGCGAAGGCTGAACCTTATAGGAAAGATTAAGTCCCAGACTGGAACCATCTCCAAAAAGCCTCTCAAAATTAGGAAGGTCATTGGGAGTTGATATAATCAGAATATCCCTTATACCTGCAATCATCAAAACTGACAGTGGGTAATATATCATTGGTTTATCATACACTGGCAGAAGCTGCTTGCTTGTGACCTTTGTAAGAGGATAAAGCCTCGTACCACTTCCCCCTGCAAGAATAATCCCCTTCATTGTATCCTCTTTTCTGTGCTTTGCAATCACGCACCAGTTATTCTATAAAGAGTATAACAAAGGAGAACATTAAAATCAAAAATTTTCTATGCTTTAGTTATATTTCTTGAAGCAGATATGTTATCAACCATATTTGTAGCTATATTTTCAATAAGCTTGTCCTTCATTATCTTTTCCATTATGATTCCTGTGGCTGTACCAATATCCTCTGCTCTGTTAATTGGAATCTTCCAGCTTTCGTTAATCCATTCTGCCCTCTCCGGCAGTACAGGTATATGTTTCCCGTCATATATACTGAAAACTGTAATCTCACCTTTTTTATACAGTTTCTTGATTATGTCCAGTTCCACCAGGGCGTAAATATCAGTAAACAGTTTCTGTGATACAATTATAACCACATATTTATGCTCCTTAATATAACGTCTTAACAAAAAATCTGATGTGTCATTAACCACAGCCTCATCGCTTACCGACACTGGTTCAACCCCGAACTCATCCAGCAGTGTAATCAGATTCATTGCCAGTTCTCTTGACCATTCTTCCCCTGTTCCTTCGTAAAAACAAAAATGCATAAAAAATCCTCCCTATGTATAAATAATATTGTAATAATATTATACACACAGGAAGGAAAAAATGTTAAAAGTGCGATGAAACGCCCTTTATTTGTCATGAAAAATTATATTCCAAGAATTTTCTTAACTGTATCACACATCTTGTCTGCATCACATACAGTATTGTGAAGCACAGGAGCTGTTCTGATTTCCGCAATGGCAGCTGGAACTGCTACATTAGAAAGTCTGCTCAATTCATCTACAAGTTCAAAATCTCCCATAGAATCATATTTCTTATCGATAGCATTAAGAACACTTCTTGTAAACTTAAATGGACTTGCTGTTGATGCAATAACTGTCTTAGTATCATCCTTAGTCTCTGACTTATATTTGTCATAAACTGCAGCAGCTACTGCTGTATGAGTATCAATTACATATCCTGTATCCTCATACAATTTCTTAATGGTAGCAGCATCCTCTTCTTCTGATGCGAAATTACCATAGAAATCAGACAGCTTCTCTCTCATGTCATCCGTAATGGTATACTTGCCTACAGTCTTTAACTGGTTCATCAGCTGGGCATTCTTATCTGCACTGTTTCCGGCAATCATATAGATAAGTCTCTCCAGATTACTTGAAACAAGAATATCCATAGATGGTGATGTTGTAAGTACAAACTCTCTGTTTCTGTCATATTCACCTGTCTTGAAGAAGTCAAACAATACCTTGTTCTCATTAGATGCACAGATAAGCTTGTTGATAGGAAGTCCCATATTCTTTGCATAGAATGCAGCAAGAATATTACCGAAATTACCTGTTGGAACAACAACATTAATCTTCTCGCCCTTCTTTATCTCACCATTAGCAAGAAGTCTTGTATATGCATACACATAATATACAATCTGTGGGCAGAGACGGCCGATATTAATTGAATTGGCAGATGAAAACTGGAATCCTGCAGCATCCATCTCCTTCTCCAGAGCCTTGTCGCTGAATATATTCTTAACACCTGTCTGGGCATCATCAAAATTACCGTGAATACCAACTACATATGTATTATCACCCTTCTGGGTAATCATCTGCTTCTCCTGGATTGGACTTACACCATTCTTAGGATAGAATACAATTATCTTGGTTCCCTTAACATCTGCAAAGCCTGCAAGGGCAGCTTTACCTGTATCACCAGATGTGGCAGTAAGAATAACTATATCATTCTTAACATTATTCTTCTTTGCAGAAGTTATCAGAAGATGTGGAAGAATTGAGAGAGCCATATCCTTAAAGGCAATTGTCTTTCCATGGAAAAGCTCAAGATAATATGCCCCGTCTGCCTTTACAAGAGGAGCAATCTCATCTGTATCAAACTTTGAATCATAGGCGCTGTTAACACAGTGCTTTAATTCTTCCTCTGTAAAGTCATCAAGCATAAGCTTCATAACCTCATATGCAACACCTTTGTAGTCCATGGCTGAAAGTTCTTCGAGACTCTTATCCAGTTCAGGAATTGATTCTGGAACAAAAAGTCCCCCGTCTGGTGCAAGACCTTTCAGAATAGCCTGTGACGCTGTTACTTTAACGCTGTCATCTCTTGTACTTTTATAAATCATACTCATTTCTTTCCACCTCATAAAAGATTAATAGTTAATAATACAATTAAAATGAATTATACATAAGCCATATCTCATATGTCAAGGTAATTTCACACCTTAAAACATCCTCCTCCAACAAACTCTCTCAATATAGAGTTATTAGGAATATATTCTGTCTGACATGTAAGGAAATAATCCAGGAATTTAAGAAGTCTCTTCGCCTCATAATATTCCGGCTCATTCTCTCCAATGGAAAACAAAAGCGGTTCAACATATGGTTTCAGTACAGATATTTCGTATGCCAGTGAAGAATTAAACATAACATCTGCCTGCTCCTGATAAGGGAAAATATTCTTTTCCTCACCACGTCTTACCGACTCCCACATAGACAGGGTTTTCTTCGCTGATGCCCCTCTTGTCCTATAATCCCTTACCATTCTTCTTATTAATCTTCCGTCAGTTGAAGCAACCCGGTTATGTTCATCTACATTCAGCTGTGTTAACGCACTGATATATATCTTGAACTTACTCTCCACAGGAAGAGAATATGAAAGCTTGTCATTCAGGCAATGGATGCCTTCAATTACAAGAATATCATCTTCACCAAGTTTCAGGGTCTTTCCGTTATACTCCTTCCTGCCAATCTTGAAATTAAATGTTGGCATAGATACCTCTTCACCTGCAAGAAGCCGGGTCATATGGTTGTTAAAAAGTTCTACGTCAACTGCCTCCAAAGCTTCAAAGTCATAATCACCATTCTCATCTACAGGAGTCTGTTCTCTTTCTACAAAATAGTCATCCACAGCAATAGGATGTGGCTTAAATCCCCTTGCCATAAGCTGTATTGACAGTCTGTGGCTGAATGTAGTCTTTCCTGATGAGGAAGGTCCTGCAATCATGACAAATTTAATGCCAGGACGGCTCTCAATCATCTTAACGATTTCAGTAATTTTCTGTTCCTGCAAAGCCTCATGGACAAGCATCATCTCTCCAATATTGCCCTTTGCAATATGCTCATTAAGAGCCCCTACAGTATGCATATCAAGCATCTCAGACCACATTGTTGTCTCTTTAAGTACATTAAACAGCTTGGCAGGAGGTGCGAACTCCGGCACAGCTTCCGGATTCTTTTTCACTGGAAGCTGGAGAACAAATCCATCATCATAGGTAAACAGTTCAAATACCGACAACATCCCTGTTGAAGGAGCCATATATCCATAAAAATAATCTTCATAACCATCAAGGTTATATACGTTGACTGTTGAACCTCTTCTGTATTTAAAGAGCTGGGTCTTATCCTTCATGCCATATTCTTTGAAAAGTTCCATGGCATCCCTGGTGCTTATTGTCCTTTTAGTGATAGGCATATCAGCTTTGACACATTCATTCATTCTTTCCCGGACTTTATCAATAAACTCTTTAGTAATCTTACTGCCGTTAACCGCCCTGCAGTACAATCCCTTGCTTATTGAATACTCCACACTTATCTGCCCCACACTGCCATCTGTATCCACATCATCTATAGCCTTCAATGCCAGAAATAAGACACTTCTTCTGTAAACCTCATTTCCAATGGTTGATGCTGTGGTTATAAACTCACACTCATCACTCTCAACTTCTATATCCTTTATCTCACGCAATACTCCTGAAACCTTGGCAAGAATTATCTGATTGCTGAATCTGTGCTGTTCTTCCTTTGCCAGCTTTGACAAAATCGTTTTCATTACCGGGCCTCCTAATCATTAAAATATTCCAATGCTCTCCTGATATAATACAGTTCCATCTCAACCTGGGCTTTTCTTTCTTTGGCTCCAGCTCTGGTAACTGTATCCAGTATTTTTAAATTGGTATCCAGTTCCCTGTTCAAATACTGGTACATGTCCTGATTACGGTTTTCAAGGTTATCCTTTCCGTATCTTAAATATAATTCAAACTCAGGATTGAATCTGCAGTCCATTATAGAATAAAACTGGTTATCCTCTTTAATGAAATTCTCCCTGACAACCGTATATCCTGCGGAGACCAGAAACTGTCTGAATTCCTTTATCTCTGACTGTGGAGAAACAATTATCTGTGTATTCTCTGAATACTTGTCCTTTCCTCTTGTCAGTATACTCTGGATAAGCCTTCCACCCATACCACATATTGTGATGGTGTCTGCTTCAAGAGGCTTTAATTCATCCAGGCCATCTGACAGCCTGAGTTCAACTTTTTCCTGCACCCCATACAGTCTGACGTTAGAATCAGCCTTATTAAGAGGCTGAATTCTTACATCCATGGCAATAACCCTGTCAGCAATATTATTCTTTGCAAGATATACAGGCAGGTATCCATGGTCGGTTCCAATATCCGCCACACACCTGTGTCCTGTATCCTTAATCCAGTCTGCCACACAGGAAAGTCTTTTTGATAAACTGTATCCTTCCATTGTAGTTCCCATTAATCAAGATAATCCTTAAGCTTTCTGCTTCTGCTTGGATGTCTTAACTTTCTTAACGCCTTTGCCTCAATCTGTCTTATACGCTCTCTTGTTACGTTAAACTCTTTACCGACTTCCTCAAGTGTTCTGGCTCTTCCATCATCCATACCAAAACGGAGTCTAAGAACCTTCTGCTCTCTGTCTGTAAGTGTTCCAAGAACCTCTACAAGCTGCTCCTTAAGAAGTGTTGAAGCTGCCGCATCTGCAGGAACAGGAACATTATCATCCTGAATAAAGTCTCCAAGATGGCTGTCCTCCTCCTCACCGATTGGTGTCTCTAAAGATACAGGCTCCTGGCTGATTTTCTGGATTTCACGTACTCTCTCCACTGGAATATCCATAGCTTCGGCGATTTCCTCCGGTGAAGGTTCTCTTCCTAACTCCTGAAGAAGCTGTCTTGACACTCTTACAAGCTTGTTAATTGTTTCAACCATATGGACAGGAATACGTATTGTCCTTGCCTGGTCAGCAATAGCTCTTGTAATAGCCTGTCTTATCCACCATGTTGCATAAGTACTGAATTTAAAGCCCTTTCTATAATTAAACTTTTCAACAGCCTTAATCAGTCCTAAGTTTCCCTCCTGAATAAGATCAAGGAAAAGCATTCCTCGTCCTACATATCTCTTAGCTATGCTGACAACCAGTCTTAAATTAGCTTCAGCAAGCCGCTTCTTTGCCTCCTGGTCACCCTGCTCCATTCTCTTTGCATACTCAATCTCTTCCTCAGCAGAAAGAAGCGGTACCTTACCAATCTCCTTAAGGTACATTCTTACTGGATCATCAAGACCAATGCCATCAGGAACTGATAAATCAATTTTTTCAATATTAATATATTTTATTTGATCAAACCACGTGTTAAAAATAATACTAAGATGTTTCCCGTCAAAAAGATTATATTTT
>SAMEA3663147__coassemble_351_pt1 | contig 13563 bp, 17 predicted proteins | sample SAMEA3663147__metabat2_high_PE_013 | metagenome-assembled genome bin SAMEA3663147 (sample SAMEA3663147) | pig gut metagenome | biome: pig gut; feature: pig-associated habitat; material: faeces | place: Denmark | collected 2012 | reverse complement strand
AGTTCATTAAACACAGGGGTCAGATGAGTAAAGCATACTGATTTGGCATATTCACCACTCTTAACATAATCATCATATGCCCTCATCTTCTCATACACATAGAACAATAGTGCAAATGTATGCTGGATAACTGACTGAGTAGAATACCCTGCCACATTTGAAACCCTGATACCATGTTCCTTTGCATATCCGGTATCAATATTGTTATATCCAGTAGCAGCCTCTGCAACCATCTTAATATCTGCTCCTGCTTCAAATACATCCTTATCAATTACAACTTTATTAGTGATAACTACATCTGGCTTATGCTCCCTCACTCTTGCCACAGCCTCTTCATGAGTGCTGTTACTATATGTAACCACCTCACCAAAATCCTTGAATTTTTCCAGAGAAATATCCTCTCCAAATGTAACAGTATCAAGCATTAAAATCTTCATATTAATCTCCAATAATTCAATCTTTTGTATGGATTATATCATTACCTGCCCCAATATTAAAGCCATCAAATTACATTCCACACACTCTTCTCCCGTAATTGTTATTCTTTGAAACATTTTGTTTAAGCTGCGCTGTGGCTGTGACAGACCTCCCGGTCTTAATCAGCACGCTGTTGCAGAATACAACTGGCGTATATATGCAAGTATCTGGAACATTTAGTCGAAATCTTAGTGCTGCAGTGTGTGGAAATTTCACTTCGCCACCAATGGGGCAACTGTTTGAGCCCCGACCAGGGGCGAGTTTTGACCCATTGGTGAAATAAGCGAGTGTAATTTCCATACATCGCAACACTTAGATTCTCGACGAGTTCCAGATACTTGCATATATACGCCAGTTGAATCTGCTGCAACCGTGCTGATTAAGACCGGGAGGTCTGTCACAGCCACAGCCGCAGCTTAACTAAATCGTTTCAAAGATTAACAATTACAGTCTCTTACGGAGTTCCTCTCCTTCAGCTTCAAATCCAGGCTTGCCAAGAAGTGCAAACATATTATGCTTGTAGCTCTCAACACCTGGCTGGTTAAATGGATTAACCCCAAGAATATATCCTGAAAGACCACATGCAAACTCAAAGAAATAGAATAATTCACCAAGATAGAACGCATTCTGCTCTGGAATATCAACTCTTAAGTTAGGTGTGTTGCCATCTGTATGGGCAAGAATTGTTCCATTCATGGCACATTTGTTAACGAAATCAACAGACTTTCCGGCAAGGTAATTAAGTCCATCCAGGTCCTCATCCTCTGCCTCAATAGTAATCTCTCTTGAAGGCTTCTCCACATTAAGAACAGTCTCAAACATAATTCTTGAGCCATCCTGAATGAACTGACCCATTGAGTGAAGGTCTGTTGTAAGGTCAACACTGGCTGGGAATAAGCCCTTGTTATCCTTGCCCTCTGACTCTCCCATAAGCTGCTTCCACCATTCCAGTGTGTAGTGAAGGCTTGGCTCATAGTCACAGAGAATCTCTACTGATTTGCCCTTTCTTAACAAGATATTTCTCATAGCTGCATACTGCATTGAATCATTATTCTCAAAATCATTCTCAATGCATCTCTTTCTTGCTGAAGCTGCACCAGACATAAGCTCATCAATATCTACACCACTTACTGCTATAGGAAGAAGACCTACTGCTGTAAGAACTGAGAAACGTCCTCCAACATCATCAGGTACTACGAATTCCTCATAACCTTCTGCATCAGCCAGCTTCTTTAAAGCTCCCTTTGCCTTATCAGTGGTAGCATATATTCTCTTAGCAGCTCCCTCCTTGCCATACTTCTTCTCAAGCATCTTCTTAAACACACGGAAAGCAATGGCTGGCTCTGTAGTTGTACCAGATTTAGAGATAATGTTAACTGAAAAATCCCTGTCTCCGATAGTATCAACAAGACCTGCAAGATATGTAGAACTGATGCTGTTACCAACAAAATAAATCTCTGGTGATTTACGAATCTCTTTGTCTACTGAATTAAAGAAATTATGTCCTAAAAATTCAATAGCTGCCCTTGCGCCAAGATATGAGCCTCCGATACCAATAACAACAAGTACCTCTGAGTCAGAACGGATCTTGTCAGCGGCTTTCTTAATCCTTGCAAACTCGTCCTTGTCATAATCAACCGGGAGATCAATCCATCCAAGGTAATCATTACCTGCTCCCTGCTTTGACAATAACAGCTGTCTTGCACTCTCGGTAATCGCCTTCATAGATTCCAGCTCATGCTCATGCACATATCCAATAGCCTTTGAATAGTCAAATTTAACCTGTCCCATGTTGTTTCTCCTTTACGATAATTATTTAACATTATTATACGTCTCTACCCAGTATTTTTCAAGATTTCTTCAAACTGTTTATTCATTTTCTGAAACTCTATTGCAGCCGTTCCCTTAAGCCTGTTGTTTTTCCTGAATATACCAGTTATTCTGGCAATCACGTTAACAGGCTCTCTGCCATCCAGGTCAATTCTCTCTAAATCCAGTGAAAACACACAGCCTTTGCTTATCTCATTAACCCTCGCCTTAAGTTCCCTGGTGCATCCAGACAGAACTGCGATTATATCAAGCCTTATCCACAATATCCTGTAACTGTTAACAAATCTTTCCACAAATCCATGTATATCTTCTATCTCTACGCCCATTACGTAAATTTCCCTGTATTTTCTCACAAGGCTGTAGCCAAGGCATGTCCTGAATCTGATAACTCTGCTGCAATTGCTTCTTAAACCAGCTTGTCCACTGGTTTCCTGACGCTTGTCCGCAAAAAGCCGATCTCCTGAAATCAGTGCTCTTGCCCTTACATCAAAAGCTGCTTTTCTTAAATATCTTTTAAAACTGACTCTTAAAATAATCCACAAAATCAACAGTATCACGCTAATCCCCCTGTTCTGTAAGAATCCGTATGAACATTATTATATCTTGTCCCATATAATTCTTCCACAGAATTCGTTCAACAAAAAATGCGGAAAAGCGCCTGTTTACGACACTTTTCCGCAATTAATACAAGGAATCTACATATTAGCAGCCAGCTCCTTAATAAGCTTTACCCCATTTGTAATAGCCTGTTTCTCAAATGTTGGATAATCCACTGAAGCACTGTCATCTGCCTTGTCTGATATTGCCCTCAGTATTACAAATGGAATCTTGTTAAGGTATGCTGTCTGTGCAATTGCAGCACCCTCCATCTCAGTGCAGAAGCCCTGGAAATTAGTGATAATCCTCTCCTTTACTCCCTTATCAGATATAAACTGGTCACCGCTTACCACTCTTCCTACGTGAGTTCCAACCTCTGGAATCACACGTTTACAAGCCTCCTGTGCCAGCTGGATTAGGCGTTCATCTGCTGGAAATGCCAGTGTATCCATTCTTGGAACCTGTCCCACAGGATATCCGAAACTTGTGGCATCCATATCATGATGAAGCACATCACTGGAAATAACTATATCCCCGATATCAATAGAAGCATTTAGCGAACCTGCAATTCCTGTATTAATAACACAGTCCACATTAAAATCGTCCACCAGAATCTGTGTACATATTCCTGCATTTACCTTGCCAATTCCGCTTACAACAATAACTGAATCTTTTCCTGAAAGCTTTCCTGCCTTAAATGTCATGGAAGCCTTAGTCTCTTCCCTTGTCACCTCCATAGCGGCAACAATCTGCTCCACCTCTTCTTCCATCGCACCAATAATTCCTATCATGATTTACCTCTTTTCTGATTCTTCAGATTCTGTCTTCTAATCTGTTATCCATGCATCCGCATTTAAAATCCGCTGTTTTTAACTGGATAATAAAAAATACATATCCTTACACTCATAACTGATTTTACGAAAAAATATTTTCAAATGCAACTGTATTTGTAATACTGTTTCAAACGTGATATACTTGTTGGACGAATAAATTACTTTTGGAGGTTTATTATGAGATTTCAGACACGTGGTGTATGTTCTAGCGCAATTGACTTTGATGTAGTTGATAATAAAGTGACTAATGTCAGATTTCAAGGAGGATGCTCAGGTAATACCCAGGGTGTTGCTGCCCTTGTAGAGGGAATGGATATTGATGAAGCAATTAAACGTATGAAGGGTATCAAATGCGGATTCAAGCCAACCTCATGTCCTGACCAGCTGGCAACTGCCTTAGAACAGTACAAGGCAAACAACTGATAATGGGCAAATACCGCATTACAAGATTCAAACGTGCATATATTGAAATAACAAGTTCATGTAATCTGCACTGTTCATTCTGCCAGGAGACCTTAAGGCCTCCCCATTTTATGTCTTATGAAGAATTCAGGCATGTAATAAGGGAGATTAAACCTTACACGGGCTTCATATATCTTCATGTCAAGGGAGAGCCTTTGCTTCACCCGGAACTTGAGAAGATTCTCCTGCTTTGCAGACAGGAGGATATGCAGGTTAATATAACAACTAATGGTACACTGCTTCTGAAGCGGCTTCCTATATTGTTAAAATATCCTGTACATCAGATTAATGTATCTCTTCACAGCGCAGATGACAATGACTGTATCAATATGGACACTTACTATAAAGATGTATTCAAAGCATGTCAGGAACTGCTTGATAATACGGATACAGAGATTTCCTTAAGGCTGTGGACCACAACCAATGCCCAGGGACTGTTCGGAAAGAAGAATCTTACCGTTAAACCTCATCTGTATATTAATGTCCAGTCACCTTTCCAATGGCCTGACCCGGATAATGATTACTATGAACCCAGGGGATTCTGCATGGGCTTAAGAACCCACATAGCTGTGCTGTGTGACGGAACAGTGGTTCCATGCTGTCTGGACGGCAACGGCAATATCAGTCTGGGAAATATATTTAACAGTCCTATGGATGATATTCTAAACAGCCAGAGAGCTGTAGATTTCTATAATGGATTTAACAGCCACATGACTGTGGAGGAACTTTGCAGACACTGCAGTTTCAAAGAAAGATTTGACAAGAACTGGAAACAGTGACATATATTCCGTTGCATGGCAACTAACGCAAAATATGTGTGCAGAATGGAGATTCTATGAAAAAAATCATAATGACCGGAGGTGGTACAGCTGGCCACGTAACTCCTAATATAGCTTTAATGCCGGGACTGAAGGATACCGGATATGACATTTCCTATATCGGCTCCTATACAGGGATTGAAAAACAGCTTATAGAAGAAAAGGGGATTCCTTATTATGGCATTTCTTCAGGAAAATTGCGCCGTTACAAGAGTTTAAAGAATTTGAGTGACCCTTTCAGAGTTATTAAAGGATATTTTCAGGCAAGAAAATTGATGAAGAAATTAAAGCCTGATATTGTATTTTCTAAAGGAGGATTCGTGTCAGTTCCTGTTGTATTAGCAGCTTCCCACAAGAGAATCCCTGTTATAATCCATGAATCTGACATGACCCCTGGTCTTGCCAACAAGATTGCCATGAGAGGTGCTGACAAGATATGCTGCAACTTCCCTGAGACACTAAAGTATCTCCCTGAGAAGAAAGCTGTTCTTACCGGTTCGCCTATTAGAAAGGAACTACTGTCCGGCAACAGGCTGAACGCCTGCAAGCTCTGCGGCTTTAATACACTTAAGCCTGTAATCCTGGTAGTTGGGGGAAGTACTGGTGCTGTTAAGGTCAATGAAGCTGTACGGAGCATCCTTCCTGCTCTCCTTGAGGATTACCAGGTTGTCCATCTCTGTGGAAAGGGAAAGACTGACCCTGCACTTAACAACACTCCGGGATATGTTCAGTTTGAATATATTAACCAGGAAATGAGAGATTTATTTGCCCTTGCTGACATAGTTATATCAAGAGCAGGAGCCAATGCAATCTGTGAGCTGTTAGCCCTTCACAAGCCTAATCTTCTTATTCCATTGTCTGCCAATGCAAGCCGAGGCGACCAGATTCTGAATGCCAGGTCATTCAAAGAGCACGGCTACTCTATGGTCATGGAAGAGGAAGAAATTACTCCAGAAAAGCTTCTTTCTGCAGTAAATGAGCTGTACAATAACCGTGAAACATATATCAGGGCCATGGAGAAAAGCCCACAGAGCAATGCAGTAGAAACTATAATTGAACTTATTAAGAAAACTTCAAAGTAAATTTTGACATTTATATTTTCATTAAGATAATTTTTTAAAAACAGAAAAATATGTAATATAGGAGAAGTTGCGCAGTGGCAGCTTCTCTTTTTTTATATGTTGACAAATATATCGGTTGATGATATATTTGTTTTACGATATATCGTGTCGCGATACATCGTCATTAGATATATTGATATATGATATGTTTCATAACCACCGGTTCACTTATATTTCAGTGGTTTAGAAAGGAGACTACCATGCCATCTACAGAAACTCCCTTAACAGAAGCATTTTACTACATATTGCTGGCATTAAGGAAACCAAATCACGGATATGGGATTATCCAGGAAGTTGAAGAATTAACTAATGGAAGAGTCCAATTAGGCGCCGGCACCCTGTATGGCGCTCTCCAGTCACTGGAAAAACGTGGCTGGATTAAAATATTCAGTGAAGATGATTCCTCCAGAAAAAAGAAGGAATATATTATCACCCCAACAGGCAGGAATGCATTTGACAAAGAACTGGATAGATTAAAGGAACTTGTTAATAATGGTATATTAATGGAGGAGGCCACTAATGATAAGATTTAAATTATATTTTGATAAGGATAAAGAAACAAGATGGCTTAATGATATGGCAGACCAGGGATGGGCCATGAATGGATTCTTTGCTGGATTTTACAGATTTGAACCCTGTGAAAAAGGAAAATATTCATACCAGATTGATTTTGGAAATGAATTCTTCTCTGTGTCTGATGACTACAGGGAATTCATGTCCGATTCTGACATAGAGATTATTCAGAGCTGGGGATTCTGGGTATTCCTGCGCAAGCTGTCATCTGAAGGAGAATTCCAATTATATACTGATGTTGATTCCCAGATTGAACATTATAAGAAGATTAGAAATATGTTCAAGGCAGTAACAGTTATTGAACTTATATGTTTGTTTATTGAATTATTCTCAGCTTCCATGACAAAAAGCCCATTGCTATGGAGTTTTGTTTTCCTTATCCTGGCAATAATTATAGCATTCTTCAATATAACAAATCGGACAAATGATATTATTCACGAACTAACTGAACGAAAAACAGGCATTGAAGAACCTAGAAGTAAGAGCATATCTATATTCCTTATCATAGGTCTTCTGCTTAACAGCTGCGTTTTGATGATGAAGGATTCTATACCTTCATACATCGTCTGTCCTTTGCAGTTAATTGTAATTGCATTAATGCTGGTAGGAGTATACCAGACAGCCAGAAAGAGAAAGTAATTAATTACCTCTCTTTCTCCCTGCGCTTTACCTCACGCCACATTTCCAGACCTTCTTCTGGCGTTTCAGGTCGTTTCATGTCGCCAAATACATGAGGGTGCCGGCGTATCATCTTGTCTGACACCATCTGCACAATATCCTGAAATGTGAATTCACCATTCTCTGCTCCAATCTGTGCATGCATCACAACCTGGAGCAGAATGTCTCCCAACTCCTCACACAGATTCTCCTTATCATTGTTGTCAATGGCAGCAAGAACTTCTTCTGTCTCATCTGTAAGACACTTCTTTAATGATTCATGTGTCTGTGCCCGGTCCCATGGACAACCCTCTTCACTCCTTAATATCTTTATGATTTCAAGGAATTCATTGATATCATGAGGGGCACCCTCGGTATATATTTTTCCATTTATTTTCTTACGCTTTTCGCTATCATTTAACATATTTTCTCCTCCAATGCTGGTAATTTGCCAATCATTATCTGAATCATTTCATTATCTTACACCTATAATATCTTTCATCTCTTCAATCATTTTCCAGGAATTTTTTGCTGTATATACACGGTTATTTACTATTATTTCACCTAAAGATGATATATAGATTACTTGAGATTCTTTTTCTCTTTGTTCCGTATAAAGCATTACCACTTCATTCCCTATTCTGTTTGAAAAGCCATTTGGTAAAAATGTAGACAGCTTTCTCTCATATGTATACCTAGATAACACTGAAAGCATATTCACTTTTTCTCCCTCTGTCAAGGGATAATAATCAGTACTATCAATATATGTTTCTCCATCAGAAACACCCAGAGTTGAATACGATATCTTTATATCAGTCACATCATCAAATAGAGATGATATAGTCATTGGTCGAAAATATATACCAGCACATATAATCATGATAATAAAAATACTATTTATTATGATACGTTTCTTATCAGCCCCTCAATATCCACTTGATATTTCCGAATAACAAAAGGTTCACAAAATCCAATGATACAAAGAAGTACAAACCCAATATAAACGATTTCCGCTCTGGAGAAGTTCCAATAACCCAAACATATACCCAACAGTATACATCCTTCTATCATTGTCATGCAGCCATATACTTTGGTAAAACTATCAGCTAAATTGCACCTTCGTACTAATAAACACATTAAAAATGATTTTTTGCCTGTTATTATCTGATATACGCCTGTTAATAAAAAAACTATGGATAGCACCACACCTATTATAAGTGGAAAAGATTCAAAAGATTCATTCATAATTATATATCTCCTCTTTTGCTGCTTATTTTGTAGAGTATAACATCAAGAATATTTAACCGCTATCATAGTTCTGTAAACTGTTTGTAAAATTGTGAATACATACATGTAAACAAAAAGAAATAGCACCCCACTGTCCAAAGTTTGGTGCTATAACTCATAACATTATTCTGAGGGCAAATCGGAGCCACATCCGATTACCCCTGAGTAAATTGTATACTAAAGAGGCTGGGAAATCAACCTTGCATATTTATTCTCTGAATCTTGAATAATACTAATCCTACCCTGACTAATGTAGTATTCAATTCTTCTGGCATACCACCAGTCCCCAACTCCAAGTTGCCAATGACCAAGAATATCCCCAATCAGTCTGGCTTCCTTTGTTGGAACATTTTTTAACCAAATCACTCCACAACCCAGCATACATACGTACCTCTTCCTGTGAAAGGATTCTTTCATAAGGTAAAAATCCTGCAAATTCTTCTGCTGATACTGTTCTAATCTGTAAAACATTTGCAAAAGTCTTATAATACTTTGAATATTCCGCTAATCTTGGCGTATATGACTTTGTATTAACAAAGTCTGCGTTTAACTATCCAGATTTTCTTTTGTAAAAGACTTATCAACAGACATTTCGCACCTCGCTTTCTACGATATTAAATCGTAAAAATTCAGGTATTGCATTTGCCAGTGCCTTCTCCTTTATACTTTCATCTCCGGTTGCAGCATATGACACAACTATGCTCGCAGGAAAATATGGTTTTTCAAGTTTTTGAGAACGAATATCATTATAATTTGTGCAAATAGGCAAACTATTTATTCTGGATAAATAGTCAATCATTGCCAGCAGATATAATGCTTCTCTATACCATCTACGCTCATAAAGCCTCCGTATTTCATCCGTTTCAAGTGTTTCAATAATAAAATCTATATCACCCATGTCCTTCACATGATGGCAAGTATTACTCTTAAATGTCTCAAAAGAACATCTGTAATCCGTTCTATCTGCACTGTTGTTCTCCAATATTGAATCAACAGTCACTCCAAGAACCTTAGCAATTTTATATAAAGTTCCAGCTGCACACTTCGCAAGGTCTGCTTTGCCATTACAAATATCTGTGATAGTTGTCATTGCGACCCCGCTTTCTTTACTCAAGCGATATCTCGACATATTTTCTTTTTCAAGTAAATCGTTTATAATCATCAACTTTCCCTCCTTTTTACAGTGTATCGGTCAGCCGAACTAGTGTCAATAATATATTATGTACAAAAGCAAGATATGTAATCAACAGTCACTCCACTTTTTTATTTATCACTATTCTGTAATCGCACTAATGTGTATATCCCAATAATCAGCATTATAACACCTGCAACAGCAATTACAGCTGGAATAACAGGATTTATTCTCCCTGCCACAAATACAGAAGTTGGTCCATCATTGCCTCCAAAGGAAAATGACCAGGATTTCTTGATTAAAAGATAAACTGCACAGAAAACCAATCCCAGGCCTGCTATAGAACTGAATAATATCAGTATTATCTTATTAATCATTTTCCTTCTCTGTATCTTTGCAATATCTAGACTTGCCAGAATACCTGCATCCTCCTCATCATAGGTCTCTTTTTCTCCATCATTCTTATCACATTTCATCAGTTCTGCCAGACTTACACCCAGGGCATCTGCCAGCGGCTCAAGAGTATTAATGTCCGGAAATCCCAAACCTCTCTCCCAACGACTAACTGCTTTATCAGTGACATTTAAGCGCTTTGCCAATTCTGCCTGTGTAATTTGCTTTTCTTTTCTTAATCTGACAATAAATAATCCTAATTCCTTTACTTCCATTGCTATGTTCCTCCTGACTTATATATAAAACCTACAAATAAAACATAGCACTAACTATTCATTTTTCATATCAATGAATGCTTTATCCTTAACAATTACCACTCTACGATTTATTTACCCATGTTATTTGCCGTTTCAGGGTACTGTTTTTTATGTTTTTTTATTTTTAACCCCCTTAATCATAAAACAAAATACCGTTTATCCTTTCCAACACTGCAGGATTTACATCAATATTAATTTAATGCAGTAATTTTTCTACATCTGCTGCCTTAAGCACTTTCCCCATAGAAACTACTTTCTCATTGACAACCAGCGCTGGCATACTCATAATACCATATCCCATGACTTTCTCCATGTCGGTAATGTATTCCACTTCAACAGATAAGCCGGCATTTTTAACTGCTTCCTTTGTATTCTCGTAGAACTCATGACAAGACTTGCAACCTGCACCAAGCACCTTGATACTTACCACAGATTCTCCCTCACCATTACAGCAACAGCTTTTTGTTTCAGCATCCGCAGGGTTACTACCACAACAACAGCAGCTTTCTTCTACAGGTTCATTACACACACATGCAGGTTCCTGTTCTTCTTTCTTCTTTCCAAAATTAAATAATCCCATTTCTAAGTCCTCCATAAATTTTTTATTAAAATGCCAACCAGAATATATAAAGTCCAATCAGCATATCATCATATTATTTCTATACAAGCAAATACTGAAACGCATTGAAGAAATATCCAACAATGATAATTCCAATGGTACAAATCACAATAAATATTCCTAACAGCTTCGGTTTTACTGCCTTTTTTAACATAATCATTGATGGCAGGGAAAGTGTGGTAACCCCCATCATAAATGAAAGTACAACACCTAATCTTGCACCTTTGGCAAGCAGAGCTTCCGCAATAGGAATACATCCAAATATATCTGCATACATCGGTACTCCGGCAATCGTGGCAATAATAACTCCAAATGGATTGCCTGTGCCTAATACACTTACAATGATTTCTTCCGGTATCCAGTTATGAATAATGGCACCTATGCCAACGCCAACAAGCACATAGGGGGCCACCTTTTTTGCTGTGGATACAACCTGTTCCCACGCATATTTCAAGCGGTCTTTTTTTGTAAGTTCTTCTTGTGGAATATCTATGGATTTACCATTCCGGATAAATTCCTCTACATGATTTTCCAAATGCATTTTTTCAATTAAAGTTCCGCCTGCAACCGCAATAACAAGACCGACAACCACATACACAATAGCTACCTTCCATCCAAAGATACTCATAAGAAGTACAAGGGAACCTAAATCCACCATAGGGGAGGATATGAGAAATGAAAATATAACACCTAAAGGAAGTCCCGCACTTGTAAATCCCATAAATAGTGGTATTGATGAACAGGAAGGCGTTACCGTTCCAAGAAGGGCAGCTATGATGTTTGCCCATATTCCCTTAAATCTGCCTAATATTTTCCTGGTTCTCTCCGGTGGAAAATAGCTTTGAATATAGGAAATTATCAAAATCAGAAAGCCCAGCAAAACAAATATTTTTATTGTATCGTAGATAAAAAACTGTATGCTTCCGCCTATCCTGCTGCCTGTATCAAGTCCGGCTGCCTCCAGTCCTCTGGATATGAGCCTGTTCAGCCATTTCATTCCTAGAATTTCATTCTGGAAAAAATCCCAAATGTATTTTAACATGACACCTCTCCTGCACCCGAATGATTTACAAAGTAATCTATGCACTCTCTAATCTCTTCCAACCCTAACCAAATAAAGCAAATCGGAACATGCATTTTCTCCCGTTCCGATTTGCTTATTATATTCCATCAGCCTCGAGCCTTCACTTATCTCTGCACGTCAAAGGACGAATTGTTCATAAGCCTCTTAATCTGGTCAACACTTGTTATATTAGTATCACCCTTGATTGCATGCTTCATAACAGATGATGCTACAGCAAAGTTAACTGTATCCTGAGGAGACATATCATTCTCCATAAGAGCATATATAAGACCTGATGAGAACGCGTCTCCGCCACCAACACGGTCAACAATGTCAAAATCAATAGTCTTGCTCTCATAAGTCTTGCCATCTGTGTAAAAGAAAGCCTTAAGAGAATTATTGCTTCCTGAGTGAACGTATCTTACTGTTCTTGCAATAGCCTTCATATGATACTGCTCATCAATTGCCTTGAATACCCTGTCCATATCCTCAAATGAAGGATCCATGGTAAGTCCATCCTTAACATCTGTTCCATCAGGATTATATACATGAATTGGCTCAATACCAATAAGCACATCGACATATGGAAGATATTTGCTGAGAACATCCCTTGCTGTTGAGAATGACCACAATGTACTTCTGAAGTTAGGGTCAAAGCTTACTGTAAGTCCAAGATTCTTGGCTGCCTTAAGAACTTTGTCCATCATTCTTCTACAGCTGTAGGAAAGGGCTGGTGTAATACCACTTACATGAAGCCAGTCGTAGTCCTTTAAAATCTCTTCAAAATCAATCCCTCTATAATCATATTCCGCAAATGCAGAACCGGCTCTGTCATAGATAACTGTAGAAGGTCTTACAGATACCCCTTCTTCCAGATAGTAGATACCCATTCTTCCGTCTGATTTGATAATATGCTTTGTGTGTACATCATTCGCCTTAAGATAATTGATTGCTGATTTACCGATATCCGTATTAGGCAACACAGTAAAAAATGAACTGTCCACACCAAGATTTGCCAGTGAAACAGCAACATTTGCCTCCGCTCCGCCGTAGTGAACAACATAATTATTAGTTGAAACAATCTTCTCATAATTAGGAGGAGATAATCTTAACATTAATTCGCCCATTGCAATAAATTTCATATCTTTATAGCCCTTTCTGGTTTATGTATACTTAATTACTAATAGTCTTTAACTATTTTATAATACAACGTACCTGCATAAATTGCAAATTGTATTTCCCTTTATCCCATTTCCCGCTTACATCCCAGCCATAGAAGCGTATTGTCATTTAACGCCAGATATGGTAAAGTTCCATATATAGACAGGTTGTACAGGTGATAAACTAGGGGGAATATGCATATGAATTTTTCTGAACAGATTAT
>SAMEA3663147__coassemble_332_pt1 | contig 13944 bp, 13 predicted proteins | sample SAMEA3663147__metabat2_high_PE_013 | metagenome-assembled genome bin SAMEA3663147 (sample SAMEA3663147) | pig gut metagenome | biome: pig gut; feature: pig-associated habitat; material: faeces | place: Denmark | collected 2012 | reverse complement strand
CCATAGAATACATTGCCTTCACCAGTTGTAAGCTTGGCTGCAAAACCATCTGCATCCTCCATTGCCGCATCTGAATTATCGAATGATGTACAGTTAAGAATCAGATTGTTCTTAGGCCACTTACTTGATGGGTCTGTTGACTGTCCGCTAATCTGGATACCAGTATTACCATTCTTATAAGTCTTAACAAGCTCTAATACATTGTTATTACCGGCTACCTGAATACCTTTCTGTCCATCAGCAGTGTTAGTTACACTAATTCCCTTGATATACCAGTAATCTCCCCAGAGAACTAATCCTCTTCCCTCTCCCTTGAAATCAAATACAGCCGAATTCTTGGTATCAGAAGGATCTGACAGAAGATAAATTCTGTTCTCGCTTGTACCATCAATACCATTCTCAATGGTAATTCTCTCTCTTAATTCGTATGTACCTGCCTTACAGATAATCTGCTGGCCTGGCTGAACGTAAGCAACCGCTGTCTTAAGGTCAAGAGGGCTTGCCTCTGTACCTTTACCCTCAGCAGTTCCCTCTGGTGAAACAATAATCTTCTCACCTGGGTTACCGTATGATTTACATGTTACTGTCTTCTCTATAGTAGCCTTATCGTATGACTCCATCTCCATGTTGTCACCAGGCTTATAATTTGCATCTGGTGTGAATACAGCCTTAATCTTATTCTCACCTGTAGAAAGCTTAACTGCAGTTACAAGATCCTCACCAGCCTTTACAGCTGCATCCTTAACTACTGTCTTGCTGCCCTTCTTTATTGTAACCTTACCATCAGCATTAGCTGAGAATGTAAGATTATAATTCTTACTTCCTGATGTAGAAGCAGATGAAATCCTATAGTTAGCTGCAACCTTCTCAACAGGCTTACCTTCATCAGGAGCATCTGTTGCAGGATCAGATGTTGTAAACTTGATATCTTTAACTGTTACGTTACAACCTCTTGCTGCTGCAAAACCTACATATACATTGTCCTTATCAATCTTTAAAAGTTCATCCTTGCCATAGAGTGTCTGGATATTCTCATTGCCATCAGCATCCTTGTAGATTACACGGTATCCTGTGTTATCCATCTTAACCCTGAATGTGTAAGAATCACCTTTCTTAATCTGAAGCTTTGTATCGAAAGCTCCACTGCTCATGTTAACCTGACCTGTCTTAGGTGTCTCTGTTGTGGATGTTACACCTGAGAAGAATCTGTATCCGATACCATCCTTAATACTCTTTGTTGCTCCGTCATCATTAGTATACTGTACCTTTGAAGCAATAAATGTAGCTGAATTAGTATAGAAAGCGCTTGAATTAACGCCATTCTCACCAACACTGTCTCGTACTATAATAGCGAAACCTTCCTGCCCATCTGGAGTAGGATTCAAATAATCGATTGTAAACGTTCCTGAAATCTCAAAGTTTTCCTTCTTAGGATCAATCTTTGTATAGTAGTAAGAAATACCATCATATGGGTCACTGGCATTGAGCTTACCACCCTTCTTATCTATACTTCCATCCGCTTTAGATGTACAAGAAACAATCTTTAATCCGTCGTAGATGTTGCCCTCGATTCTGTTAGCTTCATCACTTGTTGATGTACCAAATCTCGCTGCAACCCAGTCACGCTCTGCCTCATTTCTTACAAGGCATCCTAAAGCTTCACCTGGCTCAGACTCATCATCTCCACGCTTTGCAACAACCTTGAAATCATACTTAGTTCCCTTAGTAAGAGGTGTGCTGTATGATAACTCCTTACCTGTTGAATCAGCCTTAACATTAGTAAGCAGCTTGTATTCCTCACTGCCTGTTTTGCTGTATACATCATAGCTTTCTGCCTCTGGAACACTTGACCATATAACCTTCATCTGGCCATTGCTGTTCTCAGTCATGGCACGTACATCAGGTGTTGCCAGTGGAAGAGTGAAATCTGCCGAAATCTCATTAGACTTCTTAACTTCCTGCTCATCCTTACGTGATGCCTCTGATGTAAATGTATATGTTCCTGAAGCTGTAGGAGTAAACACTGCTGTTGCTGTATCACCCTTCTTTGCAATGCTCTCTCTTGCAACTTCTTTACCATTCTTGTCAGACATAATGATATCTAACTTATCACATGCGTCGGCTAATCTTGAACCAATCTTCATATTAGCTGAAACTGTAATTGTACCATCCTCAGCCACTGCTGATGTAAGTGAAGGTGTCATGACAGAACTCCATGGATTCCTGACAATCTGCTCTAACTCACCTTCAGCTACTGATACATAATAAATATTAATACCAGCTCTTGTTGAAGCAAGGTAGTATGTACCAGCTTCCTCAATCTCGTAAACCTGCTCTTCAAGGATGCTTCCACCAACCTTAGCTGGCTGCTCTGATACTAATGTACCGTCATCCTTATACAAACCCAGTGAACGTACCTCATCACCAGAACTCATAAAATAAGCAGATACTTTAGCTGCATCTGTTGTCTTGAATACCACACTTCTGGAAGTATATGAACCAGCTCCATTAAGCTTAAGTCTTCTCGTTACTTCAATACCGCTTTCCAGTGTCTTGGTATTGGCATCAACGGTAGAACCTGCTGTCAGTGTGAATCCATTGACCTCCTTATTCGCAGAGATATTACCCTCTGAGAGATCGGTGGCATTAAGTTTAATCTCTGTAGCTGCCTTTGCAACAGTTAACCCTCCCAGATTAACAGGCAAAATTCCTGCCACCATGATTATTGCAGCAAACACTGCAAAAAATCGTTTAGCGTTTCGTTTCATCTTGAAAACCCTCCTATATTGTTCACATCATTAACCATACCCATAGTTAATGTCGCATAAAGGAATTATAAAACATCTATAGAAATTATGCAACCTGCACAACCTTTATATTATAATTGTGCAAAGAAATCCTTTGTTTATTTAACAACCTTCCACCCGTAAAAACAATGGGGCTGCCACCTCACGAATTTTCATTCGTTAAAGCGACAGCCCCATTGTTTTTCATTAAATAATTACATTTTCTTATTACAGTCAATATTAATCTCCGGCATAAGCTCTTTGTCTATTATCTCAAGAACCCTGTCCAGAGTTTCTAGTTCTTCCTTATCAAACCTCTCCCGGATTCTGTCCATTACAACCTGCATATAACCATAGCTTATATTGTAATAATTGATATATTTTTCCGTAGCCTCAAGATGGTATTCCCTCTTGTCATCCTTTGACTGCACTTTCCTAAGATATCCTTTTTTCACAAGGCTGTTAACCTTATAAGCCGCATTAGGCGAAGATATATTAGCCAGATTGGCAAATTCGGCCACAGTGGGATTATCAAGGGCATATATCATTTCCATGCAGAAGGTCTCAACGGTAGTCAGTGTTGCCTCCCTATCCTGAAATCTTTCAAATACCTTCTGATAAAAATGCATTTTAAATTTAGTATATATATTGACAAATGACTGCTGAAACATAACCGTGCCTCCTTAATTATGTAAGCCAGTATATCAAGTTTATTTTTCAAATGCAAATATTACTGGATTGCAAATGTAAGCTCGGCTGTTACAGCAAGCTGGTCACCCACATAAGCCTCTGCCTTTCCAATGCCCACAGGTCCCTTTGATGATATAATCTCACATTTAAGTGTAAGCACATCACCTGGAATTACCTGACGCTTAAAACGTGCCTGTTTGATTCCGCCAAAATATGCAATCTTACCCTTATTTTTCTCTTCGGCAAGAAGGGCAACAGCCCCTGTCTGGGCAAGTGCCTCAATTATAAGTACTCCAGGCATTACATGCTTCTGTGGAAAATGTCCCATAAACTGGCTTTCATTGGCAGAAACACATTTTATTCCTGTTGCGCTTTTTCCCGGCTCACACTCTGTTATTCTGTCCACTAGAAGAAAAGGATAACGGTGAGGGAGAATCTCCTGTATCTGATTAGAATTAAGTTCCATAATTACTCCGCCTTTCTGAAAAGAATTGTTGCGTTATGTCCGCCAAAGCCAAGGGAATTAGACATTGCACAGTTTATTTCAGCATTTCTTGCCTTATTTGGCACAATGTCAAGGTCACACTCCTCATCCTTAACCTGGTAATTAACTGTTGGAGGTACTATATTATTCTTTACAGCCAGTGTAGTTATAACTGCCTCAACTGCACCACTTGCGCCAAGCATATGTCCTGTCATTGATTTGGTTGAGCTTACCATAAGTTTATATGCATGTTCTCCAAATGCGCGCTTAATGGCTCTTGTCTCTCCCTTATCATTTAATACAGTACTTGTTCCATGGGCATTAATATAATTAACTTCCTCTGGCTTAACACCTGCATCCTTCATGGCATTTTCCATACATGCTGCTGCCATGCTGCCATCCTCAAGTGGAGCTGTTACATGGTTTGCATCACAGGTTGCACCATATCCTGCTATTTCACAGTATATCTTTGCGCCTCTTTTCTTAGCATGCTCATACTCTTCCAGAATAAGTATTCCTGCACCCTCGCCCATTACGAATCCGCCTCTTTCGGCGTCAAATGGGATTGAAGCCCTGGATGGGTCTGTTGCTGTACTTAACGCTTTCATGGCTGAAAATCCGCCAATTCCAAATGGAGTAATGCTTGCCTCAGAGCCTCCGCATACACATATATCACTGTATCCGTCTCTTATATGTCTGAAGCCGTCACCAATGGCATTAGTAGCACTGGCACAGGCTGTAACAACGCTTGTACACATTCCATGAAGTCCGAACCTGATAGCAATATGTCCTGCTGCCATATTAGATATTGACATTGGGATAAAGTGAGGTGATACCTTATCATATCCCTTCTCCTCACCCCTTAAGCACTCTCTCTGGATTGTAGTAAGACCACCGATACCACTGGATACTATACAGCTGCATCTCATTGTGTCTTCCTTACTGAAATCAATTCCTGAATCATTAACTGCTTCTGTGGCTGCTCCCAGTGCATATATTGTGTAGTCATCCATTTTTCTTAATTCTGGCTTAGAGGCAACTGTCTCCTTATCAAAATTCTTAACCTCTCCTGCCAGGGTAACAAGCCTGTCTGTTGTGTCATAATGTGTTATCTTGTCAATTCCACATTTACCAGCTTTAACAGACTCCCACATTTCCTCTGTGCTGTTACCAATTGGTGTGATTGCTCCAAGTCCTGTAATTACAACTCTTCTCATATTGCCATTCCTCCATCAACACATAAAACCTGTCCTGTAATATATTTTGCGCCATCTCCTGCAAGAAATGCTACTGTTTCAGCTATATCCTCCGGCTTTCCCATCTCTTTGAATGGTATGCTTTCCATAATCTTTTCTCTGGCTGCATCATTAATTACTGCTGTCATATCAGTTTCAATCATTCCCGGTGCAACAGCATTTACTGTAATATGTCTTGATGCCACCTCTCTTGCAAGGGATTTAGTCATTCCTATTACAGCCGCCTTGCTGGCAGAGTAGTTTACCTGTCCTGCATTACCCATAACACCTACAACAGAACTCATGTTAATTATTCTGCCGTACCTGTTTTTAAGCATGTATTTTGACACACCTCTCATCATGTAAAATGTTCCTTTAAGGTTAACATCTAAGACAGCGTCCAGGTCCTCATCCTTCATTCTTCCAAGAAGATTGTCTCTTGTAATTCCTGCGTTATTCACAAGAACATCAATTCTTCCTCCAAAGAATTCTACAGCTTTTTCAATCAGCATCTGGCACTCATCTGATTTGCTTATGTCAGCCTTGACAGCCAGAACCCTCACATTCTTTGCTTCACACAGCTTAACTGTCTCCTCTGCTGCCTCACTGCCTGACTGGTAGTTAAACACAATATCCATGCCACAACTTGCCAGCTTCACACATATTGCCCTTCCAATTCCACGGCTTCCTCCCGTTACAAGGGCGAATCTTTTTTCACTCATACTATTCTCCATTCCACATTAACCAATAAGCTTTTTGAAATCTTCCACAGAGTCAATACTTGCCACAGAAACTTCCACTCCCATAGCCTTGGCTGTTTTTCTTAAGAATCCAGATACAGCATTGCCTGGACCTATTTCAATGAATCTGTCCCCGCCTGCATTAATCAATGCCCTCAAATCAGATTCAAGCTGTACACTGTTACATACCTGCTTCTCCAGATTATCCACCAGATTCTCACCATTATAGAGACTTCCTGTGACATTTAATGCTACAGGAATCTGTGGCTTGTTAAGTTCTGTTTTTTCGAGATACTCTCTTAATGCTGCCCCTGCTGGCTCCATGTATTTCGTATGGAAAGGACCGCTGACATTAAGGCGGACACATCTCTTTGCTCCTCTTGCCTTAAGCCTTTCTTCTGTATCTGTCACTGCATTCTCATCACCACATATTACATACTGTCCTGGACAGTTGTAATTTGCCACTGTTACGAATCCATTGCTGCATGCATCGCACTCTTCTTTAACAACACCCGGTTCCAGTCCAAGGATTGCACTCATGCTGCACTGACAGCCCTTTGCAGCCTCCATCATCACTCTGCCTCTGAAAGCTGTTATATTCACATATGTATCTGCATCAAATACCCCTGCTGCATATAATGCGCCATATTCTCCCAGGCTTAAGCCACAGGCAGCATCAGGTTTGATACCATTTTCAAGAAGAAGCTTTGTAACACCTGCTGCATGAACTGCCATGCACCCCTGGGTGTACTCAGTCTGTGAAAGCTTCTCTAATGGTCCGTTAAACATAAGCTCCTTGAAATCGAAGTCCAGTTTTACTGAATCTACAAAATCTCTGTAGGTTTCATAGTTGTCGTAGAAATCTTTGCCCATTCCTACCTTCTGGCTTCCCTGTCCTGCATATAAAAATACTGTACTCATGCCATTGCCTCCTTGTACTCTCCTAGAATCTCTGATATAAGTTCTTTAACTGAAACCTTTTCTTTAATCCTGTATGCATTGCTTCCTGTAAAGAACAGACCATTTTCCCAGTCTCCCTTCACTGCTGCGATTAACGCCCTGCTGATACAGTAAGGAATTGAATCATCCTTCGGACATGCTGTAAGACACCCGTTACATTTCAATGCTGTAAACTTAAGTCCCTGTTTTAATGCTTTAAGAAGTGGACTGTTGATTGCCCTTGCCGGCATTCCTACAGGACTTTTATAATAAGAATATCTTCTTTTCCAGCATTAATTATTGCATCCTTGAATACATCGCTGGCATCGCATTCATCAGTTGCTATAAAACGTGTTCCAATCTGAACTCCACTGGCACCCAGCTTCATGTAATGTGCCATATCTTTTCCATCAAATACGCCTCCGGCAACAAATACCGGAATATCCCCTGCTTCCTTAAGCACGTCACTTAATATGTCATCATTGCTCTGGGCAGTTCCATTAAGCAGTTCCTCCTCTGAAAATCCCAGATGGCCTCCTGCCATATTGCCTTCAATAACAATCATATCAGGCTTAACCTGATAATGTCTCATATAATGCTTAATCAGTATTCTTGCTGCCCTTCCGCTGGAAACGATTGGGGCACAGAGCGTATCTGTTCCCTTGGTGTAAGCAGGAAGATCCAGTGGAAGTCCCGCTCCTGATATGATAATATCCGCACCGGCATCTACAGCACACCGGCATGTCTTCTCATAATTCGACACTGCAGTCATAATGTTCACAGCCACAAGTCCGTTGCCCTCTGATATGATTTTTGCTTTCTTTATCTCATTCTCAAGGGCACGCAGATTGGCATTAAGAGGGTTTGTTTCAAAATCCTTCTCCCGGTATCCTGCATTTACAGAGCTTATAACACCTACGCCTCCGCATTTTGCTACAGCTCCTGCAAGCCCTGACAGAGAAACTCCTACACCCATTCCTCCCTGAATTATGGGAACAGAAAAATGTTTATTCTTAATATTCATAAATATCCTCATTTCTCACATGGAAGTTTCCATTATTCTGCGTCAGCAAGCTGCTTTCTTAACTTATCATAGCCTTCATACATACTCTTAAATATCTCAGCAACAGGCTTTATCTCATCAATCTGACCTACAACCTGGCCTGCCATAAGAGAACCTGTCTTCACATCTCCCTCGAATACAGCTCTTCTAAGTGAACCTAAAGTGAATTTCTCAAGTTCCATCTTGTCAGCCCCGGCCTTTTCCTGCTTAACATATTCTCTTGCCATAGTATTCTTAATAATTCTTACAGGTGTACCTGCTATTCTTCCTGTTACAACTGTGTCATTATCCTTAGCCTTAAGAACCGCTTCTTTATAAGCAGGATGAATCGGACATTCTGTACTGGCAAGAAGGCATGTTCCCAGCTGTACACCAACTGCTCCTAATGCAAATGCAGCAAGAAGCTGTCTTCCGTCTGCGATTCCACCGGCAGCAATTACAGGAATTGATACTGAGTCTACAACCTTAGGGACAAGAGCCATAGTAGTCATCTCTCCAACATGTCCGCCGCTTTCAGTACCTTCAGCAACTACTGCATCAGCTCCACACTGTTCCATTCTCTTTGCAAGGATTGAACTTGAGACAACAGGAATTACCATAAGTCCATGTTCTTTCCACAAAGGCATGAACTGTGCCGGATTACCTGCTCCTGTAGTTACAATCTTAACTCCCTCTTCCACAATCATCTCTGCCATCTGTGGGGCATCAGGATTCATAAGCATAAGATTTACACCAAATGGCTTATCTGTTAAAGTCTTGCATTTTCTTATATTCTCTCTTAACATCTCTGTGTTCATTCCGCCGGCACCAATAAGTCCTAATCCTCCGGCGTTACTTACTGCTGCTGCAAATTCTCCTGTGGCAATATTTGCCATACCGCCCTGTATAAATGGGTACTTAATACCCAGCATTTTATCAAGTCTCATTTTAATCTCCTATTCTAATGAAAGTTAAACCTGCGTTATACCTGGAACAATGCGCTGCTCCATGTAAGTCCTGCCCCGAAGCCAACACATATTATTTTCATGCCTTTTTTCAATTTACCTTCCTGCCACAGTTCATCCAGTGCTATAGGAATACTTGCAGCAGATGTGTTGCCATAACGGTCAATATTGACATAAAACTTATCCTCATGGCCTTTAAAATGTTTTGTCACATGCTGGATAATACGGCTGTTTGCCTGATGGCACACGCAGTAATCAATATCATCCATAGTAAGCCCTGCATCTTCAAGTATCTGGTTTACTGCCTGATTAAGCACTGTGACTGCAAACCTGAATACCTCCTGTCCGTTCATGGTTATATATGAACTTTCTTCCCCTACGCCTTTGCAGGCTATAAGTTCATTGTTACCCCGTGACCAGCATCTCTGATAATAAATATTATCGCTCTCAGCAAGTATTGCTGCTCCTGCTCCGTCTCCAAACAGGATACATGTGGAGCGGTCACTATAATCCATTATTTTTGACATTTTCTCACTGCCTACAAGAAGTATGTATTTCTTGCCAAGAGTTGGAAGAAGTCCTCTTGCCACGCTTAATCCGTGAAGAAATCCTGTGCAGGCAGAACTTAAGTCAAATGCCGTTATTTCCTCGTCAAGTCCCAGTTCTTTCTGTATCATGCACGCAACTGACGGAAACACATAATCTCCTGTAGATGTAGCGACAATAACTGCTCCAATTTCATTTTTATCAATTCCTGCATTCTCCAATGCTTTTGATGATGCCTCTACAGCCAGTGAAACACAGGTTTCTTCCTCACATTTGTATCTGTTCTTTATTCCTGTTCTGGCAGTAATCCATTCATCATTGGTATCAACTATTCTGCTTAAGTCATCATTGCTTACAACCTGCTTTGGCAGTGCCCTTCCTGTGGATACAATCTGAATGCCATTCACTTTTTAATCTCTCCTGTTAAATTATTATTTTCCCTTTGTTTTAGGAACATCTATGGTCCTGTATTTTTCATATCTTAATTTTACAAGGTCATCAGGTTTAATCTTTGAAAGCCTTCCCAGTTCTCTGGTAAGCATTCTGTCTATCGCTGCAAAACATCTGCTTCCCTCTGGAATAATTCCATCAATCAGGCCATAACCTTTAAGTTCCTGGGCTGTAATCTTCATTATCTTACACGCCTCCGGAGCTTTCTTTGGGTCCTTGTACATTATTGATGCAAATCCTTCTGGAGAAAGGATGGAATACACTGCATTTTCCAGCATCCACACTCTGTCAGCTACCGCTATTGCCAGAGCTCCTCCGCTGCTTCCTTCTCCTGTTATAATTGTAATTGAAGGAACTGTAAGCCTGCTCATATATGCAATGCTTTCTGCTATTGCATTGCTCTGACCGTTGCTTTCCGCCTCCATTCCCGGATATGCACCAGGTGTATCAACCAGCGTAATTACAGGTCTGCCGAATTTTTCTGCCTGCTCCATAAGACGTACCGCTTTCCTGTATCCTTCTGGTGATGTCATTCCAAAATTGTATAATATGTTATCTTCTGTATTCTTGCCTTTTCTGTGTCCTATTACTGTCACAGGCATTCCGTGAAACAGACCAATTCCCCCTACAATGCTCTTGTCATCTTTGTAAAGCCTGTCACCATGCATTTCAATAAAATCATCAAACAGAGCCTCTATATATTCTGTGATATTAGGTCTGTCCTGTTTTCTTGCTGTAAGCACCTTCTCATATGGTGTCAGTGTATTCTTATCCATCGACCTGTATACCTCCTGACTCCTTGTGCATACCCAGTAATAATCCCAGTGTTTTCTTCATATCTTTTCGCTCTATAATCATATCTATCATTCCATGTTCAAGCAGGAATTCTGAATGCTGGAAATCTGGCGGAAGCTTCTGTCCAATAGTCTGCTCAATTACCCTCGGTCCGGCAAAGCATATTAATGCGTCCGGTTCTGCAATTATTATATCTCCAAGGCTGGCAAAGCTGGCGCTTACGCCTCCTGTGGTAGGATTGGTAAGATAGGATATGAACAATCCTCCATTGTCCTTAAACTTCTGGATTGCAGCTGAAGTTTTAGCCATCTGCATAAGAGAAAACAATCCTTCCTGCATTCTGGCACCGCCACTGGCTGAGAATATTATCAGAGGCAGTTTTCTCTTCATGGCATATTCTGCCAGTCTTGCAATCTTCTCCCCTACAACAGTACCCATGCTTCCCATAAGAAATCTGCTGTCAAGAACAGTCACAGCTGCTTTATAATTATTAATCCTGCATGTACCTGTCACTACAGCATCCCGCTGTCCTGTCTTTCTTCTGTTAATCTCCAGCTTTTTCTCATATTCAGGAAAATCTATGGGATTCCGGCTTTTTAAGGATGCATACATCTCCTTAAAGCTGTCCTCATCACTAATCATATTTATCCTGTCCATTGGCGGAATACTTATGTAATATCCACATTTCGGACATATGAATCTGTTGTTTTTCAGTTCATCATAATCAAGCTGGCTGTCACACTCAGGGCATTTACTTTTCTTTACTGGCTCTTTCCCACTTCTTAAATTCATTAGTGAGTTCCATCTGAGCTTTCTCCGTACAAATACATCACTGATTGTCATGCTTCTTTAATCCCTTCCTCCATCCACTTGTCTATGGTCTCATGATTCTTTTCCCAGAATCCTGTATTGTAACTTCCTTTAATAAAATCAGGGTGATATGTAAGAAGATGCATGAACTCAAGGTTTGTATTAATTCCTTCAATAATCAGTTCCTCAAGAGCCCGGCGCATTCTCCTCACCGCCTCAAGTCTTGTTGAACCTGTGACTATTATCTTTGCAATCATTGAATCATAGTAAGGGCTTACCTCATATCCGTCATATATATGGCTTTCCACTCTCACTCCGAATCCACCTGGAAAATGCACGAAGTTGATTACTCCTGGTGTCATTGCATTAATCCTGCACTCTATAGCATGTTTTTTAATTTCAATATCACTCTGTTCAATACCTGTTTTCATTCCTGCCGCAATTCTTATCTGCTGTCTTATCAGGTCAATTCCTGTAATTTCTTCAGTTACAGGATGTTCAACCTGTATACGGGTGTTCATTTCAATAAAATAGAAATTACCCTCTGCATCCACAACAAATTCGATTGTTCCAGCACTGTAATATCCTGCTGCCTCTGCAGCTTTAACAGCAATGTGTCCCATCTTTTCTCTTGTCTCATCGTTAAGAAATGGTGATGGAGCCTCCTCTAAAAGCTTCTGGTTGTTCCTCTGGATTGAGCAGTCACGCTCTCCAAGATATACTGTATTCCCCTGTTTATCAGCCAGAATCTGGAATTCGATATGTCTTGGATTTAATATAAGCTTTTCCATGTACATGTCATCATTGCCAAATGCAGCCTTAGCCTCAGCTTTGGCTGTCTCAAAGGCATTGACGATTTCATCTTTACTGAAAGCTTTTCTCATTCCCTTGCCTCCACCGCCGGCTGAAGCTTTAATAAGAACGGGATATCCGATTCTGTCAGCTTCTTCCACCGCTTCTTTAGCTGTTTTCACAATTCCTTTGGAACCAGGCACAACAGGAATATCATTCTCTATCATCAATTTTCTTGCCGCCTGCTTATCACCCATTTTTCTAATTATTTCAGAGGATGGGCCTATGAAGCAGATATTGTTTTCCTCACATTTCTTCACGAAATCAGGGTTTTCTGACAAAAATCCAAATCCAGGATGAATAGCATCACAGTTCATCTTAATAGCTGTCTCAATTATGGCATCCTGGTTAAGATAACTGTCTGCTGCCTTTGCAGGGCCTATACATACTGCATAATTTGCCACCATAACAGGAAGAGACTGGGCATCTGCCTCTGAATATACAATAACAGTTTCTATATCCATCTCTCTGCAGCATCTTATAATACGCACTGCAATCTCGCCCCTGTTGGCAACTAATATCCTTTTAAACATATACTCCTCATTCCGCAGACGCTTTTTCGTCGGAGGAATCGCGAGTCAAATTTCAGATTTGGCTCTGCGATAAGTGCTACTTTGTGGCGCCTGCGGCACAAATAGCCGTGTGAAAAATATGCTATCAGGCATCTTTTTCACACTATCCTCATTCCTTACTTCATGGTAAATAGAACCTGACCATACTGAACCATATTTCCATCTGTGGCATCAATGCTTAATATAACGCCATCCTGTGGAGCAACTACTTCGTTCATTAGTTTCATTGCCTCAATTATTCCAACTACATCACCCTTTTTAACCTGCTGTCCAACCTTTACATAAGGCTGTTCATCAGGACCTGGTGCCTGATAGAATGTACCAACAAGAGGTGCCTTAATCTGAATAGCATCCCCAGCAGATGCATTATCTGTTACCTGTTCAGCCTGAGTCTGTGTGTTTCCTGCCACAACATTATTTAATCCTGAATCATTATTTAATCCTGAAGGAACAGCAATGCTGCTGTACTTTTTCAGGCTGAGCTGCGTTCCATTCAGATTAAGCACCATCTCACAGCATGCTGATGCGTCAAATTTATCCAGAAGTTCGTAAACATCTTTTAAATCCATATTAATCCTCATTCTGCAGACGCTTTTGCATGATAAAGGCTATTTGTGGCGTCTGCAGCACAAATAGCCTGATTTTTTTCTTTATTAATGTATGATTCTAAGCTACATGGCTGTCAATGTATTCAACAATATTCTTTACAGACTCAAAGCTGCCAAGAGCTGACTCCTCGATTGTGATTCCATAAGCTTCCTCAAGAGCCATAACAAGCTCCATAGAGTCAAGAGAATCAATATTTAAATCCTCCTTAAGCTTAGCATCCATTGTAATCTCGCTCTCGTCGCAGTTGATTGTGTCCACAATGATTTCTTTTACCTTTTCAAATGTCATGATAATCCTCCATTCAGTGCGGGTTCCTCATTCTTCTCCTGAATCTCAATGCATTTCAGCTCTCAAAGCCTTTCAACATTCCAATAAATGTGAATCCCACGCCATCTTTCTTATTTTTAAAATTATTTACTTAAATATATT
>SAMEA3663147__coassemble_310_pt1 | contig 14346 bp, 14 predicted proteins | sample SAMEA3663147__metabat2_high_PE_013 | metagenome-assembled genome bin SAMEA3663147 (sample SAMEA3663147) | pig gut metagenome | biome: pig gut; feature: pig-associated habitat; material: faeces | place: Denmark | collected 2012 | reverse complement strand
TTTCTACAGAAAAGTTAAGGAACTTTGATGATAATTTCAGAATAATTTATGGCGGCAGTTTACCTGCCGCCATTTGCTGTTTAATAACAGGAAATCTATAGTGATTTTATGATACCAGCACAGTATTTCCTGATAACAGATTCATCGTTAAGAAATGTATCGTTGAACAGAAAGTATTCGTCTGTGCTGTTATATTCTAATTTAAAGCGGGGTATTTCCAGTTCACATACAGCAGGAAGGAAGTCACCTTTTTTCTTGGTAAAACAGTTTTCTTTTGTCGCTTTCTCTTTGAAAGAGGTGTCTACATATGCTGCAACACTTTTATGGATTGCCTGTCCTTCTTCTGGAATATAATAATAATTCTTGTAGTCCTTATAGAAATGTTTAAGTTCTTCTTCAGTGATATTTATGGATATTTCTGCAATATTATCATATATATTTAACTGGATGGAGCTGTTGTTAATAACAAGCTTTTTAGGAAAAGGACAATCTGTCTTAAACTTATAGTTTAAAACCCCAGATTTTATAGATGAATTTACAAACTTAAGCAGAGATAAATCATCAGATAACAACTGGCGTAGTGACAATATACTGCATATTTCTGGAAGGGCGCATATATCTTCCCAGTTATGTAAAAGAAGACGGGAAAGTTCAGCAAAAGTATCCTCTTTTAGCTTGTATTTTATTATATATTCTTTGTATGTATCAATCAGTTCACCACCGGAATATATATCATCCCTGTCTATACTAAGGAAGTTTTCTATGTTTTTTTGCTTAAGGTTACCTAACTTTAACAGTGAATTAACCTGACGGGCAGTTTTATAAAGGTCAATGCGTTCCTGGGAAAAAACACTGTCTGTGGACAAACCGTTGTATTTACAGCGGGAAATAATATATGGAATATCAAAAGTATCTCCGTTATATGTCACAATAGCTTTAAATCTGCTGATATAAGACAGAAGCTCCTGTAAAATCACAGGTTCGTCATCAGGGGTGTCTGCAAAAAACTGTGTACATTCAAAAGATTTATCTTTATAATATGCCAGCCCAATGAGATAACATATTGAATTCTTAGCTGAAAGACCGGTAGTTTCAATATCTAAAAAAACATGTTCTGATAAATCAAATGTATTAATTATGTTAAGTAATGAATCAATGTTGCTGTTAGGAACACTGAATATATATGAAAATTTTTGCATATTTACTCCAGAAAAACAATATTTGAATAAAAATATGTACATATTGCTGTTAAAAATATATCAGCTTTCGTTTATTATATATGAATATATACACAAAAAAAAGTAGATTTTTGGCGATTTTTAGTCTAAAATAATTATAAATTAATTTATAAGGAGTAGTGTGTCATGGGTAAATGTACATTTAAAGGTGGCGTACATCCCTTTGATGGTAAAGAGTTGTCAAAAGACAAGCCAATCAAAGAGTTATTCCCTGAAGGCGATATGGTATATCCGCTTTCACAGCATATTGGAGCACCTGCTGTTCCAGTTGTTGCAAAGGGAGACTATGTACTCGCTGGTCAGCTGATTGCTGAGGCTGGTGGATTTGTTTCTGCCAACATACACTCGTCTGTTTCAGGTACTGTTAAGGCAATTGAGCCTAGAACTCTGGCTACTGGTGGTATGTGTAATTCCATTATTATTGAGAATGATGGAGAGTACAAGGAAGTAGAGTATGTGCCTAAGAAACTTGAAGAACTGACCAGGGATGAAATCAGAGAAAGAATTAAGGCTGCAGGTGTAGTCGGAATGGGAGGAGCTGGTTTTCCTACCAATGTTAAACTTACTCCTAAGAATCCAGAGGCAATTGATTATATTATTGTCAATGGTGCCGAGTGTGAGCCATATCTTACATCTGATTACAGAAGAATGCTGGAAGAGTCAGACAAGCTGGTAAAGGGTCTTAAAATAGCATTATCACTGTTTGACAATGCCAAGGGAATATTTGCAATCGAAGATAATAAGCCTGAGGCAATTAAGATTATGCAGGAAAAGGTTGCCGGTGAACCAGATATTCAGGTTAAAGTATTAAAGACTAAGTATCCACAGGGTGGTGAGCGTAGTTTAATATATGCCACAACAGGCAGAAGCATTAATTCATCAATGCTTCCTGCAGATGCTGGATGTATAGTACATAATATTGATACAATATTCAGTATTTATATGGCGGTTATCGAAGGAAAACCTCTTACTAAGCGAATTGTTACTGTTACAGGAGATGGTATTAAGAATCCTGGCAATTTCTACGTTTGGTTAGGTATGAATTACCGTCAGCTTGTTGAAGCTGCAGGCGGACTTGTTGGTGAGCCGGAGAAGTTTATTTCCGGTGGCCCTATGATGGGATTTGCTATGTATAGTCTTGATGTTCCTGTTGTGAAGGGCAGTTCTTCACTTCTTGTATTTAAGGAAGATATAGTTTCTAAGATTGAATCATCAGCATGTATCAGATGTGGCAAATGTGGTGAAGCGTGCCCTGAACATCTTCTCCCTGCTAAACTGGCAGGCTTTGCAGCTAAGAATAACGAAGAAGGATTCGTTAAATTTGATGGTATGGAATGTGTAATGTGTGGAAGCTGCTCATATATCTGTCCAGCCAAGAGACCATTAGCACAGCAGATTAAAGCTATGAGAAGCACAGTTCTGGCTAACAGAAGAAAGAAGTAAGGAGGATTAAAAGTGAGCGAAGTATTTAACGTATCGACCAATCCTCATGTACGAAGCAAGGTCACTACTCAGTCAATCATGAGAGATGTGCTTATTGCATTAGCCCCTGCTTGTATATTTGGTATTTATAATTTTGGTATTAATGCACTGATAAGATTAATTATTGGTGTGGTAACCTGTGTGGCCACAGAAGCAATTTATCAGTATTTTATGCATCTTAAAGTCACAGTTTCAGATTTGAGTGCTGCTGTTACAGGACTTTTAATTGCTATGAATATCCCTTCTACATTGAATGTTGGATATGAAATCGTTGGATGTATATTTGCAATAATTGTTGTAAAACAGCTTTTCGGTGGACTTGGGCAGAATTTCATGAACCCTGCCCTGGCAGCAAGATGTTTTCTTCTTATTGCATTTACAGGACCAATGACTAATTTTGTAACTGATACATATTCAGGTGCAACACCACTTGCTGTTCTGAAGCCAGGTGCTGAACCTGCACAGGCAACAAGCCTTTTAACATTGTTCATTGGTAAGCATGCAGGTGTTATTGGTGAGACATCTGTTATTTGTCTGTTAATTGGTGCGGCATATCTTCTTATCAAGAAGATTATTTCATGGAGAATTCCTGTAACTTACATTGCTACATTTGCAGTTTTAATTTTCCTGTTTGCACCAGGACACCAGTTTGAAGCAGAGTATCTTCTTAAGGAACTTTGCGCAGGTGGTCTTGTTTTAGGAGCATTTTTCATGGCAACAGATTATGTTACGTCTCCAATTACACCGATGGGTAAGATTGTATTTGGTGTTATTCTCGGTATCCTTACATTCATATTCAGAATGTTTGGTGGTTCAGCAGAGGGAGTGTCTTATGCAATTATCTTCTCTAACCTGTTAGTTCCACTTATTGAGAGAGTAACAGTTCCAAAGTCATTTGGTAAGAAGAAGCCTGTGAAGGAAAAGGAGGCAAAGTAATATGAAGAAGATTATTAAAGATGCGTGCATATTATTTGCCATCACTTTGGTGGCGGGCGTCCTTTTAGGCATTGTGTATGATGTTACTAAGGCTCCAATTGCAAACCAGAGCGAGAAAGCAAAGCAGGAAGCATACAGGGCAGTATTGCCGGATGCAGAGAGCTTTGAAGCAATTGAAGGAATAACATGCAGTGATGATAATATTATTACAGTGTCAGGATATGGCAATGATGAGATATCAGATATTGTTGCAGGTGTTAAAGGTGGCAAGATTGTCGGATATGTTATTACTGTAACAGATGGTGCAGGCTATGGTGGAGATATTAAGTTCTCAGTTGGTGTCGCATCTGATGGTACATATATGGGAACATCAATACTTTCAATCAGCGAGACAGCAGGTCTTGGTATGAGAGCAAAGACAGATCCATCATTCCTTTCACAGTTTAATGGAGTTAAGGTGGATTCTTTCTCAGTTGTTAAAGATGGAACAGGTTCATCAGCAGATGATAAGATTGATGCAATCAGTGGTTCAACAATAACATCAAAGGCAGTTACCAATGGTATTAATGCGGCCCTGGCAGAGTTTAAAATCTTAAATTCATCTAATGTTAAAACAGTAGGAGGTGCTGGCGTTGAATAAATGTGCTGAAAGATTATATAACGGTTTAATTAAAGAAAATCCTACTTTTGTGCTTACACTTGGAATGTGTCCTACACTTGCTGTAACTACATCAGCAATTAATGGTATAGGAATGGGACTTTCTTCTACAGTGGTTTTAGTAATGAGTAACCTTATCATTTCACTTTTGCGTAAGGTTATTCCAGATGGCGTGAGAATGCCTGCATTTATTGTAATTGTTGCATCATTTGTTACAATGGTTCAGTTCCTTATGCAGGGTTTCCTTCCAAGTCTTTATGATTCACTTGGTATTTATATACCGCTTATCGTTGTTAACTGTATTATTCTTGGACGTGCAGAGTCATATGCTTCAAAGAATCCAGTTATACCATCTGTATTTGATGGTCTTGGTATGGGACTTGGTTTCACTGTGGCAATAACAATTCTTGGTGCATTAAGAGAACTTATTGGCGCTGGTACAATACTTTCAACAGGAAGCAGCGCATTGGTTGATTTCAGTACTATGGGATTCACACCTGCAAGTATATTTATTCTTGCCCCAGGTGCTTTCTTTGTACTGGCAATGTGTATTGCACTTATGAACAGAATTAAGAGAAAACATGGCATGAAGCCGGCACAGCTTCCTGAAGGATGCTGTGGTACACAAGAGAAAGAAGACTAGGAGGTAGAGTATGAAATTAATTATTATTGCTATTAGTGCAGCTTTGGTTAACAATGTAGTACTCAGCCAGTTCCTTGGCCTGTGTCCTTTCCTTGGTGTATCAAAGAAAATCAAAACAGCAGCCGGAATGGGTGGTGCTGTTATTGGAGTTATTACAATTTCATCTGCATTGTGCAGTCTGATATATGACTACATACTTACACCACTTGATCTTACATATCTGAATACAATTGTATTTATTCTTGTAATTGCATCATTAGTTCAGTTTGTTGAGATGGTTCTTAAGAAATGTATGCCACCTCTGTATGAGGCTCTTGGTGTATATCTGCCTCTTATCACTACTAACTGTGCTGTTCTTGGTATCGCTTTAACTAATGTGCAGAATGGATACAGCCTTATTGAGTCAGTAGTTGCCGGGTTTGGTACAGCTATTGGATTTACAATTGCAATCATCATTATGGCAGGTATTCGTGAAAGAATTGAAGATAATGATGTGCCTGAAAGTTTTAAAGGAATGCCAATTGTTCTTCTTGTTGCAGGATTAATGTCAATAGCGTTCTTTGGTTTTTCTGGTATATTATAATTTAGGAGGAGAAGAAAATGACAGGTATTATTATAGCAGCAGCTGTTGTCAGCATTGTTGGATTACTCCTGGGTCTTTTCCTTGGATTTATGGGTAAAAAGTTTGCTGTAGAGGTTAATCAAAAGGAAATAGATGTAAGAGCAGAACTTCCTGGTAATAACTGTGGTGGATGCGGATACGCAGGATGTGATGCCCTGGCAAAGGCTATTGTGGCAGGTGAGGCAGACTGTGGCGCATGTCCTGTTGGAGGAAGCACAGTTGCAGGTAAGATTGCAGCCATCCTGGGACAGTCAGCAGGTGACGTAGCAAGAATGACAGCTTTTGTAAAATGTGGCGGAGACTGCGAGAAAGCAAAGGAAAATTATGTATATTCTGGTGTCAGGGATTGTGCGATGGTTGGGATTGCTCCTAATGGTGGTCCTAAAGCATGTACATATGGCTGTCTGGGATTTGGTACATGCGTCAAGGCATGTCCATTCGATGCAATACATGTAGTTAATGGTGTTGCCGTTGTTGATAAGGAAAAGTGCAAGGCCTGTGGTAAGTGTGTTGCTGCATGTCCTAGAAGTATCATTGAACTTATTCCATATGAATCATCTTTTGCTGTTAACTGTTCTTCAAAGAATAAGGGCAAGGATGTTATGCAGGTTTGTTCTGTTGGCTGTATTGGATGTCAGATGTGCGTAAAGCAGTGCGAATTTGGTGCTATTACAGTTGAGAACAATATTGCTCATATTGACCAGAGTAAATGTACCGGATGTGGCAAGTGCGCAGAAAAGTGTCCAAAGAAGATTATTAAACCACAGAAATAGTTTAATAATATATATGGGATAATTGCCTGGCTTAAGGAATTCTTCTACAGATTGTAGAAATTCTCTTAAGCCAGGCTTTTTTTAATGACATGTTGCAGAAAATAACCTATAATACATGATATAAGGGAGTTGCACAGCAACGGAGCAATTCGTGTATCATATCATGATATAAATATAATGTGATATAGAACAGGGAAAATATAATAATGAATAGTGAATTTAAAACAGATTCCGGAACAGGAAAGAATACAAAGATTAAGAGGGATTTTATCCTTATAGCAGCCTTTTTATGTGCAGCCATAATAATATATGCCTTCTTATATTTTGCAGGCTCTGAGGGCAGTGTAGTAGTTGTGAAAGTGGATGGTACAGTAATTAAAGAACTTCCTCTGAATCAGGATGATGAGTTTACTGTTCCTGGATATCATGGAGGAATTAATTCCATTACAATTAGGAATGGGAGTGTACTGATTTCAGATGCAGATTGTCCGGACAAGCTTTGTGTTAAGACAGGTAAAATTAACAGAGCAGGAGAGACAATAGTATGTCTTCCTCACAGAGTTGTGGTAGAGATTAAGAGGAATTCTGTATCTGATAACGACAATATTGACTCTGTTGTACAGTGATGAAAGGAAAATGATGAACAATACAAGAAAGATAACAATATGTGGACTTATGACAGCATTGGCTATGATATTCAGTTATATTGAGTCTCTGGTGCCAATACCCATACCTGTTCCAGGGGTTAAGCTTGGGCTTGCGAATATGGCAATAATGATTGTAATGTTTACCATTGGCACAAGGGAAGCTGTTTTTGTTGATATTATCAGAGTTGTTCTAACTTCAATGCTTTTCGGTAATTTTAATTCTTTTTTATTCAGCATATCTGGAGCAGTGTTAAGCATTGTTGTTATGGCAGTATTAAAGCATACCGATAAATTCTCAGAAGTAGGAATAAGCGTTACAGGAGGAGTAATGCATAATATAGGACAGATTATTGCTGCGGTAATAATAATGGATACATCAGCTATAATAATATATCTGCCTGTGCTTATGATAAGTGGAGTTGTAACAGGTATTGTAATTGGAATTGTTGCATCAATGATAGTTAAACGTGTTAACAGGATTGTGAAATAGAGGATTAATATAAAAAACAGTGTGGATTTCGTGGAAATCTACACTGTTTTTCTTTTAGATATTTACATCAGCTTCTTGAGTTTTCAATTTCATCCATCGATTTTGATACACAGTGAGTAATTGGCTTCCATTCAACCTTCTTAACTAATGCAACCAATGAGATAGGTATGTACGTAATCATGAAGAATGGGAATGTAAACAGCGACTTTATCTTCTTGGATGGAGACGCAATAATCTTATTCCATTCTGTAATCAGTGTGATAGCCCCAATTGTAAACATTAAAACACAGAAGCTCACAAGGCCAAATGCGATAGATTCAAGGGCAGGTACCAGAATTCTGCTGAAAGTATAAGGATCACTGGCACCCAGGAATAAAAATATAAGATTAAGTACAATACAGCCAACTGACAGGAGTGTAGCAGGAGCAATAGTCATGAACATATCGTAGCATGATACGAACAGCTCGCGGCGTTTAAATCCCATCTTAACCAGTTGTGTGCCATATTTAAACATAACCTGGTAAAATCCCTTTGACCAGCGGAGACGCTGATCCCATGACTGCTTGAATGTCTCAGGCTGTTCATCATAAAACATTGCATCAGAGCAGTAACCTATACGTACTCCGTCAAGAATATTTACAACGGAGAATTCAATATCTTCAGTTAACAGATTACATTTCCATCCGTCGTACTTGTCAATTATCTCGCTGCTTACAAGATATCCTGTACCAGATACGGCACAGCTGGTTTTCAGTATCATTCTAGGATTGTTAAGATACTTTGCTTCACGGCAGAACCATAATGAATATCCAGATGTAATCCAGTTTGTATCAAAATTCTTAGAGTTTCTGTAGCTTGTGATAACCTTATATCCCTGGTCGAAGGTTTTATTCATTGCACTAACATAATCCTTACTTATGACATTATCAGCATCAAATATAAAGTAACCATCGTAAGCAGTGTAAGAACCATAGTATTCTTTAATCTTTGAAAATGCGTAATCAAGTGCGTAACCTTTTCCTACCTTAGTGTTGGAAAAACGCTCATAGACAATTGCACCGCTGTTTCGTGCGATGTCTGCGGTATTATCAGAACAATTATCAGCAACAACGAATATATCAATAAGTTCAGAAGGATAGTTCTGAGCCTTAATACTCTTTATTAGATTGGCAATAACAGCACTTTCATTTCTTGCCGCAACAATAAAAGCAAATCTATGAAGTTTTTTGACTTCATACACCTGCTTTTTTTTACGTTTTTCATTAAAAAGTGCTACAATTACATATATTAGCTGATAAAAATATAATACCGTTAAAGCTGTGTAAAGGATTGTGTTGATAGCAGAAATTGCTTTCATTGTTATTCCTCTCAAATTCGGTTAAATCAAACATGTCCAAAAAAATATAAAGACTAAATTAAAGTCTTTTATGATTATATCATTACTTTCTTAAGTGTCAATAGAAAATTAAAGTGTTTGACAAAAACAACAATTATAATATTATATATAATAACGAAGAAAAAGTAAGAAAAATTAGGAAGGGTTAAGTATGTATAAGGAAGTTTCTAATCTGATTATATATGGCGATATGGATAAAAATTCCATTTTGTCCTGTCTTGCAGATATTTTTTATAAATTTGAAAATGGAGGAAGCAGCAAGGCTGAACTCACAAAGGAAGTGTACACCCAGGTTAAACGTATACTGTCTGTTGCTACCGATTATGGATTTGATGAGAATCTGTGGCAGAATTATCTTACATTTGTTCTTATTACAACGGAAAATCCGTTTAGTATAACCTGTGAAAAAACAGGCGCAAGTGATGGAAGCGTCAATACATTTGCACTTAATGATTTCCATAATTTCAGAGTGCTGTTTCATTATGATTTCTCAGAGATTGAGAGGGAACTTGGTATTGACTGCTTTACTATTCTTACACATTACAAGGCAATATGTAAAAAGGAACTTATGTATAACCATAATGTGAGTGAAAAAGTGCAGGCCTTAAGCAAACGTCTTGCATCTGCCGGAACAGACCAGGAGTTCTTTGATTATGTAACAGGATTTTACAAAGATTATGGCGTTGGTATGTTTGGACTTAACAAAGCTTTCAGAATCAGCAGTGAAGCTGATGGACATGTAAGATTCAATGCAATAAACAATATGGACAAGGTTAAGCTTGATGATCTGGTTGGATATGAAATACAGAAAAAGAAGCTTATTGATAACACTGAGGCCTTTGTTAACGGAAGAAAAGCAAATAACTGTCTGTTGTTTGGTGACAGCGGAACGGGCAAGTCTACAAGTATTAAGGCAATTGTCAATCAGTATTATGACCAGGGCCTTAGAATGATAGAGATATATAAGCATCAGTTTAAGGATCTCTCTGAGGTTATAGCAAGAATAAAGAACAGAAACTATAAGTTTATTATTTATATGGATGATTTGTCATTTGAGGAGTTCGAAATAGAATACAAGTTCCTTAAAGCAGTTATCGAGGGTGGGGTTGAAACTAAACCGGATAATATTCTTATATATGCCACATCTAACAGAAGACATCTCATTAAGGAGACATGGAACGACAGGAATGATGTGGAGATGCAGAATGGAATGCATAAGTCTGATACAATGGAAGAAAAGCTTTCTCTTGTCAACAGATTTGGATGCCAGATATGTTATTCAAAACCAACCCAGCAGGAATATTTTGATATTGTAGTTAATCTTGCCAGAAGAAGCGGCGTAACAATGTCTGAAGATGAGCTTAAACGTGAGGCAAACAAGTGGGAGTTAAGTCATGGCGGCATATCTGGAAGAACAGCACAGCAATTTGTAAACTACTGTATGGGAATGCAGGAATAATAGCGATTAAGATAGGAATAACAGGATGATTTCATATATAAAAGGTGAATTAACGGAAATATCTGAAGGGATTATTGTTGTAGAGAATAATGGGATAGGATTTAATATTAATGTTCCAGCTACAGTGATTTCTTCGCTGTCGTCAATAGGAGAAGAGGTTAAGGTATATACATATCTTCAGATTAGAGAGGATGCCCACAGTCTTTATGGATTTTTGACAAGGGATGACCTTAACATGTTTAAAATGCTTATCAATGTTAACGGTATTGGACCTAAGGGAGCACTGGCTATTCTTTCTACCATATCACCGGATGATTTAAGGTTTGCTATATGTTCAGGTGATGTAAAACTTATATCCAGCGCACCAGGAATTGGGAATAAGATTGCCCAGAAGATTATTCTTGAATTAAAGGATAAAGTGAATCTTGCGGATGTACTGGAAAGGTCAGAAGGCAATAGCATTGAAAATGCTTCCGGCAGTGAACTTAATGCAAAAAATGAGGCTGTTGAGGCGTTAGTCAGTCTGGGGTACAGTAATTCAGAGGCTGTAAGGGCTGTCAGACAGATAGACGATGCTGATAAAAAAGATTCTGAGACAATTCTTAAAGAGGCTTTGAAAAAGCTGGCTATTTTATAATAATTATGAGGGAATCTGATGGAAAAACGAATTATATCTACCGAAGTTATAGAGGAAGATGTTAAAATTGAGAATAATTTAAGACCTCTAACACTGGATGATTATGTTGGACAGGAAAAGATAAAAAGAAACCTGAAGGTGTACATAGAAGCTGCCAAAGAAAGGCATGATGCTCTTGACCATGTACTGTTTTATGGTCCTCCGGGACTGGGCAAAACTACTCTTGCTGGCATTATTGCCAACGAGATGGGAACACATATTAAGGTGACTTCAGGACCAGCAATCGAAAAACCGGGTGAGATGGCAGCAATCCTTAATAATCTGTCTGAGGGTGATGTGCTTTTTGTTGATGAGATTCACAGGCTGAACCGTCAGGTGGAAGAAGTTCTGTATCCAGCTATGGAGGATTACCAGATTGATATAATGATTGGTAAAGGAGCAACTGCCAGGTCAATAAGGCTTGAACTTCCTAAGTTTACTCTGATTGGAGCAACTACAAGAGCAGGACTTTTATCTGCTCCTTTAAGGGACAGGTTTGGTGTTGTTAATCACCTTGAATATTATACTATCCAGGAACTTGAAACAATTATTGCCCGTTCAGCCAGTTGTCTTGGCGTGGAGATTGATGAGCAGGGCACTCATGAAATGGCAAGAAGATCAAGAGGAACCCCAAGACTTGCCAACAGGCTGCTTAAGAGAGTCAGAGATTTTGCCCAGGTAAAATACAATGGAAAGATTACAGGAGAAGTTGCTAACTATGCATTGAATCTTCTGGATGTTGATAAAGATGGACTGGATAGAAATGACAGGCTTATCTTATCGACCATTATCAACAAATATAATGGAGGACCTGTGGGAATTGAGACACTGGCAGCCTCTATTGGTGAAGATTCAGGTACATTAGAAGATGTGTATGAACCATATCTTATACAGAACGGATTCATAAACAGGACACCAAGAGGACGGGTTGCAACAGACCTTGCTTATAAAAATCTTGGTATTGAACATATATAGTTTCTTATGGTACAATAGATTAAGTATTTTGTGATACAATTGGGAGGATGTCATGGCATCAAAGAATAATGCGGATGTAGTGATTGGCGGCAAGGTATTTAGGGTTTGTGGATACGAAAGTGAAGAATATTTACAGAAAGTTGCTAATTACATTAATGGTAAGATAGCTGAATATACAAAGGAAGACTCATTCAGGAGAATGTCTCCAGAGATGAGAGCTAACATATTATATCTTAATATTGCTGATGATTATTTTAAGGCAAAAAAACTTGGTGACAGTTTGTCAGAAGAGATAGAGAGCAAAGATAAAGAGATATATGACCTTAAGCATGAGCTGATTGCTACACAGATAAAGGCGGATACTTCTGCTAAAGAGGTAGAAGAGCTTAAGAAGGAGATTAACAAGTATCAGAAGAGTATTGTTAAACTTGAGACAGAACTTAATGCTAAATAATCATTATTATATGTGAACCTGTGATTTGTAAGCAAATTGCAGGTTTATTATAATTGGAGGACAGATTGAAAAATATAGAAGTTTTGGCACCGGCAGGTTCTCTTGAGATATGCAAGGCAGTTATAAGAGCAGGAGCTGACGCTGTATATCTGGGTGGAGATATGTTCGGGGCAAGGGCATATGCAGGAAATCTTAACAGGGAGGAAATGTTAGAGGCACTGGATTATGCTCATTTAAGAGATGCAAAGATATATCTTACTGTTAATACACTCCTTAAAGAAGATGAGATTAATGAAAAACTCATTGATTTTATAAAACCATATTATGAGGCAGGACTTGATGCTGTAATAGTACAGGATTTAGGCGTGTTTAATGTGATAAGAAGTTATTTTCCAGACCTTAACATTCATGCCAGTACACAGATGACAGTTACTGGTTCTAATGGAGCGAGAATTCTTAAAGACATGGGAGCTTCCAGAATTGTGACTGCAAGAGAACTGACTTCTTCCGAAATCAGGCAGATTCATGATAATGTAGATATTGAGATAGAAGCTTTTGTTCATGGCGCTCTTTGTTATTGTTATTCCGGACAGTGTCTTTTAAGCAGCATGAATGGCAATAGGAGTGGAAACAGGGGCAGATGTGCACAGAGCTGCCGTATGATGTATGATGTGTATAACAGGGAAAGACAGGTCAATAAAATAGGGGAATGTTATCCTATAAGTCCTAAAGATATGTGCGCCCTGTACGTTCTGCCAGATGTTATTGATGCAGGTGTGTATTCATTGAAGATTGAAGGAAGAATGAAGAATGTCACATATGCTGCTGGCGTTACCGATATTTACAGAAAGTATGTTGATATGTATCTGGAAAGGGGAAGGTCTGGATATGAGGTAGACAGGCAGGATATTGAGAATCTTATGGATATATATAACCGTGGTGGCTTTACTGATGGTTATTTTACCGGTAAAAAGGGAAGAGACATGATGTGGGTGGAAAGACCTAATCACATGGGAACAAAGGCACTTCAGGTTATAAGTAATGTTAATGGTAAAGTGACATTTAAGGCATTAAGAGATATATACCCACAGGATGTATTTGAGATTGACAGTGATAATTCATTCTCAAGTGGTGGAAGATACAGAAGTGGTGATACATTCATTGTTAATCTTCCAAGAAAATATCCTCTTTCTAAGAACAGAGTATTATTCAGGACAAGAAATAACAATATTACCAGATATGTTGCACAAGAATTCGCTGATAATAACAAAAACGGCTGTAAACCTGTTGATATGAAATTATATGTTTCACCGGGGGAACCTCTGAAGCTTAGTGTTAAAGCATTAGGAATGGAGACTGTAGTTACCGGCCCTGTGGTGGATGTGGCTGAAAATGCTTCTGCAAAAGAAAGAGATGTAATAGAAAGATTGAAAAAGCTGGGAAACACAGATTTTGTTCCTGGGAAAATTGAAGTAGTCATTAACGGAAATTGTTTTTTACCTGTAGCATGGATTAATGACATAAGAAGACAGGGAATTGACAATGTTAAATCAATGATACTTGACAGCAGCAGAAGAACCTTTAAACATACAGAAGATATATCTGTTAAGTCAGAAGAAGCTGGAATTCGTACAGATTTAGAAAAAAATCAGGAATTAAAGGAATCAGTTCTGGTGTCATGTGAAAGCCAGCTTGTGGAAATTACAGATATATATCAGGAAACAAGAAAGATTTCAGATATATATGTAGAAAGAGAAGTGCTTACAGATAAAGGACTGGAGTTAATTAATAAATTAAAAGAATCGGGAGTAAATGTACTGCTGGCGCTGCCTCATATCATTACACAGAATGACATTATGAAATGCAGTTTACTTATTAATAAGGCAGTCCAGGCGGG
>SAMEA3663147__coassemble_291_pt1 | contig 14723 bp, 14 predicted proteins | sample SAMEA3663147__metabat2_high_PE_013 | metagenome-assembled genome bin SAMEA3663147 (sample SAMEA3663147) | pig gut metagenome | biome: pig gut; feature: pig-associated habitat; material: faeces | place: Denmark | collected 2012 | reverse complement strand
ATTGGAGTACGGTATACTTACAGCGATTTTATTATATTCAGATATAAATATATTCAGATATAACCCTGCTTGCAGATTGCCTGCAGCCAGATTAGATTAAACTATTAAGTTTACAGGGAATATTCCCTTGCAAATTTAACTATCATTTCTTTGGTAAGACTGATTCCATCGTCAATCATATCAATATCACCTGCAGAAACCCATTTTCCAATGGCAAGTTCATCCTCCTGCAGTGTTATACCGGTATCTCCATCCACCTCACAGAAGTATCCGTACAACAGTGAACCAGACAATCCCCAGGGCTGGCTTTTATAGTATCTTAAATTCTTAACCTTAAGCCCCGTCTCCTCAAAAACTTCCCTGTGAACCGTCTCTTCCACTGTCTCACCAATTTCTGTAAATCCTGCCACAAGAGCATAATCCTTGTATGTGCGTCCAACGTACTTAGTAAGAAGTATCTTGTCACCACATGTAACGGCAACAATAACTGCCGGGCATATCTTAGGATAAATGCTATTCTTACAGACCGGACAGAACATCATTCTCTCTTTCGTTCCACGAAGTAAAGAGTGTCCACATCTTCCACAGAAAGTATTATCTCTGTACCATCCATAGAGATGAAATGCAGTTATGGATGCATATGCAATTTCCTTTGGTCTGGCTTTCCTGAACAGATTAACTCCTATGAATTCATATCCTTCCCAGCAGCTCTCATATTCAATATGGACTGCAGAATCCGCCATTTCTCCCTGAAAGCTGCCCTTTGCTATATTACTTTCAGATATTACAGGCTTTGCAAGAAAGAACCTGTTTTCTGTTCCATCTGGCATCACTAATGCAAACAAATATATGAAATCAAAATCCTTATCCCCATGATTGTCAGCATCTCTGCCATTATATCCATCCAGAAATTTCCTGTATGAAGGAACATTTATAATATCTTCATCAAGTCTTCCAAGCAATGAACTACCCTCAAAGAAGAAAACCATATCTCCATCATCGGGTACTACATTCCTGTACTGATTATCCAGTCTGACCGGTTCTATATCCTGTATCATTTAGAAATACACCATCTCTTCCTGTGGTGCCTCAGCAGGCACTACCTCTGAAACATAGAGGACAGGTCCTTTCTTCTTGTATGCCATCTGAAATTCATACTTTATAGTTGCTGTTACAGTTACCCACTGCTTATTCTCAAGAGAACTGACATGGTCATAATAACTGATATATCCGATGAACTGTAAATCTGCTGCACAGCATGTCATAACCTGTCTTCCCGGAACGAAATTCTTATCCTTGAAGTACTTATTCTTAAGAACCTGTCCCTTGAATTTAACAGTCTTTCCCTGATAAACCTCAGGTCTTTCAGATACGTCCATGTACCATATTCCGTAATCCGCATCATCTATCTCAATAATGTCTGAATTAATATCATAAGGAAGCTGTTCAGAGATTGCAACCTGCTCACCCTTCTCATCCTCAAATATAATCTGTACTGCCGGGCTTAAGGCTCTCATACTTCTTCTGTAACTGCCCAGATCCATACTTGTCCTGCATCTGTTAAATATAACCATATCAGAGTATTTAACAGTTTCAGCAAGAATTGACTTCATGTTATTCCACTGATTCTTAAATGATAATGCATCAAATAAGGTAATTGACTGATATATCTGCCATCCCCTTGGCTTTGAAGTCTGGAATATCAATGCAGGATCCCACATACCGTTATACTCCACGATAACAAGCCATGGATCATATTGTTTATCCAGTTCTGTGAGCCTTTCCTCTGTAAATTCTTCTTTTTCGAGAACGACCATGTCTATTTCCTTATCCTTTAACATCTGCTGGTCGTACTCTTCCTCTCCTTCTTCACATACAATAAGCAGCTTTTTCTTCGCATCGTCAAACTGTCCCATCTCAATAGTCTCTGAGATGAATCTTGTCTTTCCGCTGTCTAACTGCCCATTAATCAGGAATATAGGAATCTGGTATTCTTCCTCTGCCATATCTTAATCCTTTCTTAATACAATTTCTATGCAACCTGGAATAATTCCTTAAGATCATCCTCTTCAAGATTAGAGCCAATTACACAGATTCTTCCTGTATAATCCGGTTTTCCTTCACGGATTTCATATTCACCAGGTACAAGGTCAAAATACATCCATGTGCCATCTGTACATGGAAGCATTCCCTTAGCACGGAGAATTGTGCCATATTCATTAAGCCCTGCCAGCTTCTTAAGGATTTCATCAAGCTGTGATTTATCATACTTATTAGGTGTCTCAACACCCCAGCTTGTAAATATCTCATCTGCATGATGATGATGTTCATGGTCATGATCGTGATGATGTCCACAGCCACACTCTCCATCATGGTGATGTTCATGTTCGTGATCATGTTCGTGCTCGTGGTCATGTCCACAACCACACTCTCCATCATGGTGGTGCTCATGTTCGTGCTCGTGGTCATGTCCACAGCAACACTCCCCATCATGGTGGTGGTGTTCATGCTCATGCTCCTGATGAGTCTTCTCTGCCTGCTCTGCAAGCATCTGTAGCTCAAGATTATCAACATTTTCCATTGCAGATAGAATCTGCTCACCAGATATAAGCTCCCAGTCGGTAGTAATAATATGGGCATCCTTATTGATTGTCCTTATCATTTCAATAGCCTTCTGAACCTTATCATCACTGATATTCTGTGTTCTGCTTAATATAATGGTTCCAGCATGCTCAATCTGATTGTTGAAGAACTCACCGAAATTCTTCATGTAAACCTTAACCTTTGAAGCATCAGCAACTGTTGATGCACTGTTTAACCTGATTTCATTCTCAATATGAAGGTCTTTAACAGCCTTGATAACATCTGAAAGCTTACCTACACCTGAAGGCTCAATAATAATTCTGTCAGGATGGTACTTGTCTACAACCTCTTTTAGAGATGTACCGAAATCACCTACAAGAGAACAACAGATACATCCTGAATTCATCTCTCTGATTTCAACACCTGAATCCTTTAAGAATCCACCATCAATTCCAATCTCACCAAACTCATTCTCAATAAGTACAACCTGTTCTCCTGCCAGAGCTTCCTTTAACAGCTTACTGATAAGGGTTGTCTTACCAGCTCCCAGAAATCCCGAAATAATATCAACTTTAGTCATTATTAATACTTCCTTTCTTATGCTACAAAAGCATGGAGCTGCATATACCCTGCATACATAACTCCACGCCTCACACTCTATCTACATTATACTCTCCTTGTCAAGAGTAAAACGCTTCCTCAAATACCTGAAAATAATTCTCAAATGTTTTCCTGCAACACTGGTAATCATCAATAACCACCCCTGGTACCCTAAGCCCTGCAAGAGCAAAGGACATCGCCATTCTGTGGTCATCATAGGTAGACACCACTCCACCATGAAGAGGTGCAGGAATTATCCTGATTGCACTTTCCTCTTCTATCACATTTCCTCCAAGTTTCTTAAGCTCAGCAGCAATTCCATGTAGTCTGTCAGATTCCTGAAGTCTTATATGTCCGATGTTCTTAATATAAGTAGGTGTTTGTGCAAATGCAGCCACAACCGCCATAGTCATTGACTGGTCAGAATAATCATTCATGTCCACTTCAATTCCGTCATATATGCCATCTTTACAGCCACATACAATAATGCCATCCTCTGTATCTGTAACCTGACACCCCATCCGGGAAAGAAGCTTTATGAATTTAATGTCACCCTGCATAGAATTAAAATGCACATTCTTCACCAGAGCCTTTCCACCTGTAATGGCAGCAGCCCCATAGAAATAACATGCAGCCGACACATCCGGCTCAATCATATAGTTCCCCGGCTTATAAGTTTTTCCACCATTAATGGCATACAACGCCCCGTCATGATTAACGCTGCATCCAAAATCTTCCATCATTCTGGCAGTAATATTAATGTAAGACCCTTCTGTCTTCTCACTTGTAATATGAATATTAAGACCATCCACAAGCACTGGTGCAGCCATCATCAATGCACTTAAGAACTGTGTGCTCCTGCTGATGTCAATATCCACATCCCTGCCACACTTCCTTCCTCCATATGCTGCTCCCTTAACACTTACCGGCAGAAATCCTTCATTTTCAAGATACTTAAATTCTGCTCCAAGAGCCGTCAATGCATCAAATAAAGGCTTCATGGGTCTTTTCTTCATCTGCTCTGAAGAATTGATTACATACTCCCCATCAGACAATCCAAGCATGGCTGTAAGAAATCTTGCTGCTGTTCCTGCACTTCCAACATTGATTTCCCCTGTCTTTAAAGGGATATTTCCGGAAGTACCGGTAAGAATGACGCATTTTTCATCTTCGTTAATATCCACCCTGAATCCAAGGCTTTTCAAACACTCCAGAAAATGTCTGGAATCATCACTGAACAAAACGCCATCAAGGCGGCACTCCCCACTGGAAAGCGCCGCCATTAACAATGCTCTGTTAGTAATACTTTTCGACCCAGGAACCTCCACCACACAATCTACTGGTCCATTCACTGGTCTAACTTCATATTGAGCCATAATAACCTCTTTTTTCTATTATTCCTGGTGTTCTCTGTGCTGTTCATCACAGTATGTCCTGTGATATCCTACATACTTGTACGCAGGTCGTATTATCTTGCCTGCATTAACCAGCTCCTCAAGTCTGTGGGCACACCATCCTGATATTCTTGATACAGCAAATATAGGTGTAAACAATTCTTCAGGAATTCCCAGCATTGAATACACAAATCCGCTGTAGAAATCCACATTGGCACATACCGGCTTGAACATCTGGCGCTTCTTCATAATAAGCTCACCAGCTTCCTTCTCCACCAGATTATATAATGCAAATTCCTTCTGCATTCCCTTCTCCTCAGACAGCTCCTTTGCAAACTTCTTAATAATCCTTGCTCTTGGATCTGAAAGAGTATATACAGCATGTCCCATTCCATAGATAAGTCCTGAGTGGTCAAATGCCTGCTTATCAAGTATCTTCTCAAGATAAGCACACACCTCATCCTTGTCTTCCCAGTTTTCACAGTTAGACATAATATCCTCGAACATTCTCTGAACCTTTAAGTTAGCACCACCATGCTTAGGTCCCTTAAGAGATGCAATAGACGCCGCTGTTGCAGAATAAGTGTCTGTTCCTGATGATGTTACTACATGGGTTGTAAATGTAGAATTATTACCACCGCCATGCTCTGCATGAATTATGAGACATGTATCCAGAACCTTTGCCTCCAGCTCTGTAAACTGTCCATCCTCTCTTAACATATACAGAATATTCTCAGCAATTGAATAGCCCTTCTTAGGATTCTTTATAAGCAATGTTCCATCCAGTTTATAATGTCTGTATGCCTGATATGCATACACTGAAATCAAAGGCATCTTGGCAATAAGCTGTAATGACTGTCTTAAGACATTAGGAACAGATGTATCATCTGGATTCTCGTCATAAGAGTAGAGGCTTAATATACTCTTCATAAGAGAATTCATAAGATTGGCACTTGTGGCCTTCATAATTACATCTCTGATAAATGCTCCTGAAAGCTCCTCCAGGTCTGTAAGAATATGAATAAAATTCTGGCGTTGCTCAGGAGTTGGAAGCTTTCCGAAAAGAAGAAGATAAGTAACCTCCTCAAATCCGAATCTTTTATCTCCCAGATCATCCACAATCTCTTCTACATTATATCCCTGATAGAACAGCTGTCCATCAACAGGAACCTTTCTTCCATTCTCGCTCTTAGTACCAATAACGTCTGAAATCTCTGTAAGTCCTGTAAGGACACCATTACCATTACTGTCACGAAGACCTCTCTTAACGTCATATTCAACGTAAAGACTTGAATCTATAGAGCCAGAACGGGTACATTCCTTAACCAGCTCCTCAAAGGCACTTTTTTCAACGGTAGTTAATTCCATCATCTGTTGATTATTCATTGCCATTACCTCCCATTTCATGGATGCCTGTCCATGTAGAATTAAAACAATATTAATGCGATATTTCTATGATTATGCAATATTTGTAGTCATTTGTCAAATAATAATACAAGGTAAATCCCCCATTTTAGCTATTATTATTACGTTTATTCTTATGCTCTTCCATAACAGCTCCACACAATTGTCTCAAGTCAGAGGCAGTGCACTGGGTAAAGCCCTTCTTACTGATAATCAGGCATTCCCCAAGAATAAAGGCTTCCGGCTCACTTCCCGTATCATAGATAATATATAAATAATTCTGGTTCTCCATCCAGCTGACAGCATCATCCCATCTGTATGCGGATTGTTTACTGCCGGCATTGACAATTATTTCCTCTGAATCAATTTCATATTGGATGCTTGTACATCCCATACCGGAATAGTATTGCTTAATCTGGTTATACTTATTCCTGTCAAGATAATACATTCCCATGAACAGGCAGAATCCACATACTGCCACAAAAGGAATTATTATAAATATGTTATAATCCCCCGTACTTGCCAGCTGTCTTGCCATTACGGCTGCTGCTGTCATCCCCGAAACAAGACCAATACAGTTATATATAAGCTTCTTTTTTCTGTAAGTTTCTATTTTGCTATTGCTTACAACGGCGGCTTGATTTATCATATTGTTATTACATGTTGTTGTATTTTTAATTATCATAGCATTAGTCCTTTTTTATAATATGATGTGAGTGTCATAAGCCTTTTCCCACTCATGTCACGAAAGCGGCTTAAGAATGGAGGTTATTATGGCAATTGCCTGTGTTACAGGTGCCAGTTCAGGCATCGGCAGAGAATGTGCAAAGCAGTTAAGTGGGATGGGATACAACCTTATCCTTATCTCAAGACACCCCAGAGAATTGAAGAAGCTTGCTTCAACCCTTAAAACAAAGTGTAAGGTCATATCCTGTGATTTGTCTGATACCGAAAGCTGTGTAAAGCTTGCAAAGAAGCTCCGCCATTATAAAATATCGATTCTTGTCAATAACGCAGGATTTGGCGAGATTGGCGATTTTGCTGACACTAAATTAAAGAATGACCTTAACATGATTGACCTCAACGTGAAGTCCGTCCACATACTTACCAAGGCAATTCTGCCACAGATGGTTAAGAGAGACGAAGGATATATTCTTAATGTATCTTCCATAGCAGGTCTTATGCCAGGTGGTCCATATATGTCAACATACTATGCAACCAAGGCCTACGTAACAAGCCTTACCTGTGCTGTTAACCATGAGCTTAAGGAAGCCGGAAGCAATGTATCTGTAAGTGCACTATGTCCCGGTCCTGTTGATACCAACTTCAACAAGAGAGCCAATGTAGAATTCGCCCTTAAGGGAATAACACCGGAATTTTGTGCATCCTATGGTCTTTACCATATGTTCAGAAAGAAGCTGATTATCATTCCAACCATGGAATTAAAACTTAGCGCTCTTGCAATAAAGTTCTTACCAAGAAAAGCTGTCCTTGCATTCTTATCCCACCAGCAGAGAAAGAAGAAAACAGTTAAATAATAATCAAGGTGCTGCCAGAAACCTGCTGGCAGCACTTTTTATTTTCACACTAGTCGCCCCTTAGTTCACTGGCAATCTCACTTATTTTGCGAAGTCTGTGGTTAACTCCTGATTTACCTACTGCCGGTGTGAGAAGCTCACCAATATCCTTAAGATTCATGTCCGGATTTTCCAATCTGACCTCTGCTACCTCCCTGAGAGAATCCTTAAGGTAGGAAAGTCCCACCGTATCTCTTATATACTCAATATCCCTGATCTGTTTTACAGCAGCCTCTATGGTCTTGTTAAGGTTGGCTGTCTCACAGTTTACCTTTCTGTTAACATCATTTCTCATTTCCTTAAGAATCATGATATTAGTCAAATTCATCTGGGATACATAGGCCCCCATTATATTAAGACAGTCCATTATGTGGTTTCCTTCCTTCAGGTACACTACGAAACTTTTCTTTCTTGCTATATACTTGGCATCAAGCTGGAAATATGCAATTATATCTGTCATCTGTCTTGCATCGTCCTCACTGTCACACACAATCTCCAGATGATAGAACTTCTTCGGGTCACTGATGGAACCTGCTGCCAGAAATGCGCCCTTAATAAATGCTTTTTTACAGCACTCCTTCTGGATAACAACAGGATTTGCAAAGCATCTCTCAAAGGCATTTCCCCTGGTTACGTTAATCCATTTCACAGTCATAAGTATTCCCCTTGACTGCTCCTCATTGAGAGTCACATATATTGCGCTGCCCTTCTTATTATCCTGGCACCAGTCCACATTGTCTCTTTCTATACCTGCAATATCCCCCAGCAGTTCAATATACTTGTCCGCCACAGTAACATTCTCTGTAGACATAACAAGACACCCGGCAGTCACCTCTCCGCAAAATGCAAGAATTGCTGCCAGTTCAGCAATCTGACAGTGTTTGGCGCTGTCAGTTCTTCCTGATAATTCTTCTTTAACTTCGGCCGAAAATGACAATTCTCCAACTCCTTACTACTTCTTTCTCTTAGCATCCTTCTCAATATCACGATGCTCCACCTTACAGCCATATGCTGATTCTTTAAGCTTTGAAGCTATGGCATTGGCAAGAGTCACTGAACGGTGTTTGCCACCAGTGCACCCTACCGCAATAACAAGACTGTTCTTCCCCTCCTCCACATAGCGTGGAAGAAGAAACTCAAGAAGGTCTGTGACCTTAGAAAGAAATACTCCTGCCGCTTCAAATCCCATCACATAATCCTGAATAGGCTTATCGTTACCTGTGAGAGGTTTCAGCTCCTCTATATAATAAGGATTAGGCAGGAACCTTACATCAAAAACCAGGTCAGCATCCGCAGGAATACCATATTTGAATCCAAATGAAAGTACTGTTACAAACAGGTTGCCATACTGTCCATCCTGATTAAATATTTTCTCCAGCTCCTGCTTCAGCTCCCTTGTAAGCATCTGGCTTGTATCAATTATATAATCTGCCCTGCGCCTTAAGAATTCCATCTGTCTGCGCTCTTCCGATATGGCCCTGTCCACCCTTTCATCCTTGGCAAGTGGATGGGTTCTCCTTGTCTCCTTATATCTCTTAACCAACACCTCATCGCTGGAATCAAGAAACAGGATTTTGTAGCGTTCATCAATATTATTGTTAAGCATATCGCTTAACTCACCCAGGGCATCCCCATTACGGATATCTACTCCAAGGGCAATCTTATCATAACCGGTTTCATGGGCTTTGTTTCCATCCTTCTCCCGGTGTTTTTCCTGGCTCTTGGCAAGCTTTGCAAAATGAGGAATAAGAGGAACAGGCATATTGTCCACACAGTAATATCCCTGATCTTCAAGTACATTCAAAGCTGTTGATTTACCGGCTCCCGACATTCCTGTTACAATTACAATCTGCATATTCCCTTATCTCCTTTCTACAAGCCTATTCTTTTAACCTCTAATTCAAGGGTGACACCAAACTGTTCCATTATCCTTTTCTTAATATAATCCGTAAGCTCAACCACGTCCTTTGCAGTGGCACCTCCCATATTAACAACAAATCCGGCGTGTTTTTCTGAAACAGCTGCTCCTCCAATGCTGTATCCCTTTAGACCTGCATCAGCTATCAGCTTTCCTGCAAAATATCCTTCCGGCCGCTTAAATGTACTTCCCGCACTTGGATACTCTAATGGCTGCTTCTGCTTCCTTAATTCTGATAACTGGTTCATCCGGGCTTTAATCTGCTCCTTGTCACCAGATTTAAGTTCAATAACAACCTGCAGCACAATCATGTTATTCTTTGCAACAGCACTTGTTCTGTAACCCATGTCAAGCTCATCCCTGCCAAGAATCCTTATATTGCCAGCCTCATCAAGAACTGTCACAGAAGTGACTACATCCTTCATCTGTCCATCATAGGCACCGGCATTCATATATACTGCTCCACCAACGCTTCCCGGAATTCCACTGGCAAACTCCAGCCCGGTAAGCCCCTCACGCAAGGCTATTACTGCCAGTTTAATGAGGCTCATTCCAGCCTGGGCAGTTATTACATTATCCTTAATCTCATAATCTGAAAATGTATTAAATAAAGCAAGAACTACACCATCAACGCCATCATCACCAACAAGAATATTGCTTCCGTTGCCTATTACGTGTAGTGGAATATTCATATTTCTGCATAAAGAAACAACTTCCTGAATCTGTGTAACAGACTCAGGAGTTACGTAGTACTGTGCAGGGCCTCCTATCTTAAACGTAGTGTGGTTCTTCATAGGTTCATTAATTCTAACATTATCTTTGCCAGTAATATTAATTAACCGGGTAACTATCTCGTCACTCATACCAATCCCCATTCCGCAGATGCTTTGATAATCCTCTTTTCTGACAAAAGCCTCATGCTAATCAGCCTTATATATTAATCTTGCAGCTCCATACATTCCTGCATCATTGCCAAGAATCGCCTTCACAATCTTATTATCCCTTGATGGATGGAAAGCGTATTCCCGGTAATATTTTCTTATTTTCTCAAGCAAATACTCTCCGGCAGCTGACACACCGCCACCTATAATAAAACACTCTGGATCAGCAATACCTGCTGCGATGGCAAGCGCCTTTCCCAGATACATGGAAACCTTCTCAACAACAGCTTCCATATCCTTATCCCCAGCCATGGCTGCATCAAATACTTCTTTGGCATTCTTCTTACCGCCCATTCTGGCAATTCCCGTAGCAGAAGCCACCTGTTCCAGACATCCTGTTTTTCCACAGGTACATGGAAAATCCAGGCCATCCACAAATGGAATATGTCCAATCTCTGCTGCAGCGCCATTATATCCATTCACAGGCTTGCCGTTTATTATTAAACCACCGCCTACACCTGTTCCAATTGTAATCATCATTATGCTGGAATAGCCTTTTCCTCCGCCCTTCCAGTACTCTCCAAGGGCAGCTACATTAGCATCATTACCCACAGCTATATTCTCTATAGGAATATCTATATGCTTAGCCAGTGCTTCAGGCACATTGAATACTCCCCAGCCCAGGTTAACACATTTATTAACAGTTCCATCATCTCTTACAGAACCGGGAACACCGATTCCTACCCCGATAACATCACTGAGAGAAAGCCCCTGCTCATCCACAATCTTTCTGATATAATCTGCCACATCAGCTAAGATAAGCTGTCCTCCATTCTCCTTTCTTGTAGGAATCTCATCCTTTCCTGCCATGTTGCCCTTATCATCAAAATATCCACACTTAATAGTGGTTCCGCCTATGTCTATTCCAAATATAATCTTATTCATCATCTTCATCGTCGCCTTTCATAAGGTTTTCCTGTACTCTTCTATACAACTCCTTAGCTGCATTGTAACCCATCTTCTTCTGTCTGTGGTTAACTGCCGCCGCCTCAACTATAACCGCCAGATTACGTCCCGGACGGATTGGAAGTGTGTGACATACAACCTTGTTGCCAAGATACTCGATATATTCCTCTTCCAGTCCAAGTCTGTCATACTCTTTGTCCTTGTTCCAGTCCTCCAGCTTCATAACCATATCAATCTGCTGTGTTTCCTTGATGCTCTCTACACCGAACAGTGTCTTTACATCAATAATACCGAAGCTCGATAAAATACTTGGTAACACCTGGCGCTGTTCCGATAAGCGTCTCATCACTTACCTTACGTATCTCTACAGCATCATCTGTTACAAGACGATGACCTCTCTTAATAAGTTCCAGGGCAGCCTCGCTTTTACCGATACCACTCTCCCCGACTATAAGAACTCCTTCTCCATATACATCAACCAGTACGCCATGGATTACAATGCATGGAGCAAGCTGGACATTAAGCCATCTTATTACTTCTGCCACAAATGCAGATGTAGTACCTTTAGACTTGAGAATTGGAATTCCATACTTGCTGGCAATTTTAAGAATCTCCGGCTCCGGCGATAAATCCCTGCAGAATACCAGACACGGAATATTGCTTGAAAGAAGCTGTGAATACCGGCTGACCCTGTCTTCCTCCGAAAGACTCTTAAGGTAAGAATATTCCACATTACCTATTACCTGAATTCTGTCATTGTCAAACTGGTCATAAAATCCTGTAAGCTGCAAAGCCGGACGGTTTACATCTGGAACATGAAGCCATATTCCGCTTGTATCCACATCCGGAGTAAGATTTTCCAACCCCATCTTATCAACAACCTTTGATAATTTAACCTTCTCTGTATTATTATTCATAGAAACCCTCATTTCCTGTGCATTCACGCTGACTGCACATACCTTAATGCCTAAAAAGTTTTCCTGTACGCTAGATACATGTATTGTACCATATATTTTAATCAATGAAAATAATTATATATATTTTCTGCCACTCCTCTGTTAATACCCGGTGCTTCCATAAGTTCCTCAACAGATGCATGTCTGATTTTTTCAATTTCCATAAAATGCTTCATCAACGCTTTCCGCCTTGCCGGTCCCACACCATCAATGCCATCCAGCACAGAACTTACCTGGGCTTTACTTCTTAAGCTTCTGTGGTATTCAATGGCAAACCTGTGAGCCTCATCCTGAATCCTTGTAATCAGTTTGAATCCCTCACTCCGTTTATCAATAGGAATCTCAACATTGTTGTAATACAACCCTCTTGTATTATGATTATCATCCTTTACCATGCCACACACAGGAATAGAAAGACCCAGTTCCCCAAGAACCTCCAGGGCAATATTCACCTGTCCCTTTCCACCATCCATCATGATAAGGTCAGGATATATGTCAAATCCTGCTGAACTTTCCAGTGCCCTTTTGAAACGTCTTGTAAGCACCTCTTTCATGCTCTTGTAATCATCAGGACCTTTTACAGTTTTTATCTTAAACTTCCTGTAATCATTTCTGGCAGGCTTCCCATCCTGAAATACAACCATTGAACCAACAGATTCCACACCGCTGGTGTTGGAGATATCGTAAGCCTCCACTCTCCTTACTCCAGACAGGTGTATCCAGCCTGCAATCTCCTCCATGGCACCTACAGTACGCTGCTGTTCTCTCTTAATCTTCTCTCCATCCTGTATAAGCACCATCTGTGCATTTCTATATGCCAGTTCAACCAGCTTTTCCTTATCACCCTTCTTAGGAGTTATAATATTTACCTTTCTCTTCTTAATTCCAGACAGCCACTGGCTTATAACCTCACTGTCCTCAATTTCCTCCTGTAGCATGACAACGTTAGGTATATAAGGCGTTCCGCCATAATACTGTTTTATAAACTGGGACAGAATCTCCCCTCTTGTATCCCCCTCTGCCACACTCATATGAAAATGGTCTCTTCCCAGCAATTTTCCGCTTCTTACGAAGAACACCTGAACCACCGCATCCTGACCATCTGAAGCCACTGCAATCACATCTCTGTCTGTCACATCATCCATGGTTATTTTCTGCTTCTGGGCAACCTGCTTCACACTGGCAATTAAATCCCTGTATTTTGCAGCCTCTTCAAACTCCATATTTTCTGAAGCCTGCTGCATCTGCCGGGTCAGGGAATTAAGTATGTGAGAATAATCACCATCGAGAAATTCCATAACTGACTCAATAGACTTTCTGTAATCCTCCTCATTAATATATCCCTGGCATGGCGCACTGCACTGTCCGATATGGTAATTAAGACATGGTCTTTCCTTTCCCTGGTCAGCAGGAAGCTTTCTGTTGCAGGTTCTTATTTTATATAACTTACACAACAGTTCAATTGTATCCTTCACTGCTCCTGCGGAGGTATATGGCCCATAATACTTGCCTGTTCCGTGAACAATCTTTCTTGAGAATAATACCCTTGGAAAATGTTCCCCTGTTGTAATCTTAATAAATGGATATGTCTTATCATCCTTAAGCATTGTATTATACTTAGGGCTGTGCTCCTTTATAAGATTACACTCAAGAACCAGGGCTTCCAGCTCTGAATCAGTAATAATATATTCAAAATAATCTATTTTAGAAACCATACGCTTGATTTTAGCGGAATGGTTAGTACTTGGTCTGAAATACTGTCTCACCCTGTTTTTAAGGCTTACAGCCTTGCCAACATATATTATGGTGCCTATTTTATCATGCATTATATATACTCCCGGCTTATCCGGCAGCTTCTTTAACTCTTCTTCAAGGTCAAACATACTTATCTCCCACGGGTAAATCCTAAAAACCCCGCCACACTCCTTAAATCATATATTTAATGGAATATAGCGGGTTTTCATATGTATTAAATGTTTTAATAATTATCGTTTATATTTTTCTTTCTTCTGGCAAGAACTACGATACCAACTCCAAGAAGCATGGTAGCCGCAGGAATAAGAATCCACATAACATCCTTAACTCCTGTGTTAGGTGTATTATCAAGACCTCCTCCCGGTGCCTTGGTAGTTGCCTGGGTATATGATGTTGTTGAATTATTATTATTGCCATTACCGTTTGAAGTTGTTGGCTGCTGTGCTGATGTTGTTGGCTGTGTAGTTGGTGTCTCCCCTGCATTAGCATAATACAGCGCATACGGAGAGAAATGTGGTGGTGTGAATTCAAGATACTTCTTTCCATCTACAGTCTTAACATCAACTCCCTGAACCTCTGCTATTGCAGAATCAGTTATTGTAAGAACTTTAATGCTACTTGCATATGATTCCCATTCCGTAGGAACAGGAACACTTACTTTAAGATTCTCAATCTTACTTGACTGTTCA
>SAMEA3663147__coassemble_286_pt1 | contig 14826 bp, 11 predicted proteins | sample SAMEA3663147__metabat2_high_PE_013 | metagenome-assembled genome bin SAMEA3663147 (sample SAMEA3663147) | pig gut metagenome | biome: pig gut; feature: pig-associated habitat; material: faeces | place: Denmark | collected 2012 | reverse complement strand
GCAGAAGAAAATGGTTTACAGGATATGACTCTAGATGACATCAACGCTGAAATTGAAGCCGTTCGGTCCGGAAAGTAGGTGATACAATGCAATATCTTGTTGTCATAGACACCAATGTAATTGTTTCAGCTTTATTATCCAAACACCCAGATGCATCAACAGTACAAGTATTCCAAGCGTTGCTTACTGACAGAATTACTCCGGTATATAATGATGAAATTCTTACCGAATATAGTGATGTTCTTCATCGTACAAAATTTCATTTTCCTGAAACTACGATTCAGGCTATTATTAACTACTTCCTCAAGTATGGCATCTGTACAGACCGCATTTCAACGGGAGAAGATTTACCTGACCCCAAGGATCTCGTCTTTTACGAAGTATGCATGTCAAAGCAAGACAAACATGCCATGCTTGTCACTGGAAATATGAAACATTTTCCTTCAAAGCCTTTTATTGTTACCCCAAATGAACTATTGGAAATCATAAACAAATAATGCCTCCCCAATATGATATGTCATATTTTCTTAAAAAACAAGGCTAAATAGTACCAAATTGTAAGAAATTTAAGATAATACGTACTATTATCAGAATAGTTAGTAATTTGCCAAAGGGAGGTATTATGAAAGCAAGTACTGTTATTCTGATAATTGTATCATTAATATATTTAAGAATAGATATAGGCAGGAGACAGAAAAAAGAAGAAGCTGACGGAATAGAGAGAAAAAGTCTGGCATTCTTTGGAATGATATGGGGAGCAGTTTTTGGCATAATGATTTATATATTTTTGTGGAGAATGGTTGATGCTGCAATTTATATTATTGGACCATTTGTTTTTCTGGGAACAATCTTTGGAAGTAAAATAACCAGGTCCGATAATGACAAACCAGAGAGAATTATAAGATATAAGAAAACTAAAAAAGTGAGTATTATAGCAGTTGTTTTAATGAGTATGGTTTGCCTCATCACATTTTTGGTTAAGGTTGTTCCGGCAAAAGACCGGATATCTCGGGAAAACCTGCCAGAGCAGATATATGTATATTCAGAAGATAATTATTATGCATATCAGTCAGGGTCAGACTGTTCCGGCTATGCAACGGCATACATACTTAGAAATCAAGGAATCAAAGTTGAAGGGCCGGAACTTTACAAGGAATTTGATAAGTTTTTTGGGTACGTTGCAGTTCACAATATTGTTGATAAATTGAAAGACTATGGCATAAAAGCCCATGCTTATCATGGAAATATAGAAAACTTAAAATGCAGATTAAACCAGGGTAAACCCGTTGTTGCACTCGTAACCATCAGCATAGACAGACCTAATGGATTGCACTATATTGCTGTTGTTGGGTACGATGAAGAATATATATATATTGCTGATTCAACAAGACAAAATTCAAATATACATGATAAAAATCAATATAACAGAAAATTAACATATGAGCAATTTGAAGACATATGGAGTACAGATATTTATCCTGTAAAGAATGTGTATGTTACGGTTGATTAACATCTTGGATGGACTAAAGAAGTTTCCTGCTTTCCCTATGGTAAAAGCATACCGAAATAACCATGGCGATAGACCAGCCTACAGGCCATGCACACCAGATGCCAAGAGCTGAGCCGGTGATTCCTGAGAATACAAAAGCTAATACTACACGCAGAATAAGGTCAGTAAATGTGGCAACCATAAACTGCCACATTGCGCCTATTCCCCTGAGAATACCGTCTGCCACCAGCTTGGCAGAAACAACAAAATAGAATGGTGCTACAATCCACAGGAACTGCTGTCCTGTCAGAAGTGCTTCTGTGGAGCCTTTCTCCATGAAAAGAAGCAGCAGAGTCTTTCCCAACAGTATATAGAGCAGGCAGAATGGAATACAGAATAGCCAGACCATCTTAAGTCCTGCTTTAAAGCCCTCCTTAATTCTGCCAAACTGCTTTGCACCCAGATTCTGTGCTGTGAAATTAGATATACCATTTCCAATGGTGCTGAATGAAGTAATAACAAGATTGTTAAGCTTAATTGCAGCAGAGTATCCAGCCATAACAGAGGCACCGAAGCTGTTGATAACACTCTGTATCATTATATTTCCAATTGATATGAAGCTTTGCTGAAGGATACTTGGAATGGCAATCTTGGCAATCTTTTTTTCAAGTTCCCAGTCAAAAAGAGGACATTTTTCATCAGCTTTAATATTGTTAAGACGCTTAAGAACAGTGATAACAGCAAGGATACAGCTTATACCCTGGCATATGAATGTAGCCCAGGCAACACCTGCAACACCCATGTCAAATGCTTTTACAAAAAGAATATCCACAGCGATATTAGCAGTTGAGGATGCAGCAAGGAAGTAAAATGGTGTCTTGGAATCTCCCAATGCAGAGAAAATACCTGTTGATATATTATAGAAAAATACAAAAGGCAGTCCCCATACATAAATATCAAGATACAGCTTGGAATCCGCAAATACATTATCTGGTGTGTGAATTATATGAAGAAGAGGGGAGCAGCCAAGAAGCCCAATCAGCATAAGTAATCCGCACACAATCCCACTGGAGATGCAGGATGTGGAAACAGCTGTTTTAAGCCTGCTGTATTTCTTAGCCCCGTAAAGCTGGGAGACAATAATGGAACAGCCCATGTTGCATCCGAATGCAAATGCAATAAATATAAGAGTTATCTCATAGCTGTTGCCTACAGCTGCCAGAGCATTTTCTCCAATAAATTTGCCAGCTACAAGGCTGTCTGCAATGTTGTACATCTGTTGGAATACAATGCTTCCAAACAGTGGAAGACAGAACTTCCACAACACTGTGTCTGTTTTTCCCACAGTTAAATCCTTGTTCATTGTTTTCCTTCTCCTTCATTTCCTTTATATTTCAATTTTTGCCAATCCTTTCACTACCTTATCAAAATCAGACTCGATTGGTTGCGTCTTATTAAAGATGTCATATTCCTGATAAGCTTTCTCCACTGCCTGTTTATGGGAAATACGTCCGTTATCCTTCAGAATATCGTATCTGCGGAACTCAAGGAACTCGTTCACGCTTTTGGAGAATTCCTCCATTGTAAAAACATTCTCCCGTTCAATCAAATCCTCTATGTAATCAAAATACCCTGTAACAGCACGTTCCAATTGACGAATCTGTTTTTCGTCCAAATAGTTTTTGGCAATCGGGGTATCGGATTTGAGAATCCGACCATCGGGCGCATTTTTCCATGTGGTCAAGCCCATGTTTTCCCTGGTGTGGTCAGCCTGATTATACACAATTTCAGCCACAGTCTTACCGGTAATGGCATAGTGGAATTTGTTCTGTATAGTGGAATAAAAATGATATGCAGTATCAGAATCTCTATCGTAATCAATGCTGCACTCTGCAAAGATATCGGTTATCTGTTGCCATATTCTGCGTTCGCTGGCACGGATAGAGCGAACTCTTTCCAGCAATTCACGGAAATAGTCTTTTCCAAAAGCTGTTTTACCTTGTTTCAGGCGTTCATCATCCATAGCAAAGCCTTTAATCATATATTCCTTCAAAATACTGGTTGCCCAGATACGGAACTTGGTTGCCTGAATGGAGTTTACTTTGTAACCTACAGAAATAATGGCGTCCAGATTGTAATAATTGGTAGGAGTAGTCTGCGTCTTGTCCTGCATTGCCCCGTGTTGAGTGGTTGTTGCAATTTTTGCAACAACCACTTTTTCATCAAGTTCACCGGTTTCAAAAATCTTTGCCAAATGGCGGCTGATGCCTGACTTATCAATACCAAACAATTCAGCCATAGCTTTTTGTGTCAGCCAGATGGTTTCATCCTTTATTAAGGCGCTGACAGTTACATTATCATCTTCGGTTCTATACAGCACCATTTCCATTTGTTTTGTAATATCTGTATTCATATAAAACCTTCTTTCTTATAGCAGGTAAATACTGGACCAAGGCATTATGTCTGGGATATATACACATATCTTAAATGGTCTTCCCACCTGCCGTTAATTCTGGCATAGGCGTAAGCTGTGCCCTCGCTTATAAAGCCAAGGGAGCGGCATAGTTTAAGGGAGTATAGATTTTTCGGATGAATATAGGCCTCGATTCTGTGCATATGGAAGTCATTAACAACCGCCTTAAGAGCCATTGTCAGCATTTTTCTTCCATAGCCCTGGTTCCACAGCTGTCTGTCAATCTTATATCCGATAATGCAGGAACTCATACTCTTATTAATATTTGAAAATGAGACACTGCCACAGATTTTGTCTGGGAAAAGGTCGCAGAACAGGTAATATCTGGCATGTTTAAGATGCATGAAGGAATTATATTCCGCATCAACAAGGTTAGTGATGAATTCCCTGGTGTAGAAATTATCAGGTTTATCTGCTTCATAAGGGTCAAAATAACACCTGTTACTTGTGTAGAAGTCGATAATTTTATCTATATGGCTTGTATCAAGAATCTTAAGTGTAAGATTGTTATTCTGGTACTCAAACTGCATTATATAAGCTGTCCTTTCGTAAAACGGTGTTAATCTGCCTGAGCCTAATCTGTATAAGCTGGTGTTAATCTGCCTGAGCCTAATCTGTATAAGCTGGTGTTAATTTGCCTGAGCCTAATCTGCATAAGCTGGTATTAATCTACCCTGGTCTGTGTTTTCTTGGATTCCCTTAGATTTTTAAAAAATGTTGACAGGAGGCTGCTGCACTCTGAATCAAGAACACCTCTGGTCACCTGGCAGACATGGTTAAACTGGGGCATTTCCAGAATATTAAGTATGGAGCCGCCACAGCCCGCTTTGGGATTCATGGAGCCAATGACAACTCTGGGAATCCTTGCCTGGACAATAGCACCGGCACACATCTGGCATGGTTCAAGAGTAATATATATTGTGCAGTCTTCAAGCCGCCAGTCCCCTATAACTTTGCTTGCCTTTTTAATAGCAGTAATTTCGGCATGACCAAGAGTTGTTTTATCAGTGTTTCTCCTGTTGTATCCCCTGCCAATGATTTTTCCCCCATGGACTATGACACAGCCTATGGGTACCTCCATGTGTTTTCCTGCCTTTCTGGCTAGCTTAATGGCTTCTTTCATGTATTTTATATCAAGGCTTTCCTGGGTTCCTTCAGATTCCCTGGAAGACGGTGTATCGTCAGCCGGTCTGTTTGTATCGGTATCAATCTTCATTCTAGTCTCCAATCTGCAGACAACTGTTGGGGGCAAAATATCTTTTGACTCCAACAACATAATTAATTCAATAATTTTCAATATTTTGCTTTCACGCTAGTATAACACATTTTAACAAAAATGCAGTAAAAAAGATAAGAAAAAGTCGAAAATTTCAGGGTTGTGCAGGAGGGCTAAAATGCCCATAACTATTGACACAAACAGGCTGGACGGGTATAATATTTAAGACCGCGCAGCCGGGGTAGTAGCGGCACCTTGTACCTGAAATCCGCTATAGCAGGGGTGATGTTTGGCAGAGGGCAGTTGTTTATGGAGCAGCCCGATATAAGTGGTGTTGACATTTGGGTCTTTCGCAACAGAAATTCATGAACCATGTCAGGTCAGGAATGAAGCAGCATTAAGTGAAACCTTCTGTGTGCCGGAAGGCAGCCTGGATCGAGCTAACTGTATCGGTAACGTCTGTGGACTATTGTTCGAAGTCAGACGTGCGGTTTTTTATTTTATTGTAGATATGCTAAATACATCTGTGTAGAAAGTGTATTTTGATATTGTGACAACAGCTGTAAGCTCAACGCGAACAATGGACTGGCAGGGAGGAGTAAGATGTCTTATCAGGCTTTATATAGAAAATGGCGTCCTGTAACATTTGAAGATGTAAAGGGACAGGACCATATAGTTACAACTCTTAAGAATCAGATAAAGCTGGACAGAGTGGGACATGCCTACCTTTTCTGCGGAACAAGAGGAACCGGTAAGACCACAGTTGCCAAGATATTTGCAAAGGCTGTGAACTGTGAGAATCCGGTGGATGGAAGTCCATGCGGTGAGTGCCCTACATGTAAGGCTATTGCGGCAGGGGTTTCCATGAATGTGGTTGAGATAGATGCGGCATCAAACAATGGTGTTGATAATATCAGGGAAATCAGGGATGAGGTAATGTATTCTCCAACTGAGGGAAAGAAGAAGGTGTACATTATCGATGAGGTTCATATGCTTTCCATTGGCGCATTTAACGCATTGTTAAAGACACTGGAAGAACCACCGGAATATGTTATATTCATACTTGCCACTACTGAGGCAAGCAAGATTCCTATTACAATACTTTCCAGATGCCAGCGGTATGATTTCCACAGAATCAGCATTGATACCATAGCAGGCAGACTTTCACAGCTTATGGAATATGAGAATATCCGTGTGGAAGACAAAGCACTGCGGTACGTTGCTAAGGCGGCAGATGGTTCCATGAGAGATGCCTTAAGCCTTATTGACCAGTGCGTTGCATTTCATCTGGGTCAGGAAGAGCTTACCTATGAAAATGTCTTAGATGTGCTGGGGGCTGTGGATACAACAGTGTTTGCAGATACGTTGAAAGCTGTTGTTTCAGGAGATGTTTCCGCCTGTCTTCACATTGTTGAGGACGTGGTAATGCAGGGAAGAGACCTTTCACAGTTTACATCAGATTTTGTCTGGTATTTAAGGAACCTTCTTTTAGTTGCATCAACAAAGGATATATCAAGTCTTGAGGATGTTATTGATGTGTCAGCCGATAATCTTAAACAGCTGGCAGAGGATGCGAAGCTTGCAGACACAGAAACACTTATGAGATATATAAGGGTTATGTCCGATTTGTCCAATGAATTAAAGCTGGCAACCCAGAAGAGAATTAAGCTGGAGGTATCTTTAATAAAGCTGTGTAAGCCAGCCATGGAGCCTGCAGCAGATATCGGGGAACTGTCAGGCAGGGTAGGTCAGCTTGAACAGCAGCTGGAGGAGACCATAAAGCATATTAAGGAGACAGAGGACAAGCTTTCCGATGGCACATTTATTCCGGCAGGATATGGAGAAGGGGCCTATCAGGGACCTGGGAATGGTTCTTACGCCGGAAATAATGGCGGCAGGGATGCAGGACACATGAGTGGGATGACGGAGGCCGTAAAACCTGAGAAGAAGGTGATTCAGGCTCTCCCTGAAGATATTAAACAGATTGCATTAAGCTGGGATGACATAGTAAGTTCCATAAGCGATCCACTTCTTCTGACATTCTTACGACAGGCTAATGTGGCACTGGCTTCTGACGGAGCAAGTCTTGAGATTGTGCTTAAGTCCACATCGGCGTACAATTCGGTATCAAGGGAAGAAGTAAAAGAACAGCTTATTGATTTAATTGAGGAAAGAACCGGACTAAAGGTTAATATAATAGTTACAAAACTGCCTGATGGAGATGATTTCCAGAACCGTTTTACAGATATCAGACAACAGGTTAACATTGACATTGTGGTAGATGATAAGGAGGAATATATATAATGGCAAAGAGAGGCGGATTTCCAGGTGGCATGCCTGGCAACATGAACAACCTGATGAAGCAGGCGCAGAGAATGCAGCGACAGATGGAGACACAGCAGGCTGAGCTTGAAGCAAAGGAATTCACTGCAGCAGCAGGTGGCGGTGTTGTTGAGGTCACAGTTACAGGTAAGAGAGAGATAACCAAGGTTAAGATTGACCCTGAAGCAGTAGACCCAGAGGATGTAGAGATGCTTGAGGATCTTATTATGGCAGCAGCTAATGAGGCTTTAAGAAAGTGTGAAGAGGAATCAGCTGCACAGATGTCTAAGCTTACCGGCGGACTTGGAGGACTTGGCGGAGGCCTTTTCTAATGGACATATACAGTGGTCACATTAATAAATTAATTGAACAGTTATCAAGATTACCAGGGGTTGGGGCGAAGAGCGCCCAGCGCCTGGCATTTCACATTATTAACATGCCACAGGAGGAAGTGGAGAAGCTGACCCAGACAATGCTTGACGCAAAGGCAAATATCAGGTATTGCAAGGAATGTTTCACATTAACAGACAAGGATTTATGTCCGATTTGTGCAAATCAGGCGAGAGACCATAAAACAATTATGGTGGTGGAACATACAAGGGATATGGCAGCATATGAGAAAACAGGAAAGTATGAGGGGGTTTATCATGTGCTTCACGGTGCAATCAGTCCAATGCTGGGAATAGGGCCGGGAGACCTTAAGATTAAGGAGCTTATCTTAAGACTGGAAAAGGATGTGGATGAGGTTATTATTGCAACTAATTCCAGCCTTGAGGGAGAGACCACAGCAATGTATCTTAGCAGACTGATTAAACCTACAGGAATTAAAGTTACAAGAATTGCCAGCGGAGTGCCGGTTGGCGGGGATCTGGAGTATATAGATGAGGTTACACTGCTTCGTGCCCTGGAAGGAAGAACCCAGCTGTAAATAATTGGAAGGTGGAAATATGGCTGTTACAATGCATGGTGATATTATATCTGATCACCGGGAAAGAATGCTTAACCTGAAAAAATATTATCCTTTCTTCAAGCTTACACAGATAAGCTTTTCCCAGTTCAAGGATGGAAGATATGAAATCCTTGACATGGGTTATATTCTTATGGCCATTTTAAGATTTTTCATAGAAGAGAATAATTTTAAAGAGAAGGATGTCACATATCCGGAATATCTGGAATTCATTACAGATGTGCTTAAGAAGGATTTTGGACTGGTTCTTGGTGAGGAAGAGAGCAGGGAGATTGGGGATTACATATTTGACAAGATTAAGAATGATGGAAAACCCTTTGATTTCCAGTATTTTGATCCTATAGACAAGAAAAAGAGAACTTCCAGGGTAAGGATTATCGAAAGCACGGTGCGTAACAGTACAGTATGGTATTCCATAAGCCCGGACGCCATAGAATTCTACCTGGATACTAAGGAAATCAAGGACGAAAGCAGAATTAACGTACAGCAGCTTCTTCTTGAGAAAATGATACGTGCCAACAATTTTAAGGGCGGAACAGAGGTTGTGGAGCGGATTAACGAGGAAGTGAACCGCCTGCAGCTTAAGAAAAATGAAGTAATGTCAATCATCGCTTCTGACGTGTATGCAGGAATTGAAGCCTACGAGGAATTCGTGGATACAGGAATGAAATGGTTTGAGGATGAAGAGAAGCTGTTTCGAAAGAACAGGGATCTGATTCAGGCTGCCCTGGAAAAAATTGATAAAAAAGGACATAGTGACAGCTATTTTAAGACTGCCAATGAAATATATGAACTGGAAAGCCAGCTTAAGGTTGCCATGAACAGGCACAGTGAGCTGTTAAAGGCGTGTACAGATATGCAGAAGCTTACAGATGAGGCGGTAAGAAAAGCCAAGCTTGGCAAACTCCGGGCTCATGTGGATTTTAAGAACATGCTTAATGACATGATTAAGACAGACAGGGCTGATATACTGGTACAGCTTGTCAGTCCGCTTTTTATGCCTAAGGTAAAGAAAACATTTGATATTACTGCCATTGATAATGCACTGGAAAACAAGCCGGTAAAATATCAGGAGGCAGAGAAGGTTTCCAGACAGGAGCTTACTGATATTGTATTTGAGGATGAAGTCGAGGAGAAGAGAATCCGGGATAATTATGTATTCTTAATGGACAATATTCTGTCGGCACTGGAGGTCAGGGATACATTTACACTGGAAGAATTCAATAATGCCATGAAGAAGCTTTATTCACCGGATATTGTAAAGAATGGGGATTACTACTCATTTTTTGTAAATCTGTGCCAGAAGAAGGAATACTGCATTGGCGGTGATGGCGGCAATAATGAAAGCTTTCTGGATGAATATGTGAAGGAAGCCTTTGCAGATAAAGAGCCTGTAACATTTTCAATAGGATTTAATGGTGATGGGAAGCTTGCGCTGTTTGATGGATGTGAGGTAAGTGACCTGGTATTCGTCAGGGGATAAAACCTTAAGAGAAGGCAGTTTTAACGGACCATAGTGAGGCAGGAATGAGCAGAGTATATCGGAGATAGGGCAGATACTTGCCGGACAGGGTCGGAAATGAGGATAAAAGTATGGAGAACAAAAATTTAGAGAAGGGCATGGATATAGTTTCAAAGCTTCTGGCGGGGGAGCAGGTGTCAGAGACAGGAAACAATCAGTCTTACTATCAGGAATACAATAATAATGCAGAAGTATATGATTTCGTTCATATGGCATTAAAGAAGATGAATATTAAACTGTATGAATATAATAATGGGCTGTTTATAAGCGGGGGAGAGAATAACACAGCATTTGGATACAGTAATGAAGAACTTAAAAGGACGCTGGGAATCAGATTAAACAGAGAATTGTATCTGGCATATTTTGTAATATATAACATTATCACTGAATTTTATAATGACACTACGACTTCAACATATGTGGACTATGTCAGGGTGGAAGATATAATTGACAATGTTGACAATTCAATTAATGGTATACTGGACAACCGCACAGGCATTGTGTTAGATGAAGTGGAAGACAACAGTTTCAAGCAGATTGCCCTTAGCTGGGAGGAGCTTCCTGCAACCTCCGGGGCGGAACAGATTGGATTAAGGGCTGCAAGAAATTCCAAGGCTGGATTCGTAAAGATGGTGTTTAATTTCTGTATATCACAGAATCTGCTGGTGGAAAATCAGGGGAGATTCTATGCAACTGACAGATTCAGGGCAATGATTGAGAATTATTTTGATGATTATCACGGAAGATTTGCTGGAATTTTAAGTGAAGCACTAAAAGACAAGGAGGAAAGAAGCGGGGATGCCACAGATTAACAGGATAAGAATTAATAATGTTAAATACAATTTTGGAACCCAGTGTTATGATGATTTCGTTATGCGTTTTAACTGCCATAACACATTGTATGACCTGGCAAATGGCGGTGGTAAGAGTCTTCTTATGCTTCTTCTTATGCAGAATGTGATTCCAAACTGCACACTGGATGACAAGCAGCCAATAGAAAAGCTGTTCAGACAGGGCGGTGGCAATACTGTAATTCATTCCCTTATTGAGTGGAAGCTGGACCCATGTTACCAGAAAGACAATTACAAATATATGACAACAGGCTTTTGTGCAAGAAAAGCAAGAAGCCAGGGGGAAGATGAGGATCAGCCGGAGGAAGCAGCAGTACAGACTAAGGCAAATGCATCCTCTGCCATAGAATATTATAATTACTGTATATTTTACAGGGAATTCGGAGATAACGATATTAAGAACCTCCCTCTTGAAAGTAATGGGGAGAAGATTACATATAACGGATTAAAGGCGTACCTTCGTGATTTGGAAAAAAAGGACTTTGGTGTTTCTGTAAAAATATTTGAGGGAAAGGGGGATTACCAGAATTTCCTTACCCAGTACGGAATATTTGAGAGCCAGTGGGAGATTGTAAGAGGAATTAACAAAACAGAAGGTCATGTGAGAACCTATTTCGAGAACAGTTATAAGTCCAGCAGGAAGGTGGTGGAAGACCTTCTCATAGAGGAGATTATCCAGAAATCTTACAACAACAGACTTGGTGTAAATAATGATGAAGGCACCATGGCACAGACGCTGCTGGACATTAAGGACAAGCTGCTGGAGCTGTCAAAAAAACATGCCCAGATTAACAGCTACGACAGCCAGATGGCGGCAATCAGCAATTTTGCAGATTATGTAAGAGGATTTAAGGAACTGTATATCGAGAAGGAAAGGCTGGAGGAGAAACTGTACCAGCTTCTGTTGTCATGCAAACAGGTCCTTTTAGCAAAGGAAAAGGAACAGAAGGAAATTGAGGAAAAACTGGAAGGATTATCTGCTGACAGAGAGCAGGAGTTAAAGAATGTCCAGTGTGGTCAGGTGGCTCTTGAGGAAAAATCTTTAAATGAATTAAAGGGTCTTATTGAAGAGGCTTCCAGGGCTATCCAGCTTATTGATAAAGAAATTGAAGAAAAAAGACACAGGTTAATGGATATGGAATCTGCCCAGGATTATGAGGATTATCTGGAATATAAAAAGCAGGTTATGCAGATAACAGAAACCATCAATAATAAAAACAGGGGCAGCGAAGACATCATTAAAGAATTAAAGTCTATTGCCGCAGAGATTAAGCTGTATATTGACAGCAAATTACAGGAAATTAACAGAGAGGCAGAGGCTGCAGACCAGGAACTGAATGAGGCAAAGAACAGCCTTGACCAGGAGAATAACAGATATACTGAGATGCTTAAGAAACAGGCAGGCTCTGATGCACAGATTTCCTATATCAGAAGTGAGCTGGATGAGCTGGAAATTAAGTCAGGAAAGGCAATGGAAAATGCCGGACTTATTGTGGCTGAGAACGCGGTACAGGAACTTGAAGAGGCAAAGGACAGACTTGATGCAGTTGTATCTGAAAGTGAAAAAATCAGATTGGACATATCGGACATTGACAAGAAGCTTGTAAGCTGTGAGAACAGCTACAATATGCTGGTGGTTAATAACCAGCTTATGACTCAGGAGCTGGAGGGAGCGAGAAAGCTTGCGGAAAGTGCCGGGGATACAGTAAGACTGGATAAGCTTCTGACAATATATGGAGCTGCCGGTAAAGAAGAACTTAAGAACGAACTGTATAATATATATGACAAGATGGGAAGGGAATTAGTTGCCCTTACCACAGAAAAAGACAGGCTTGTTACATTTATTGAAAATGCAAAGAAAGGTACTTACGAATGTGACAGTGCTGACAGGGACAAATTGAAAAAATATCTCACTGACACCTATGGTGAAGATGTGGTTGAGGGGCATGAATGGTTCAGAAACCTTAATCCGGGACAGAAAAGAGATGTATTCAAACGTGTGCCATTTGCGGAATACAGCTTCGTAATTAAGAACGATTTTGACAGAATCAAGGAGGATGTGACCTTAAAGAATTTCCAGCGTGGAGCTTACGTCGTTCCAATTATAAGCGAATCAGTGCTGTATGACACTAAGCTGGAGGTCAATACAGAACTGGTGGCATTTGCCATGAAGGATATGAATTTCTTAAGGGATGATGCCGGTTTACAGGTGGAAATTGAGACAGCAGGTCAGGAACTCTTCGATTATGAAAAACAGATAAACAAGTTATCTGACAGAAGACAGATGATATGGGACGACTATGTGTATGTTCTGGAAAGGGATATTGTTGAAAAATATTCTTCTCCTGTGGATAAAAATGCAATTCAGGATAAAATTGTGGAAAACAACAGGGGAATTGACAGAATATCACAGCAGATTGCAGGACTTAAGGAGGAAAAGGGCAGACTGTCTGAGAGAATGGATGTCCTTAACAGTGAGCGCTTAAGCCTTGAGGAGAAAAGGGATGCATTAACCCGTGTAAGAGACATTAACGCAGAACTGGAGGATAAGCAGAGCCAGCTTGTAAGTATTAAGGCCGGGCTTGAGAAGATTTATGGGGATGTGCGGGATAGCCAGCAGTCTAAGTCTCTGGCAGAAGACAGGTACAAGAAAGCCCTGGAAGAGAAGGGAAGACTTGCAAAGGAACAGGAAAGGCTTAAAGAGAGCTGGAATGATACATACAGCCAGTACTACGTTGAGGGGGAAGATACTCAGGCTGGTACATATGGTGACTATATGAGTCTGGAAAGCAGATTCCTGGGACTTAAGGAGATTATTGATAAGGAAAACAGTGACCTTAGTGATAAAGAGGCTCTTCTTAAGCACTACCGTACATCTATGGAGAAATGCCTTAAATCCATTGAATACAGGGGAAGCGATGTTGAAATAATAAAAAGAAGCGTTGAAGAAGGTACTCTTAAATCAGGTGGCTCATCAGCCATGTATGAATTAAAGGCATCTATTAAGGCAGATCTGGAAAAATCCGCTAAACAGAGGGAGGAACTGGATTCACAGAATGCTTTGATGAACCGTCTTGAAGGAAGTGTTTCCCACGGAATCAACCAGATCATTGAAAGATTCGGGGAATACAGTTCTGTGGAATGTGATAATCCGGAAGTTTACGTAAAACAACACAAAGAACAGGCTGAAAAAATTGCCGCTGATATCAGGGAAGTCAAGAAGGAAGCAGACCAGCTGGGCCGCCAGCAGAAGGATATCTATGTGTGGAACAAGGATCTGGAAAGAATTATATCTAATGCAGGAATGACAATTCCTGATGAGAGGGAAATTGCCCGCCTGACTGCCAGAGTATCTGGACATGGGGCAACTGATGATATAGAAGTCAGGGACGGTGAAGCTGCAACAGCTGTGTATGCCAATATCACCATGCAGGATGTGAAGGGCTATGATGCTGTGGCAAAAGAGTATGATAAGCACATGAAGCTTATGGCAAAGAAGAAGGATGAATTCGAAAAGCATAAGAATACCCTTGCTGACCTTCTTGCAGGGTATGGTGCATCCGAGCTTGCCACAGAGGTAAGAAATGCACTGATAATGCCTGCAGACGCTGCCCAGACAGAGGATATGGCAGAAAGACTTAGTGAGACTAACGGACTTATCCAGCTTGAAAAGGACAGAGTATCCAAAGGTATCCAGGATATGGAGAGAATCAAGGAGAACTTTGAGAACAGATGTATTCAGACCTGTTGTAATATTAAGACAGACCTTGACCGCCTTCCTAAGCTTTCAACCATTAATCTTGATGAGGAAAATATATCTGTTATTGGTCTTCAGATTCCATACGTACCTGAGGACAGGTTCAAGGAAAATATGTCTGCTTACATAGATGAGACAATAGCAGTGGCAGAGAGCTTTCCTACAGCAGATGAGAGGCTTAATTACATAAGAAACAGGCTTACATGGAAGAGGCTGTTTTCTGTTATTG
>SAMEA3663147__coassemble_274_pt1 | contig 15243 bp, 12 predicted proteins | sample SAMEA3663147__metabat2_high_PE_013 | metagenome-assembled genome bin SAMEA3663147 (sample SAMEA3663147) | pig gut metagenome | biome: pig gut; feature: pig-associated habitat; material: faeces | place: Denmark | collected 2012 | reverse complement strand
AAGATGTGAACCACACACTTTCCCAGGATTTTGCAGGATTAGGAATATCTGATATTAGTGGAATATGGACAAGAGAGTTTCTGGCACAGTATTCCCAGAAGTACTTAAGCTGGTCGAAGAAGTTAAAAAGAATAGAGATTGAGAATCCGGAGGTCCTGGATTATGAGAATGATATTGTTCTGATTAAATTCAGTGCAGGTCTCAATGATTCCAATACAGATAATTTTGAAGAGTGGGAAGGAATTATGGACAATGGAAGGATGCACTGTGAGTGGGTGGCTTCCTTCATAATTGATAACCACTATGACGGGACAGCAACAATATATGTTTCTTCCATAATGTCTCCTGAGGATTATGGAATTGAGCAGAGTTCCAAGAATAGTAATATATCATCTTCATTTGAGAAGGCAACTGAGAGTACATATGCATATTACCAGATTAAGAATAATTTCCTGTCAGTTACATATGATGGAGGAGAAAAGTTCATTAATGTGCCGGTGGATATCTCGAAGCTGCCTATTGTGGATACAGGCTCATCAGGTGGACAGACACTTATGAGCGGAAGCTATATTGTAAGCACTACAATGACAGCCTTTCTGTATGGGGGAAGCCAGAGCGGAAGTAACAGGACACCTCTTACAGTTATATATACAACCAATCTTGGGGAAGAATGGATAACATGTGAGATAGATGCCACATATGGAGCCCAGTATATGTATATTGATTTCTTTGATGAGAAGAATGGCGTAATTGTGGCAGAGTACAGTAATAATGGTGCACAGCCTCATTCCAAGGTATATACCACCTCAAATGGCGGTAATTCATGGGCAGCAACTGGTTCTGGACCATCATCAGGGAAGTTAAAGGGAGTTAAGTTTATAAGCAGTCAGGCTGGATTCTTTGCTTATGAGTATGATGAGCAGGTTGACTCTAATCTGTATATGACTACAGATAGTGCTAAGTCATTTGAGAAGATATATCTTCCTGAGCAGAAGCTGGATGCAGCCATAGTTGAAGCTCTTGGGGAACAGGCTTCATGGAGCGGTGTGTTCAGGGAAGCAGAGGTTCCGGTGGTTGACAAGAATAATGACATTATTGTTTATCTTACCCAGGGAAATGATGGTAAGTATAATAATGGAAAAACAGCAGCAAAGTATGTTTCTACAGACAAGGGTGTTACATTTAAATATCTTGGTATGGTGGAGATTTCTGATGATTAATTCTTAAGAAATCTTACCATACTGCATTAAAAATAATATATTTCTGAACTTGAAATCCCCCATTGTATGTGGTAAAATTTTATAAATCCGAGAAAAAAGACAAGTCCTTGTCTTTTTTTTTGCGCAAAACACGAAAGGGAATAGGTAAATCATGAAAGCATTTTTAATTCTTGAAGATGGAACAGTGTTTAGTGGCACAAGTATTGGCTCAACACGTGAGATTATCAGTGAGATAGTTTTCAATACTTCAATGACAGGATATCTTGAGGTCCTTACAGATCCATCATATGCTGGACAGGCAGTAACCATGACATATCCATTGATTGGTAATTATGGAATATGTTACAAGGATATGGAGTCATCAAAGGCACATCCAGATGGCTTTATAGTAAGGGAGTTGTCAAGAACTCCAAGTAACTTCAGATGCGAAGACCCTATTCAGAAATTTCTTTTAGATAATGATATTCCTGGTATTGCAGGAATTGATACCCGTGCTCTTGCGAAGATTCTCCGTGAGAAGGGTACAATGAATGGAATGATTACAACTAACGAGAATTACAATCTGGATGAAATCCTTCCTAAGATTAAAGAATACAGAGTAACAGGTGTGGTAAGAAAGACTACCTGTGCTGAGAAGTATATTCTTCCTGGCAATGGACCTAAGGTTGCACTTCTTGACCTTGGAGCTAAGAGGAACATTGCAAGATCACTTAATGAGAGAGGCTGTGAGGTTACGGTATATCCTGCTTACACCACAGCAGAAGAAATCCTTAGCACTAATCCAGACGGAATTATGCTTTCTAACGGAGCTGGAGACCCTAAGGAATGTGTTGAGATAATTGCAGAATTAAAGAAGCTGTATGCCAGTGATGTGCCTATATTTGCCATCTGCCTTGGACACCAGCTTATGGCTCTTGCTACAGGAGCAGATACTCACAAGCTTAAATATGGACACAGAGGTGCCAACCATCCGGTTAAGGATCTTAAGACCGGAAGAGTGTACATTTCATGCCAGAATCATGGATATGTTGTTGATGAAACAACTCTTGACCCTGATGTTGCTATTCCTGCCTTTGAGAATGTTAACGATAAGACTAACGAGGGACTCGAATATGTTGGTAAGAAGATATTTACAGTTCAGTTCCATCCTGAGGCATGTGCAGGACCACAGGATACAGGTTATCTGTTTGACAGATTTATGGACATGATGAAGGAGGATTAAGATTATGCCAAAGAATCAGGACATTAAGAAGGTTTTAGTTATTGGATCAGGTCCAATTATTATTGGACAGGCTGCAGAGTTTGATTACGCTGGTACACAGGCCTGCCGTTCCCTTAAAGAAGAAGGCATTGAAGTTGTTCTTGTTAATTCTAATCCTGCAACAATCATGACTGACAAGGATATTGCTGATGAGGTATATATTGAGCCTCTTACAGTAAAGACCCTGGAGCAGATTATTATCAAGGAGAAGCCAGACAGCATCCTTCCTACATTAGGTGGACAGGCTGGACTTAACCTTGCTATGGAGATAGAGGAGACAGGTTTCCTTAAAGAGCATAATGTAAAGCTTATCGGTACAACAGCCCTTACAATCAAGAAGGCTGAGGACCGCCTTATGTTTAAGGAGACAATGGAAAAGATTGGTGAGCCATGTGCAGCTTCCCTGGTTGTTAATGATGTGCCAACAGGAGAAGCATTTGCAGCTAAGATTGGTTATCCAGTTGTGCTTCGTCCTGCTTATACATTAGGAGGAAGTGGCGGTGGTATCGCCCACAATGTTGTAGAACTCCGTGAGATTCTTGAGAATGGTCTTAGACTTTCAAGAGTTGGCGAGGTTTTAGTAGAGAGATGTATCGCAGGCTGGAAGGAAATCGAGTATGAGGTAATGCGAGACAGTAAAGGTAACTGCATTACTGTATGTAACATGGAGAATATCGACCCTGTTGGTGTTCATACTGGAGACAGTATTGTTGTGGCTCCTTCGCAGACATTGTCAGATAAAGAGTATCAGATGCTTAGAACATCAGCTCTTAATATTATAGATGAGTTAGGTATCACTGGTGGATGTAATGTTCAGTATGCCCTTAATCCAGACAGTTTTGAGTACTGTGTAATTGAGGTTAATCCACGTGTAAGCCGTTCATCAGCGCTGGCTTCTAAGGCTACAGGTTATCCAATTGCCAAGGTTGCAGCTAAGATTGCTTTAGGTTATACACTGGATGAGATTAAGAATGCTATTACAGGCAAAACATTTGCAAGCTTTGAGCCGGCACTGGACTATTGCGTAGTTAAGATGCCAAGACTTCCATTTGATAAGTTTATCTCTGCCAAGAGAACACTTACAACACAGATGAAGGCTACCGGTGAGGTTATGAGTATCGCCAACAACTTTGAGGGCGGTCTTATGAAAGCTATCCGTTCACTTGAACAGCATGTGGACAGCCTTATGTCTTATGATTTCACAGCACTTTCAGATGATGAACTTCTTGAAGAACTGGCTGTTGTGGATGACAGAAGAATATGGAAGATAGCAGAGGCATTAAGAAGACATATTTCAGCTGCAAAGCTTCATGATATCACTAAGATTGACCTCTGGTTCATTGATAAGCTTCAGATTATTGTTGACATGGAGAATGCTTTGAAGAGAGGACCTTTAACAAAGGAACTTCTTGCAGAGGCTAAGAGAATTGAATTCCCTGATAATGTAATCGGTGAACTCACAGGCCATACAGAGAGAGAAATCAAAGAATTAAGAGATGAGTACAATATTCATGCTGCATTTAAGATGGTTGATACCTGTGCAGCGGAGTTTGAGGCAACAACTCCTTACTATTATTCAGTATATGGCAGTGAGAATGAGGCTGTAGAGACTCACGACAGAAAGAAAGTTCTTGTTCTTGGTTCAGGTCCAATAAGAATTGGACAGGGTATCGAATTTGACTTCTGCTCAGTTCACTGTACATGGGCATTTGAGAAGAACGGATATGAGACTGTTATTATCAATAATAATCCTGAAACAGTTTCAACAGACTTTGATATTGCTGATAAGCTTTATTTTGAGCCACTTACACCGGAGGATGTGGAATCAATCGTAGATTTCGAGAAGCCGGATGGAGCAGTTGTACAGTTTGGTGGACAGACAGCTATTAAGCTTACAGAGGCTCTTATGAAGATGGGCGTTCCAATTCTTGGAACAAGTGCTGAGGATGTAGATGCTGCCGAGGATAGAGAACTTTTTGATAAGATTCTTGAACAGTGCGAGATTCCAAGAGCTAAGGGACATACAGTATTTACAGTAGAAGAGGCGTTAAAGGCTGCCAATGAGCTGGGATATCCTGTTCTTGTACGTCCTTCCTATGTATTAGGTGGACAGGGTATGCAGATTGCTGTTTCTGATGAGGATGTTGTGGAGTTCATGAACATTATCAACAGAATCAAGCAGGATCATCCAATCCTTGTAGATAAGTACCTCATGGGTAAAGAGATTGAGGTTGATGCTGTATGTGATGGTGAGGATATTCTTATACCAGGTATCATGGAGCATATTGAGAGAGCTGGTATCCATTCAGGAGACAGTATATCAGTATATCCGGCAAAATCTCTTACTCCTAAGATTACAGATATGATTGTTGAGTATACCAAGAGACTTGCAAGATCTTTACATGTCAAGGGTCTTATCAACATTCAGTTCATTGTATATAATGACCAGGTTTATGTAATTGAGGTTAATCCTCGTTCAAGCCGTACAGTTCCATATATCAGTAAGGTTACTGGTATCCCTATTGTTAAGCTTGCCACAAGTGTAATTATCGGAAGCAAGATAAGAGACTTAGGTTACGAGCCAGGTTTGGCAAAACCTGCAGATTATTATGCAATCAAGATGCCAGTATTCTCATTTGAGAAAATCAGAGGCGCAGATATTACCATGGGACCTGAGATGAAGTCAACAGGTGAGTGTCTTGGTATATCAAAGGATTTTGATGAAGCATTGTTCAAGGCATTCCAGGGCGCTGGAATATGTCTTCCAAAGCATAAGCAGATTATCATGACAATTGCAGACAAGGATAAGCAGGAGAGTATTGATATTGCCCAGAGATTTGAGGCACTTGGATACAAGATTTATGCATCAAGGGGAACTGCCAAGGTGCTTAAGGAGAATGGAGTTCATGCCATCCAGGTTAATAAAATCGGACAGGAGGCACCAACACTTCTTGATTTAATTCTTGAACATAAGATTGACCTTATTATTGATACACCTGAAAGTGGTATTGAGAGAGCCAAGGACGGATTCCTTATCAGACGTTATGCTATTGAGACAGGAGTTCACTGCCTTACAAGCCTTGATACAGCTCATGCACTTATATCAAGTCTTGAACATGCATTTAGTAATAAGGAGCTTTCTGTAATTGATATTGCAAAGATTGATAACAGAGGTTAACTCTCTGTTGTGGAATGGAGATTAGTATGGACGCAAGACGTGCACAGGATTTATTAAAGCATATATGCCAGGACGAAGATTACGGACTTGGACTTTTAGAAAAGCTTCCACTTCCAGAAGTAATCTATGTTGTTAATGTTATTTTGCCACAGTGTCTGAAGGAGGCTAATGATAAAGCAAATGTTAATGATGCAGCATTCTTTCAGGATATGATTGGCAGATACCGTCCTCTTGCTATTGAGAAAATTAAAAGGGCTGACAGACTCTGGGTTGCATACAGTGAGCTTACAGGGTATCCATATATTATTGATGGTCAGAACATGATAGTTATGTATGACTACACTGACAGCAGCAAGGTTGAAAGCCAGCTTGGGTATGCCGGTTATAAGGTAAGTCTTGGGCATGTTGACAGAGAAGGATTTTTCTCTGAAGTTGGACATATGTATAGAAATGGTTACAAGAAAATCCTTTTCATTGATGGCAAATCTAAAGCATTTGAGGTAGAGAGGGAAGAGCTCTTTGGATATGATGAGTATTTTTCAGAGGATTATATAACTAACCCTGGACTTCAGAGTGCAATGATTTCATATTTCCAGGAGGTCAGGAAAGAATCACCTGTTGATGAGAGGGAAGATTTAATCAAACGCCGTGAGGAAGTAATGATTGAACAGCTCATTAATGGTGAGTTCATGGTACCTTGTATCAAAGAAGAGAATGATAATGAAATCCAGATTTCACATCCGTTTATTGACCTTACTGACAGAGTGACAGATAAGGGCAAATGGGAGAAGGTAATTGCTATTCCTGTATTTACTGATGGATATGAGATGGACAAATGTTACGAGGGACATCATGAGAACATGCTCTATAAGCTTACAGACCTTAATGAACTTGTTCATGAACTTGAGGCAAGCGGAATTATCATCAACTGCCTTGGTATCAGTTATTTTATGGATGAGAGCGTGCTGGCACGTATTGCTGTCAGGGCAAGATAATTGGTTAGCTGTGAAAAGTAATAAAACCGGATGGAAAACAATAATTGCTTTCCATCCGGTTGTTTTTTTCTTATTTGATACACGAATTCTGACCTTTTGACCCTTGTATCATATTATTGAAGGAAATCTTTTCTCATTGGGTTAAATACGTCAACAAGAATTCCCTCTGAAAGACATGTAACTCCGTGTCTTACTCCTGATGGCATATATACGCTGTCTCCCTGGTTTACAATCTTTGTCTCATCACCAATGGTGAATTCAAAGCTTCCCTGGGCAATATATGTAATCTGAAGATGATCATGGCTGTGGAAGTTGCCTTTTGCTCCTTTTTCGAAATGAATCTCACACATCATAAGTTCTTCTGAGTATGAGAGAATCTTTCTTGTTACTCCTGGTTCACAGTTAGTTGCTGTAACGTCCTTATTGAATACAAACATTTTTACTCCATTCTGAAGCTTAAGCTTCCTGATAATATTATAGTGAAATTCTACTGATATTAATATATACTATAATAAAAAGAAATGAAATACGAAATTGTCCTTTAATTTTGTAATTTTACTGAAATATTATAAGAAAGTTGGTGTATATATGTATTTTTGGCTGGTATTGTCTGTTCTTTGCATGATATATTACATAATCTGTGCATGCTACGCAGGGATTTCTTCATCATTCATATTTATCTGGCTCATAGGTGCTGTGTTGTTCGGTGGACTGTTTGCAGTATCATTTCTTGAATCAGCAGGTATATTTGCATTAAATCCTTTAATAAAACATATTGGTGCAGGAATTCTTGCTCTGCTTTTTCTCTTGTTTTTCATACTTGAAGGAATAATTATAAAGAATATGTTTGATAAGCCAGACAAGGATTGTGATTATATGATTGTACTTGGCTGTCAGATACGTGGAAGTAATATAACAAGGTCTCTTAGAAGAAGGCTTGAGACAGCCCTTGATTACGCAAATGAGAATGAACATGTTGTAATAATTGTGTCAGGCGGACAGGGAAAGGGGGAGGATATGTCCGAGGCGCAGGCTATGTATAACTACCTGACAGAACATGGAATAGATGGGGAAAGAATTATAATGGAGGATAAATCAACTGACACAAACCTGAACATGAGGTACAGTGCTTCATATATACCAGATAAGGATGCTAAGGTGTGTGTAGTAACCAATAACTTTCATATATACAGGGCAAAAAAGCTTGCCAGAGCCCAGGGCTTTACTAATGTATCCGGGGCTGCTGCAGCAAGCGATAAAGTGCTTCTCCTTAATTATATGGTAAGAGAAGCTATTGGAATTGTGAAGGATTTTACTTTTGGGAATTTCTGAAGTAATCCTTTACTTTGTCTGATATCTCAAGTCCTTTATTATATCCGTCTGCATAGAGATTAAGGATTTTCTGCTGGTCATGTTCTAACCTTGAAAAACCTTTAGTTGATGTAGGGCGGATAACAATAAGTTTACCCTCTTTTTCCATCTTCTCAAGTCTGCGGATACATCTGTTATATCTGCCGGCACGTTTGAGAAGATCCTTTGAGAGTTCGGGGTATTTCACATAAGCTCTTGCCATTATCTTTGCAGATGATGAGGTTGTCTTTTTATAGCCCTGCTCTCTTGTAAGAACAACAACCAGCCTGTCACATCCGTCAGCAAGGGCTTTTTCAAATGGGATAGAGTCGCTTAACCCACCGTCAAGATAAGGAACCCCGTCAATATATATGTATGGAAACAGCATTGGAAGAGCGCAGGTGGCTTTAAGAACAGTATTAGTCCTGTCATCTCCTGTATATGGGAAATATTCAGCTTTACCAGTTTCAACATTAGTGCATACTGCGTAGAATTCGCCACCCCATGCTTTGAATGCGTCATAATCAAAAGGAATCAGCTCATTAGGAATTGTCTCATATGAGAACTTTAGGTTATAGATACAACGGTTCTTTGCATCCACCATGTTGTTAATTCCAAAGTACCGCTTGTCGTGACCATATTTTAATATCACGTCCAGCATACGTCCCTTCTGCTTTGAAAGATATGAAGTTGAGTAAGCAGCACCGGCAGAGGTGCCTATAACATAATCAGGATAAATATCTTTTTCAATAAATGCGTCCATAACGCCACAGGAGAACAAAGTCCTGTATGCACCGCCTTCAAATACAATTCCGGTTTTCATAATAATCCTCATTTCTGAACAGCATCGTATGTGCCCGTTCCCTGTAATTATAATGTTATTTCATTATAATTTCAATTATAAGTATGCTTAGGTTATGTACCTTTTCTTTGATATGAATGTGAACCTTTGCTATTCTTCCCTTTCCTTGACAAAAGCTGGGACAAAGTTTATCCTTAAATAACGGATAAAATCCTGAATGGAGATAAATTAAGATGATTCTTGCAATTGATATGGGTAATACAAACATAGTCATTGGATGTGTGGATGAGGAAAAAGTTCTGTTTGAGGAGAGACTTGCAACAGACCTTTCCAAGACAGAACTGGAATATGTAGTAATATTTAAGACAGTGTTAGAACTGTACGGAATTGAAAAAGAGAAGGTTACAGGAGCAATCATATCTTCTGTAGTTCCACAGCTTGTCAATATAATCAAATCAGCTGTGTACAAGCTGATTAAGGTTGACCCAATGGTTGTAGGTCCTGGTGTAAAGACAGGACTCAATATTCTTATGGATGAACCTAGACGGGTGGGAAGCGATTTAATAGTAGATGCTGTGGCAGCTATTAACAATTATGGAACACCACTTATAGTAATTGATATGGGAACAGCTACCACAATGTCTGTTATAGACAGAAAGGGAAACTATATAGGTGGTGTAATCATGCCGGGGATTAGGGTTTCTGTAGATTCCCTTGTGTCAAGGACAGCCCAGCTTCAGCGCATAAGCCTGGACGCACCGGATAAGGTTATTGGAAAGAATACTATTAACTGCATGAAAAGCGGAGTGGTATACGGCAATGCTTCATGTATTGATGGAATGATAGACAGACTTGCAGATGAGATGGGAGAAGCTCTTTCAGATATTAAAGTTATTGCAACAGGTGGACTTGCCAGAGTAATTCTTCCAGAGTGCCGTCACAACATAATACAGGATGATGAACTGCTTCTCAAAGGCTTGAAAATAATATATGACAAGAATTGCGACAAGTAATATTTCAATAAAAACGACACAATATAAGAGATAAAGAGAATGTATGATGACCATATACTTAAAGGAGGCAGAGATGCTTAAAGGTAAGAATGTAATATTAGGCGTTACAGGCAGTATTGCTGCATATAAGATTGCCAGCCTTGCCAGCAGTCTGGTTAAACTTAATTGTAATGTGGATGTAATTATGACACAGAATGCTGTTAACTTTATTAATCCGGTTACATTTGAAACTCTCACTGGCAATAAATGTATTGTGGACACTTTTGACAGGAATTTTCAGTACAGTGTTGAACATGTAGCACTGGCAAAGAAAGCAGATGTATTTCTTGTAGCACCTGCAACAGCTAATTTCCTTGCCAAGGCTGCATATGGAATGGCTGATGATATGCTTACAACCACATTTCTTGCCTGCAGATGCCCTAAGATAATTGCTCCGGCAATGAATACTAATATGTATGAGAATGAAATTGTACAGGAGAATATTAAGAAATTAAAGAGCCACGGATATCAGGTAATTGACCCGGCAAGTGGACATCTTGCATGTGGTGATACAGGTGCAGGAAAGATGCCGGAGCCTGAACAGCTGTTGGAATATATCCTTAAGGAATGTGCATGTGAAAAGGACATGGAAGGAATTAAGGTTACGGTTACAGCAGGACCTACCAGAGAGCCAATCGACCCTGTAAGATATATTACTAACAGGTCAACAGGAAAGATGGGATATGCAATTGCAAGAATGGCAATGCTTCGTGGGGCAGATGTCACATTGATAGCGGGGAAGACCAGCCTGCCTGATGTGCCATTTGTACAGATGGTACATGTGGAGACAGCAAGACAGATGTATGAAGCAGTTATGGAGGCAGCCAGTGACAGCCAGATAATTATTAAGGCGGCAGCAGTGGCTGATTATACACCGGCAAAGGTTTCTGATAATAAGATTAAGAAAGCAGACAACGATCTTTCTATTGAATTAAATAGAACAGATGATATAATAGGTACTCTTGGAAAGAATAAGAAAGATGGCCTCTTTCTGTGTGGTTTCTCAATGGAAACAGAGCATGTGATTGAGAATTCCAGAGCCAAGCTGGATAAGAAGAATCTTGATATGATTGTAGCCAATAATGTCAAGGTGCAGGGCGCCGGATTTGGAACAGATACTAATGTGGTTACAATTATTACTAAGGATGGAGTGGAAGAGCTGCCTATGATGAGCAAGGAACAGGTGGCAGACCAGCTGCTTGGCCGGATAATTAATATGAGAAAAGCAGGGGGAAAGGAATTATGAAGAGTTGGAAAGTAAAAACATTAATAGGAGGCTCAGTTATTCTGGTGCTGGTGGCAGCCATATATTATTATATAATGCTTCCTGCCGTTAATATCCATTCACCAGGATTCTGGAAATTCATTATATTTATATGTGCAGCAGGAACACTTATTTATGCGCTGTTCCGTGTGAGATTAAAAACTGTGCCAGTATATAACCAGAAAGGTCACGCAGGCAATACAGTATCCATGGAATATAAGACACCAAAGGATAAGATAATATTCAGAATCCTTCTTGGAATTACTATTGGACTTGTGGCTGTTGTTATAATTGGCGGCATATTGTCATCAGAGATGATTAATGCCAGCAAATACCAGAAGCTTCTCACTGTTGAGACAAGAAGCTTTGAGAATGATATCAAAGAGGTTTCCTATGACCAGATACCTATACTTGACAGAGATTCAGCTGTCGTTATTGGTAACAGGGTAATGGGTACCATGGTAGATATGGTTTCCCAGTATGAAATAAATGATATGTACAGCCAGATTAATTATAGGAATAAGCCTGTGAGAGTGTCACCTCTCCAATATGGAAGCCTTATAAAATGGTTAACTAATAATGATTCCGGAATTCCAGGCTATGTCCGTATAGATATGACCACCCAGAATGCAGAGATTGTAAGGCTTAACGAAGGAATTAAATATTCAGAGAGCGATCATTTTGGAAGAAATATTTACAGACATTTAAGGTTTGCATATCCGGGATACATTTTTGACAGTATCAGTTTTGAGGTTGACGAGGAGGGAACTCCATTCTGGATATGTCCTACAAGAAAATATAACGTAGGCCTGTTCGGCGGTGTTACTATTGATAAGGTTATCATATGTAATGCCGTAACTGGTGCAATGACTGAGTATAATGTGGAAGATGTACCAGAGTGGGTTGATAAGGTGTATTCAGCAGAAATGCTTATAACCCTCTACGATTATTATGGAACACTGAAGAGAGGATTCTTTAACAGTATTCTTGGCCAGAGAGACTGCCTCCAGACTACAGACGGATATAATTACATTGCAATGGATGATGATGTATGGGTATATACCGGTGTAACATCAGTTGGACAGGATGAGTCTAATGTAGGATTTGTTCTGATGAATCAGAGAACCATGGAGACAAGATATTATGAAATTGCCGGAGCAGAAGAGTATTCAGCCATGAGTTCTGCGGAAGGTAAGGTTCAGCATCTGGGATACAAGGCAACATTCCCTCTTCTTATTAATATCGGGGGCGAACCAACATATTTCATGGCGTTAAAGGATAGTGCCGGACTTGTAAAATGTTACGCAATGCTTAATATTGAGAAGTACCAGACAGTTGCTATAGGTGATACGGTAAGTGAATGTGAGAATAATTATAAGCAGATGATGTCACAGAGCGGTATCGTTGTAGAGCAGCCAAAGGAAATTAAGAGGGTAACAGGGGTTATTACCCAGATAGTTCCTGTGGTAATTGACGGAAACAGCCATTATTATATTACTCTGGAAAATCAGAGTGTGATATATGATGTTAATGTGAAGGATAATCCAAAGATTATTACTTATGCGACAGGGGTACCTGTGACCTTAAATTATTCAGAAGAACCAGACAATAACAGGGTTTTATCTGCTGGTTTGGAATAAAAAAGTTTTATTTTTTAAGTATTTTTTGACAAAAACATAGTACTTTTTCAGTAAAATGTTGCCAAAAAGAGGTTGAATTACTGTATTATTTTTGATACAATTACACAAGCATGACAAGTTTAAGGAGAAACGTGATGGATATTATTGTAAAGTATATTGATGAATTGTTGGAGAAGTCTACTCCTGCAGCACCAATGTGGAACATTGAGAAAATCAGACAGGGGCTCAAGTCTAACTGGAACTACATCGATGGAGTTATGATTAAAGCAGTACTTCAGATGTATGCTGTTTCAAAGGATGAGAAGTACTTAAAGTTTGCTGATGATTTCATTGATTACAGAGTTCATGAAGATGGTACAATTGAAGGATATAGTATCGGTGAGAAGAATATTGATAATGTTAATGCCGGAAAGACATTATTTGAGCTGTATGACCTTACAGGAAAGGAAAAGTACAGAAAAGCAATAGATCTTGTATATTCGCAGATTGAGATTATGCCAAGATGTAACAATGAAGCTAAGAGCTTCTGGCATAAGGATATATATCCAAACCAGGTATGGCTTGATGGAATGTATATGGGTCAGCCATTCTATATGGAGCATGAGACAAGATATAACAACAGAAAGAATTATGCCGATATATTTGGACAGTTCAAGTATGTAATTGAGAATATGAGAAATCCTCTTAACGGATTATATTTCCATGCAATAGATACAAGCAAGGAAGCTTTCTGGTGTGATAAGGTTACAGGTCTTTCACAGCACTCATGGTTAAGAGCTATCGGCTGGTATGCTATGGCACTTCTTGATACATTGGACAAGACTGATAACAGTGACCATAAGTTTGATGCAGAGTGTAAGATGCTTCAGGATGCATTCGTTGATCTTGTTAATTCGATGCTTAAGTATCAGGATGAGAGTGGTATGTGGTACCAGGTAGTCAACTATGGTGGTATGGATAAGAATTATCTTGAGACAAGCGGAAGCTCAATTATGGCGTATGCTATTTTAATGGGTGTACGTATGGGATTCCTTCCAGAGAGCTATAGAGCATACGCTGAGAAGGCTATAGATGGTATATGTGATAAGTACCTTTCTACTAAGGAAGGTGAGATGTCACTTGGCGGTATCTGCCTTGTTGCTGGTCTTGGTGGCAAGGGAAGAAGACCAGGTACATATGACTATTACATGTCAGAACCTGTTGTTGAAGATGATGCCAAGGGTGTTGGCCCATTCCTTCTTGCTTATACAGAGATGCTTTCATATAAGAACAAGCAGTAATTATTCATAAGATTATCTGGCGCGTGTAGCTTGTCTATGCGCGCCTTTTTCACAAATATTCTGGATTGAGAAAATTCTTCAGATAATGGATGTAAAATAATACAGAATGTAGTATAATGACGAAATTATAGAAAAGAGGACTTAAGTATGAAACCATATATTACGATGGAAGAGGTTATAGCTAATCAGGGAGAGGGTAAGAAAGGATATACATTTCTTTCAGAGGCCAATGGATGTGTTAATGGATGCAGGTCAGGAGTATCTACGTACAGTGATTATGAATTTAATCCTCACCCGGGATGCCACGAGGATCAGGAAGGCTTTTATGTACTTGAGGGGGAAGGTTTTGCCAAGCTGGATGATTTAGAATTTCCAATTAAAGCAGGGGATTCTTTCGTAGCCCTGCCTGGGGTGAGACACACTCTTAAGACTAAGGAAGGGTGCCAGCCTGTAAAGGTGTTCTGGTTCCACAGTGCAATATAGTTACAGTAGTACAGTTTAGTAATAACAATGCATCTTAGATTAGTTGTGTAATTTAGGATTAATGTTGTAAGACAGGGGTAAGCCATGGTAAATAATCTGACAGAAGAACGGGTTAACAGCATGACAGAACAGGAACTTGACGAACAGAGAAAATGGCTGTTTGCTGAGAATATCAGAATTAAGGAATTAGCAAAGAATCTGGAAGATGAAAGAAAACTAATTGAGATTCAGAAAGGGATTCTTGAGAAGAAACAGCGAAAGAATATGCTTTTAAGTAAGCAGCTTGAAAACCAGAAGAATCTTTTTGACCAGCAGTGGCAGATTATGGAACGTGAAATAAGGCAGCTGGCTATAGACAAGGAGCGTTTTCAGAGAGAGAAGGATGTGTTCCGTGATAATGTATACCGTGAAGCCAGAAGAGGCGTGGAATATTCTTCTAATGTGAAGATATTTTTCAAGGGTGTGGATGACAGCACATCCCTTAAGAAACGTTACAAGGACATAATGAAGATATTTCATCCGGACAATACTCATGGCGACACCGAATTAATCAAAGCAATCAACCAGGAATACGAAAACCAGAAAAGATATTATCTGGGGACATGATATAATGAGCGTTAGCGAGCGGAAGAAGGCGGAGCATGTTCATCGCGAGCGGCGAATGACGATCACGATAGATTTCGAAGAAATCGTCAAGCACGAAGTGCGAATCGTGATA
>SAMEA3663147__coassemble_243_pt1 | contig 16089 bp, 14 predicted proteins | sample SAMEA3663147__metabat2_high_PE_013 | metagenome-assembled genome bin SAMEA3663147 (sample SAMEA3663147) | pig gut metagenome | biome: pig gut; feature: pig-associated habitat; material: faeces | place: Denmark | collected 2012 | reverse complement strand
CTGGGCAGAGGATATGGCATTAACTGCTCCGGCTACATTTCTTTTAATACAAGGAACCTCTACAAGTCCACATACCGGGTCGCAGGTAAGTCCCAGCATATTCTTCAATGCAAGAGCTGCTGCATTGGCAATGTGCTCTGCGTCACCGCCCTGAAGATAAACCAGACCTGCCGATGCCATAGCACTTGATGAACCTATCTCTGCCTGACAGCCACCTGATGCACCGGCAATATATGCATTTTCTGTAATAACAGCCCCTATTCCTGCTGCCACGAACATCGCTTTAATCATTGTGTCATCGGGCACATTATATTTTTCCTGATATGACAGGAATACAGCCGGAATAACTCCGCAGGAGCCAGCCGTAGGGGCAGCCACTATTCTTTTCATACAGGCATTAGATTCGCTTGTTTTCAATGCCTTTTCCATAACAAGTGCCATGAAATCTCCACATATGTTCTTACCTGACTGGTTGTATTCCTGCATCTTAGCACCATCTCCACCAGCCATGCCACTTGCTGAACGCAAATTCCCATCATAACCTCTGTCAGCATTTTTCATGGCATCGAACATCCCTGCCATTGTCCTGAAGGACTCTTCCTCTGGCACATTTCTTTCAAATGAATCTGCCTTTAATATAACTTCCCAGAACTCCATGTTCTCACTGTTGCAGATTTCTATAATATCCTTAATAGAATGATAAACTATCATATTTCCTCCATTATTACATTAGTCAAGCAGGGAAAGATAAGTAACCTTCACTACACCTTCCGCCTTCTCCAGCCATTTAATTCCTTCCTGTGGTACTTCCTGGTCGCATTCCACAACCATAACAGCCTCTCCACCTCTGTTAGAGCGGTACAGCTGCATATATGCAATATTCACACCCTTGTGGGCAAGCATTGCTGTAACTTCAGATACATGACCGGGCTGATCCAGGTTATGGACAACCAGAGTGGGATAATCCCCTGAAAAGTTAGTATTAATACCATCTATCTGGGCTATGTTGATTCGTGAACCTCCCAGAGATTCACCAACTACTTCAAGGCTTCTTCCTGATGCACCAGTTAAAAACATCTGGACTGTGTTAGGATGGGCATCCTTAAGCTGTGCTTCTCCGAAGGTCACTTCCATTCCCTGTGAAGCTGCAATATCCAGGCTGTCAGGAATTCTCATATCATCCGGTTTCATCCCAAGAAGTCCTGCCACTACAGCTTTTCTTGTTCCATGTCCCTTTCCTGTTGCAAGAAATGAACCATAAAGCCTGATGTCTGCCTTAACTATGTTCTCCCCAAGAAGCTTTCTTGATATATAACCAATTCTTACTGCTCCCGCTGTGTGAGAACTTGAAGGTCCTACCATCACTGGTCCAATCACGTCAAATATACTCATTATGTCCTCCTTATATTAACCCGGTAAACCGAGAAAAAGGCACTTACTCCGTGCGGAAGTAAGCGCCTTTGCTTTTGTTATATAATATCACTTTGCAAATAATTTTGCAATTTGTTCTACAGGTTCTTTCTTACCATGAAGTTCCCACTGCATAAATACATTAAAAAGTGCACCTGCGTAATAGTATACTTCATATTCTGACCTTTTCCTGGACCTTAACAGATAACCTGCAACATAATCATTAAATGCATCCATAACGAATGAATGTCTCTCTGCCTTCACCAGACTTAAGAAGAAATCTGAATATCTGTCGAAGAATTTCAAGGTGGACATTATCTGTCTGTAGCTTAGAATATCTGTATTATCCTTGCCACCCTCATTCTCAAGATATTCTTCCACAATCTCATTAAGGTAGTCCTTCAATGCCTCTTCCTTAGTGGAATAATACTGGTAAAATGTCATTCGTGACACATTCGCCTGCTTTGCCACTTCAGAAACCCTGATTTCGTCATATGGTATTTCATGCATTAATGAGATGATAGATTCACCAATACGCATACGTGTCTTCTTGTTGCGTTTAGTCTTCTCTCCAGCAGCTTTAGCCATCTGTACACCTCTCAATTATTTCTTAAAAAGATTCTCTATACTTGTTCCTACAGATTTAATTCCATCGGCAAATTCATTGGCAACATTCTTTGCTTTCTTGTCAATCTCATTGTCCTTAATGAACTGGTCAGCCTTATCTGCTGCATTATTGGCTGCATCAACAGCTTTTCCAACACCGTTTAAGAATTTATCTTTATTAATAAGAGTCATAGTTATCTCCATTTCTGCGCCACATAATGTAAATTCCTCTGCGTGTCCTGTGGCGCCATTACACACAGAATATTTAAACACATATTTATAATCTGTAAAGATATTGTAGCACTTCTTCTGATTAATTCAAGATTGAAAATATTACTGGGCAAACTGGCTTTCATACAGATTCTTGTAGAATCCGCCTTTTGCAAGAAGTTCTCTGTGGTTTCCCTGTTCAATAATATGTCCGTCCTTCATAACCAGTATCAGATCCGCAGACTGGATTGTAGAAAGTCTGTGGGCTACGATAAAACTTGTTCTTCCCTCCATCAGCTTATTGAAAGCATTCTGTATCTTAAGCTCTGTTCTTGTATCAATTGACGAAGTAGCTTCATCAAGAATCAGCATAGGCGGACGGCACAGCATTACTCTTGTAATGCATAAAAGCTGCTTCTGTCCCTGGGAGAGACTTCCCCCATCCTCACCAATAACAGTATCATAGCCGTCAGGCAGACGCTTAATAAAACTGTGGGCATGGGCTGCTTTGGCAGCCTCAATTATCTCTTCCTCAGTGGCATCCGGCTTACCCATAATAATATTATCACGGATTGTGCCAGCCCTTAGCCATGTATCCTGAAGCACCATTCCGAAACCGGCTCTTAATGAATGTCTTGTCATATCTTTAATATCCACATCAGATACCTTAATTGAACCGCTGTCCACATCATAGAAACGCATTAACAGATTAATGATTGTTGTCTTTCCGCATCCAGTTGGCCCTACAATAGCTATCTTCTGTCCCGGCTTCACATTAAGATTAAAGTCTGTAATAAGCTCCTTATCTTTAGTATATGAGAAATAAACATTTTCAAGACTGATACTTCCATCTGCATTATCAAGCACAACGGCATCTGGTTTGTCCGCTGTCTCTGGCTGCTCCTCAATCAGTTCAAATACTCTTGCAGCACAGGCAAGTGCATTCTGCAATTCAGTAATTACACCAGATATCTCGTTAAATGGCTTGGTGTACTGGTTGGCATAGCTTAAAAATGTTGCCAGCTGTCCAACGCTTATTCCACCATTTATTGCTGAAATAGCTCCTGTTACAGCCACTCCCGCATAAACAAGGCTGTTGACAAATCTTGTGGCAGGATTAGTAATTGATGAGAAAAATATGGCTTTCAATGAATACTTCTGAAGTCTTTCATTAATCTCATCAAACTTATCCATGGTTTCCTGTTCATGGTTATAAGCCTTAACAACCTTCTGACCGCCAATCATTTCATCAATTAAAGCCGTCTGCTCTCCCCTGGTCTCTGATTGCAGCTTAAACATTGAATAAGTCTTTTTTGCAATAAAGCCTGCCACCAGAAATGACACTGGTGTAATAAGAACTACCACCAGGGTAATCTTAACGTTAATCATAATCATGAAAAGCAACGTTCCCACTATGGTTGTAACACCGGTAAAAAACTGGGTAAATCCCATAAGAAGTCCATCAGCAAACTGGTCTACATCAGCTATTACCCGGCTTACCACCTCACCATAGGAATGGGAATCAATATAGCTCAAAGGCAGATGTTCAATCTTTTCTATTGCCTCGTCTCTTATGTTTCTTGTTACATGGTATATTATCTTATTGTTACAAATGTTCATAATCCACTGTGATACAGCTGTGCACACAATTACCAGTGCAAACTTCATTATCACGACTTTAACACCAATAAAATCCACATCACCAGGGCCAATTATATAATCAATGGCATTACCCACAAGAATAGGAGCATAAAGACTTGATGCCACTGTAATTACAGCCATTAATATGGATATTATTAAGTATACCCAGTATCTTTTAATTCTAAGCATTACTTTTTTAAGTGTCCTGCCTGAACTGGATTTGTTATCCTTCTTCATGTCTGCCTCCTTCCCGGTATTTTCTAATCCTGCTTAAACTGTGAATTATATATTTCCTGATACACTTCACATCCTGCCAGAAGCTCCTCATGTGTACCAATTCCCACCATTTCTCCATCATCCAGCACAATTATCTTATCTGCATGCATAAGAGAAGCCGCACGCTGGGAGACTATGAATAATGTAGGCGCAGGATTAAGATTTGAAATAGCATTTCTTAAAGCTGCGTCTGTAGCATAGTCAAGAGCGGAAGCACTGTCATCCAGAATAAGAATATCCGGCTTTCTTACCAGTGCTCTGGCAATATTAAGCCTCTGCTTCTGTCCTCCTGACAGGTTCTTTCCCTGCTGGTCAATAAAGGCATCCAGTTTTCCCTGCTTTTTCTCAACAAATTCAAGAGACTGGGATACTCTTAAAGCCTCTAATATATCTTCATCTGAGGCATCTGCATCTCCCCACTTCATGTTGTCTCTTATTGTCCCCTTAAAAAGCATTGCTTTCTGCATAACTACAGCAACCTTTTTCTTCAGGGAATCTTCTGTATATTCTTTAACATTAATTCCGTTAATTAAAACCTCTCCCCCAGTTACATCATAAAACCTTGGGATAAGGCTCACCAGTGAAGTTTTTCCTGAACCTGTTCCACCAATTACCCCCACAGTTTCACCAGGCATAACAGAGAAACTAATATCTGTCAAAGTATTATCTCCTCCACCTGAATATTTCAGGGAGACATTCTTGAACTCAACAGCCGGAGTGTTATCATCGAATCCGTATGCAGCTTTAATCCTTCCATATTCCATGCCTGACTGCACCTGAAATACAGTGTCAATTCGTCCGGCACAGGCAAGAGCCTTGGTTATGCTGATTACCAGGTTAGCCAGCTTAATAAGCTCCACAAGAATCTGTGACATATAGTTATATAAAGCTACAACCTGTCCCTGTGAAAGTGTTCCAAGATTAACTCTCACTGCACCAATCCATATAAGTGCAATTATTGAAATATTTACCACTACATATGTCAGTGGATTCATAAGACCTGATATCTTACCTACGAACTTCTGGAGCTTGTTCAGATTCTGATTAGCCTCCTTGAATCTGCCAATCTCCTCATCCTCCATATTAAAAGCCCTTATAACCCTTACACCGGTCAGATTCTCTCTGGTAATTCCAAGAATCTTATCAAGTCCTGCCTGTACATTCTTGTACATAGGCCTTGTGGACAACATGATTCCAAATACAATTAAAGCCAGAACAGGAATAGCTGCCACAAATACAAGTGCTGCCTTGTAATCAATTGTGAATGCCATTATCATTGCACCAAACACAATAAATGGTGAACGAAGAAACAGCCTTAATACAAGATTCACTCCATTCTGAACCTGATTAATGTCACTTGTCATTCTTGTGACCAGAGTTGATGCTCCAATTGTATCCATCTCTGTAAAGGACAGGCTCTGAATATGCTTAAACAGATGGTGTCTCATCCCTGTGGCACATCCTACTGCCGCTTTTGCACTGAAGTACTGGGCTGTTATGGAACACACAAGTCCGATTACTGCAAGACCGATAAGCAGAAGGCACATCTTTATTATATAATCTTTATCATTATTTCCTATACCATTATCAATAATTCCTGACACAACCAGTGGAACAAAAAGTTCAAATGTTGCCTCCAGCATCTTAAACAGAGGTGCCAGTACACATTCCTTCTTATATTCCCTGATATACATCCATATTCTTTTCATATCTCTCTCCTATCGAGTAGGCTACTCCTACTCGATTCCGCACACTCACAGCGGGGAGCAAAGCTTCTCGCTGTTCCCTTGCCCGGCAAATGAAGAATTGTGCAAGCACATTCTTCGCTTTCCGGGCTTTTGCTACAAAAATACTCCATTATGAGAAATCAATAATGGAGTGCATCTTATTATCTACAAGTAACGCAATTGTATGATGTCCGTTTTGTTCAATGTATTTACATGTTACAGTATCACCCAGTTTAATCTCCTTTTTGTACAGGATGTGAAGCTGGGTAAATCCTCCCATGACAAACTTCGAATATATCTCCTCTGGCATGGCATCATACGCAATATCTATATAATTAATATTATGGACATGTTTATTAACATCTATGTCTCGTCGGGTAACAAAATACTGTGTGGTGTACCCATTCTCAAATAATGCCTCATCATATGTAAGTTCCTCAATCTCTTCGTCCATTGCCATATCTGGCTCTGTTCCGTATAGTTCATTAATATCATCTGTTAATCTTACGGGTCTTCTTCTTTCAGTATCAGTGAGAATCCACTTGGAAGAACCTGTAGCAAGCAGCCTTCCATCAGCCCCTCTCATTTCATAGTCCCTGAAGGCACGTATTCCGTCCATGTAGCGGGACCATGTAGACACTGTAAGTTCCTCCTGATACTCAGGATATTCTATTACCTTAATCTTCCAGTCCAGAACCACCCATGCCCTGTGTTTTGTCTCAACTTCCTTAATCCCATAACCGACTGTAGCTGAATGCCAGCACGCACTGTCCTCAAGAAATGTTACCATTGCTTTTAATGAGGCTTTATGGTCATGTCCGATTTCTTCAATTCCAACTCTGTATCTGCAACTAAATTTCATGTCAATCCCCATTTCCAATCAGCTATTCTAAAAATATACAGAAATAATATCTGGCAAAACGGTCTAGCTTACCAGTTTATTTTTACCACTAAGCTTGCCTGAATACAGCTTCTTATCAGCAGATTCTATCCAGTCTTCAAGCGTTTCAGCCTCTCCGTAAAAAGATACACCCATTGTCAGAGTAATCCTGAATCTGTTACCCTCATACTCAAAATCGTAATTGCCAATGGATTTGCGGATATTATTCAGCTCGTGATACATCTTCCTTCTGGCATCCTCATCCTTTCCCGGTGCTTCACCTGAAAGAAGGAACTCTTCTCCACCCCATCGGCAGATAACCATATTATCACACTTTGCGCGTATAATCCCGGCAACTGTCTGAAGAACGTAATCTCCTGCGTTATGACCATAGGTATCGTTGACTCTCTTAAAATCATCAATATCCATTATTGCCACAAATACAGCTTCTTTCTCACATTCCTTCATAAGAAGGTCAAAATTCTTCACAAAATAATATCTGTTAGGCAACCCTGTCAGCTTGTCATTATATGCCTGTGTTGACATCTTAGTCTCAATCCTGAAAGTAAACTGAATAAGAATCCACAATGTAATCACAACAGTAGCAAATACCGCTACTGAAGAAATCATCTGGGTAACTCTGGCAGTCTTCTCATCAATAAGATAAGGCTCTGCCATAACAATAGTACAGATATAAGCAGCAATATAAGATATAAAACACATAACAGAAAGCTTCACTGCCCTTACATAAAACAACCTCGTAGACTTAGAACAGTAGTCTACAAAGAATATTAAAACTACAAGGGCAATAAGATAATTCTGAAATCCACAATACCACCCAAAGGATATAGTTGCCACTGTTATGTGAAAATCTGCTTCAACTAATATAATGTTAAATAACAGCTGATACTTCTTCCTATGTGCAAGAACCGCTGCAACTGCAATTACAATCAGACTTATAATATTTAACTTTACCATAAAGTCTGCATCATAATGGATATAAAATCCCCCGAAATACACATGAATTAACAGAAACAGAAGCAGTATGGCTTTCACTGAAAACCCTGTAAGCTTCTTAATATCAACCTTGTCCCATTTAATATTATACATTTAATCCCCTCTTTAAATGCATTAACCCCCATATATATGTAAACATTAAATGATTAAGAGGTTTTTGCTAAAAAAATAAACTTTGCGTTTGATAACACAAAGTTTATTCTATCATATTCCTAATTAAATTTCACTATATTTAACAGAAATTTCGACATTTTTTGCAGAAAATCATAGAATATCTTTACAGACGGAGAAGCATATCCCCTTCCTTGATTAATCCAAATTTTCTCATAAGCTCTGAAACAACAAAAGTTACAAGAGCAGGAAGAATAAAGTGCATTACAATTATCTCAACAGCCACAACTGTAACAGACATTGTTGCTGACATGCTCTGCCATGCCATAATCTGTCCCACGAATCCTGCAGAACCCATACCTGAACCTGTTGGTGTGCTGGTCATATGAAGTACTGCACTGGATATTGGGCCTAAGATTGCACTGGATATAATTGAAGGAAGCCATATAATTGGTTTCTTCACAATATTAGGAATCTGAAGCATTGATGTACCTATTCCCTGGGCAATCAAGCCACCCATCTTATTCTCACGGTAGCTGGCAACTGCAAATCCCACCATCTGACAGCAGCATCCGATGGTTGCTGCACCTGCTGCAACACCTGTAATACCCATAGACACGCCAATAGCTGCTGAGCTGATTGGAAGTGTAAGAATCATCCCCATAAGTACAGAGATAAGAATACCTCCCACAACAGGATGCTGCTCAACATTAATATTAACAAGATTTCCTAACCACATCATAAACTGTGAGATTGGTGGTCCAATTACATATCCCACAAGGGCACCTGAGCAAATTGATACAAATGGTGTAACAATGATATCAACCTTAGTCTTGTTAGATACAAGTCTGCCAAGCTCTATTGCAACAAGGGCTGCCACAAATGCTCCTAATGGCTCACCTGGTTTTCCCAATGCAAATGCTGTCATAGAATTGACTGTAGGGAAAGCTCCAATCATACCAGCAACAGCCGCAGATATTGTAACAAGTGGAGATGAAGCAAATTTAACTGCCACGCCCACACCAATACCTGCTCCTGTCAATGTTTTTGCCACATTGGCAGCTCCGGTTATATATGTACCAACTGTTCCACCTACAAATGTTCCAATCTGGGCAATAATTGTTCCAATAATCAAAGTTGAGAACAAGCCCAGTGCCATTCCACCCAAACCATCAATAAATATGTGGTTCAGAACTTTTTTTACCTTTTCCATCATCTTTCCTCCAAATTAAAGCATGATGATAGAATAAAACTATATTATTGTCTTGTCAAGTTATTTTTATCTGTCTTGTCAGATAGCCTCATTAATATACCAGTGCACAATCATCCGATTTGCATGCACTGGCATGTTTTCTGGTATATTTTCTGATATTAAATCATAGCCTTCTTAATTGCTGCCATGAGCTCATCATATGTCTCGAATGCCTCAAGTTCAGGATTATCATTCTTAATCTTATCTGTACTCTTGAATAAGAAACCTGCCTTGCTGGCTTTAATCATAGCAAGGTCATTGTAGCTGTCACCGCTGGCAATAGTCTCATATCCAATTGACTGTAACGCCTTAACAGTAGTAAGCTTTGACTGCTCACAGCGCATCTTGAATCCTGTTATCTCACCGTTATCTGCAACTTCAAGTGAATTACAGAATATTGTTGGCCATCCTAACTTCTCCATAAGAGGAGTTGCAAACTGTGAAAATGTATCACTGATTATAATTACCTGGGTAAATGAACGAAGCTCATCTAAGAATTTCTTTGCTCCTGGCAAAGGATCAATCTTGGCTATTGTCTCCTGAATCTCCTTCAATCCAAGTCCATGTTCTTTAAGAACTCCCAGTCTCCACTTCATGAGCTTGTCATAATCTGGCTCATCTCTGGTTGTCTTCTTCAGCTCAGGAATTCCACTTGCCTCTGCAAATGCAATCCAAATCTCAGGTACTAAAACTCCTTCCAAATCCAAACAAGTAATATACATATCTTTCCTCCTTCTTATATATTTTTCTCTGCATTGCAGAGTATTATTTATGCATAAAGCGCATCAGCTAAAGCTTCCAGCTCTGTAACTGTTGAATCCTTCATAGCAGATTTCACTGTAACCATTCCCTTGACTGTACAGCCCTTAAAGCCTTCAACATACCCTGTCATAAGCTTCCCTGCTGTTATTGCCCATGAACCATTCTCAATAACAGCTACATCTCTGTTCTGGAAGGTTTTGCTCTTAAGGTGAAGAAGAAAATCTTCCATAGGAGGGAATATACCTGCATCATATGTAGGTGCAGCCAAAACCAGCTTATCATACTGAAATGCACTGGCTACTGCAGCTGACATGTCACATCTTGACAGATCAAACAGGTTAACCTTATGTCCTTTTTCTTCAATAATCTCTGCCATCTTTTTTGCAACAGCAGCTGTGTTACCATGAATTGAAGCATATGCCACTGTCACTCCTGATTCTTCAGGTGTGTAGGTTGACCATGTGTTATATTTGTCAATATAGAAACCAAGATTATCCTTCAGTACAGGTCCGTGAAGTGGGGCAATAATACTTATATCCAGATTAGCAGCCTTCTTTAAAAGTGCCTGTACAGGATTGCCATACTTGCCAACAATATTGATGAAGTAACGTCTTGCCTCACCAAGCCAATCCTCATCCACATCAAGTGCACCAAACTTACCGAAAGCATCAGCTGAAAAAAGAATCTTTTCTGTGCTTTCATACTCTACCATTACCTCTGGCCAGTGAACCATTGGTGCCATAACAAATGTAAGAACATGCTTGCCCAGTGAAAGGGTATCCCCTTCTTTAACCTCAACCTTGCGCTGGCTTATATCAATATCAAAGAACTGTGGTATCATTGCAAATGTCTTGGCATTACCCACAATCATCATATCAGGATATTTTTCACAGGCCTTCTTAATATTAGATGCATGGTCAGGCTCCATATGGGAAACTACCAGATAGTCAGGAGTTCTTCCTGAAAGTTCCCTGTCAAGATTTGCAAACCACTCATCTGTAACTCTTGCATCTGCAGTATCCATAATTGCAATTTTCTCATCAAGTATAAGATATGAATTATAAGAAACTCCATTAGGTACCTTGTACTGACTCTCGAATAAATCAATAGAATGATCATCACATCCAATATAACGTACTGCATCCGAAATCTCAATCTTACTCATTTTCGTCTCTCCTTCTGATAAAAGTATTCTATGCTTCTTTCCGCACACGCTTAATTAATACAAGAACCGCAATCATAAGAGCCACTGCAATAGGCAGTGATATGAAAGCATTCTGTATAAATCCAGCCATTATATAACTAACGCAGGACACAGCCGCCGCAACCATTGCATAAGGAAGCTGTGTTGATACGTGGTTAACGTGATTACACTGGGCTCCTGCCGAAGCCATAATAGTTGTATCAGATATAGGTGAGCAGTGGTCTCCACATACTGCACCTGCCATACATGCAGAAATTGATATAATCATAAGCTCATAATTAGTATTCTGGAATACAGCAACAACAATAGGAATAAGAATACCAAATGTTCCCCATGAGGTTCCTGTAGCAAAAGCAATCAGGCATCCTACAATAAATATAACTGCCGGCATTAAATTCATAAAGTTTCCTGAAACTGATTGCATGGCGACTGATACGAATTCCTTAACTCCAAGAATATCTGTCATTCCCTTTAATGTCCACGCAAATGTCAGGATAAGAATTGCCGGAACCATTGATTTAAATCCTTCTGGAATACAATCCATGCAGCTCTTGAAATCCAGTACATTTCTAATACAATATAAGAATATTGTGACTACCAGTGCAAAGAAGCTTCCCAGTGCCAGTCCCACTGATGCATCACTCTGTGAAAAGGCTGTTATAAAGCCCTCGCCAGAGAAGAATCCGCCTGTATAAATCATTCCAATTACACAGAACACAATCAGGCTGATAATAGGAATTAACAGGTCAATAACCTTACCATGAGACTGGGGATTATCCTCTTCCTCAATATCGTTGTCGTGGTTTTTTCCATCAGAGAATATGTCTCCGTTAACTGCATTCTTCTCATGAACAGCCATAGGTCCAAATTCGGCATTCATAAGTACTATACCTACCATCATTATTATGGTAAGTATTGCGTAAAAATTATAAGGTATCGCCTTGACAAAGAGAGCAAGTCCATCCTCTCCGTCAACGAATCCCGCAACAGCCGCTGCCCATGAAGAAATAGGCGCTATAATACATATTGGAGCTGCTGTAGAATCAATAATATTAGCAAGCTTGGCTCTTGATATCTTAAACTTGTCAGAAACAGGTTTCATAACGCTGCCCACTGTGAGGCAGTTAAAATAGTCATCAATGAATATCAATGCTCCCAGAACAATAGTAGCAAGCTGTGCGCCACATCTTGATTTGATATGTTTGGAAGCCCATATACCAAAAGCCTTTGAGCCACCTGATTTATTCATCAGGGCAACCATGGTTCCAAGTATTACCAGAAATATGAGAATACCTACATTATAGCTGCTTGTAAGAACTCCAACCACTCCATCGTGAAATATAGTGTTAACTGTTCCTTCAAAATTAAAATTAGCAGCAAATACACCACCAACAACAATTCCTACGAAAAGTGAACTGTACACCTCTTTGGTAATCAGAGCCAGTGTAATGGCGACCAAAGGTGGCACCAACGACCAGAATGTGGCATAGGTTGATGGGGAAGGTACACTTTCCGAAAAAATGGATACGATACCCAGAACAGCCACAGCCAACAAAACCACTACTATGCTTATAATACTTATCTTGTTCTTTTTCATATGATTCCTCCAATACAAAACAGAGGCAGTCCGCCTTTTCATTCAGAATATGGCGAACTGCCAATGTGGATATTATATCACAATTCCTGTATTATTACCATTACCATTTTTAAACTGCTAAATCAACATGATTCAGAGTTCCTGCTGCTCCAGTACTCTCATGAAGATATATACCGGTCTTTTTAATCTCTCCATTCAGCCTGTTATTACCGTCCTTTAAACTGAACTGGGTATGGGCATTATCAAGATATATTGCACCTACATATGCATCCTTAAGGTTTATCAGGTAATCATTTCCATCTTCATCCTTTGTCCATACCTTGAGTTTAGAATAGATACTGTCATTCTCATCAATCCATCCGTTGCCATCTTCATCGAAAGCAGCAAGGTCCTTAAATCCGTCTCCACTCTTAGTTCCAAACAATTCCGAGCCATCACCTATACGCCCGTCTCCATTTCTGTCTAAAGCTAGAAATCCACTGCCCTTTCCTGCAAATGAAATCTCCTCTTCATCTCCGTCAGAATCCAGGTCAAATAAGAATTTCTGGTCAGTTACACTTCCAATATCTGTGTCCAGATTAATCACAAGAGGATCTGTTTTTATGTAATTTTGTGTTGTTAAGGTGTTAATCTGACTTGTAAATGCTCTGGACATAGAAACTTCTATATTGAAATCAATGCTTCTTCCATCCTGGGTCTTAACCATACCAGATGATGCAAAAGTGGTAGACTCTGACTCACTTACGAATCCCGAAGTGGCAGTTACCCTTTGCCATGTAGTACCAGAGCTGCCTGTTCCGATAGATATAGAACCAAGGGATTTAACAGACGCACTTGTGCTTGACGATTCAGTCCCTATCCTGTATGAAGGAGACCTTAAATCCAGAATCTCCGGAGAATCCTGCGTTAAATTTCCACTGTCATCCAACGCTTTTCCACGGGTCAACATTTGAAATAGACGTTTTAATAGTTCCAGCTTCATTCTGTACTCATCAGACATCTCCATGTTAAGTGAGCCTGATTTCTGTAACTTGCGAAGCTGTTCTGCCATAGAATCGGCGAACTTTTGTTCATTCTCCTGCTTCTTTCTGGCAGCTTCTTCTTTCTTTTGTTCCTTGTACTCCTCCATACTTTCTACGAAGGATTTTCCCTCCGCCTCTGCGGATAATGTTAGAATTGCACCGGGTAAATCTTTTGATATTGAAGCTTCCATAGTTACAGACTTCTTATAAGAATAAGAACTCTCCTGGTGTCCCGATGCCATTACAACTGAACTGTTTGCTATCTTCATAATAGACTCCTTTCTAAGCGAATTCGGTAAATCCGTTTACCTAATAGCTGTTAGTTGAAATGTTATTTAGTTATAAATTCACTCTGCCGCCAAAAAAGGCGGCAGAATGGATTATCATACTATGTATCGGAACATGTATGCAAATTGTTAACCCCGTATTGGAATATACAACCCAAAATACAACTCAAAATATTTCCCAGATTATTATCTGCTAAATTACTCGGCTTTCTTCTCTTCCTTATCAACTACCTTGATAACACCCTTCTTCCACATAATCCATGATGAAAGAATTGCTACAGGAAGCATAATAATGATAATGAAACCTACAGCTCCAAATAAAGAACCGCCACTTGATACTCTTACCACAAGTGCAAGAATTGCAACAATTACAATTACAGGAATAACACCTGCCAGACCATTCTTAACAACCTTCTTTCCAGTATTAGTGCTGGCGAAAAGTCCCAGTGTCAATGAACCAAATAATGCAGGAATCAGGTATCCTGAAGCAGTCTTAACTGCAGGAAGCTCAAATATTGGGCTGATCCATGTACTAAGAAGTGCAGCAAGTGCAAGAAGAACTACCGTCATAATTGAGCAGACAGCAACAGCCACTGAAGCAATAGCCTCACCTGCTGGTGTATTAGGCTCTTTCTTGGTTATATTCATGGCATTAACTGCACAAGGAACTTTAAGGTTCATAATGTTACCTGTTATAAATGTAAGATATGATGCTGAACCAAGTATTGGTGTATATGTAATTGCTTCTGAAAATCCTACAGGAATATATATAAGAAGTATTCCAAATGTTGCAACATTAAATACCATACCCAGTGTTGGCATGCATCCATATACTCCAAGAACTATGAAAGGAAGGGCAATCATGTATGCCAGAGCAATTACAGTACCTACTCTTCCCCATCTGTGACACCATGCCTGAAAGGAATCCATCTCATTTTTACTATTCTTACTCATATTACTCTCCTCCTAGCCAAACAGCTTAACCCACAAAATTGAAGATGCCATACCTGCTATCATTGAAAATGCCATAATAAAATCGCCAAGCCAGCGAAGCTTTGGATTCTTGGCAAATATTCCAAGAGCTACAGCAACAACAAGACCTGTAAGCATAACGCAAGCCTGTATTGTATCTCCGATAAGAAGAACCGGAATATAAACAGCGAACATACAGAGCATAAACACTCCACTGAATACATGCTTCCAGTCACTTGAATTCTCTGTCTTATTAACACTCATTGAGAGCTTCTTTCCAAATGGAATAAGGATAAGGAAACCACTGAGCATACCAATACTCATAAGAATCATGACAACACCAAACTGCTGACCTGTTGCATTTGAGAGCATCTCTGCCGTCGAGTCAAATCCAAGTGCAGTAGATACGCTTCCGGCAATCATAGTTTCATATGATAAAGAACCTATAACTGAAAGTCTCCACCATGACCACACTGTACCAAGCACAGATATAAGTACAAATAAACCTACAACAATTGAAAGACTTGGAACTATTGAGAATACGCAGCTTGATTTGATAACCTTCTTGATTTCTTCTTTAGTAATTCCAAGCTCGATACACCTTTTACAAGCTTTTTTCAGATACACAAGTGAAAATCCCACTATGTACAGCAGTCCGATTATTACAAGTGTAAGCAGAAGCGGACTATTGATAATGTCACTCATCATTACGTTCATATTACTTTCCTCCAACGTATATTATATATATTCCTAAAAGCCAAACCGGCATTAAAGGCTTAAGTAAAATAATAAAAGTGCCGTCTACAGTTACTTAACCTGGGGATTATTATTATTTTCCTTTGTTAGAACTTAACTTCTTTTCCTTCCTTTAACCACTCCCTGAACTCTGCTGTTGCAGCAAACATTACATCACCTGATGAGTTGATTGCTGTTTCTAAAGAATCCTGAACAACTCCAACAATGAAACCAACTCCTACCATCTGCATTGCAACATCCTGTGATACACCAAGAAGAGAACATGCCATTGGAATCAAAAGAAGCGAACCACCTGCTACTCCTGACGCTCCACAGGCTCCCAGAGTTGCCACAAAACTAAGAATAATTGCAACTAGAAT
>SAMEA3663147__coassemble_219_pt1 | contig 16953 bp, 16 predicted proteins | sample SAMEA3663147__metabat2_high_PE_013 | metagenome-assembled genome bin SAMEA3663147 (sample SAMEA3663147) | pig gut metagenome | biome: pig gut; feature: pig-associated habitat; material: faeces | place: Denmark | collected 2012 | reverse complement strand
AAGCTGCCGGAGGATTGCATACCGGGCACATATGGGATAAAGAATATTACAGTTACAGATATGTGTGGCAATGAGGCTGAATATACTGAATTTAGCGCAGACATCGTCGTGCCTGAGAAGACATCTTCCCAATCAGCAGTTTTCTTAAGCTCAAAGAATGAGGCTGTTCCTGTAACGGCAACCCAGACTCCACGAACAGGAGACAGCGCACCTGTAATGGCACTGATATTTGTATTGTCTGCTGCGGGATTAGTAATTTTTAAAACTGCTCTACGGGTTAAAGCAGGAAAGAATTAACAAGTTGGCAAAATCTTATCCGTGTTGTATCATTGTCTCTATGATAAGTTGACGGAAGAATGGAGATAGGATATGAGAGAAAAAGCTGTTTTGATTAATATGAACCAGAAAGATGTACAGGAAATATACAGATGCTGCAGCAGAATGGGTATTGGGGTGATTGTTGCAGATAAAGATAAGGAACAGGTTCTCCTGGAAAAACTGGCTGAATGTCCTTTATATAAAGGTGGAACAGTAGGTGAAGCATCAGGCAAGTCTGTGGTATTAATGTGTGAATTTACAGAAAAGCATTTTGACAAGCTGCTGGATTTCATTAAGCATTCTGATGTCCATGTGGATTTTAAGGCGGTTCTTACTCCTACGAACATGAAGTGGGACAGCCGTAAGCTGATAGCTCACATGGAATTTGAGAGTATGCAGAAAAGATGAATATTCTGTTAGCTGAAGTAGTTCACAATCTGGTAAAAATGTGGTATAATACTTTCGTATGTGTTATAGAAACGTGAAATTATTGTTATGACGGACAGGAGAGTGTTGATGAAAGTTACTGCATTTTTGACAAATGGTTTTGAAACAGTGGAAGCTCTTGCAGTTATTGACATACTAAGAAGAGCTAAGGTTGACGTGGAGACTGTATCAATAACAGGGAATTTAGAGGTGAAAAGTGCACAGAATATTATTGTACATGCTGACAAGCTGTTTAGTGAAGTGGATTTAGAACAGTCAGATGTGCTCTTTTTACCAGGAGGACCGGGACATAAGTCATATATGGAATGTTCTGAGCTTCTTGATGCTATTAAGTCACATAACGCTAAAGGAAAACGGATTGCTGCCATATGTGCAGCACCAAGTATACTGGGAAGAGTTGGGATTCTCTCAGGCAGGAAGGCAATGTGTTTTCCAGGATTTGAGGAATATCTGCAGGGTGCCCGGATTGTGGATGCTCCAGAGCGTGTAGTTACAGATGGTAACATAACAACTTCAAGAGGAATGGGAACATCTGTTGATTTGGGTCTGGAACTGGTTAAGCTGTTATGCGGACAGGATGTGGCAGATTCACTTGGTAAATCAATTCAGTACGTTTTAGTTTAATATTTTGGGGATGTATAATGGATAACGAGTATTTATATGAAGATACAGTGTATGGAGATGTATCAGTGGAAGAGGCTGTGAGAAGACGGCGGGAAAAGGCACGCCGAATGAAGAGGCGCAGAGAAAAGCAGCTCTTACTGCTAAAAAGACGTATTATTGCGGCATGCTGTGGAGTTGTTCTTCTTGGACTTCTGATTTTTGGAGCTGTTTCAGGTGTGAAGGCTATAAGGGATGTTATTGGATCAAGAATAGCTGGTAATAACGTGGATGAGGTGGCTGCCGGCAATGATGATGCATCAGCAGGACAGCGGGATATCTATAAAGTGAAATATGATTATCCAACCATTAGTAATAAATACACTGAGATAACAAGTTCATCAGTCAGAATTCCATATGTGGCCCTTCTCTCTGTTGAAGATAACACTATTATTGCAGGACGTGAACCGGATTCCAAGATTTATCCTGCATCCATGACAAAGGTCATGACTTTGCTTGTTGCGGTGGAGAATATTGAAGACATTGACAATTCATATTATACATTTAAATTTGATGAGCTTAACAAATTATATCTGGAAGAGGCATCTGTAGCAGGTTATCTTGTGGATGAGAAGGTTTCGGCCAGGGATATGCTCTATGGTCTTGTTCTTCCATCAGGTGCAGATGCTGCCGTGGGACTTGCGAATCTGGTAGCTGGTTCTGAGACAGAATTTGCCAAGCTTATGAATAAGAAGTGTGATGAGCTGGGGCTTAAGAATACGCATTTTGAGAATACATCAGGACTGTATAATGATAACCAGTACACAACACCGATTGAAATGGCAATTATTATGAGAGCTGCAATGGATAATCCGGTGTGTGCCAAGGTCCTCTCAACCTATCAGTATGAATCAACACCTACTGACAAGCACAAGGAAGGAATTAAGCTTACCAGTACAATGTTCAGCAGAATGTATGGCAATGAAGTTGAGGGTGTTTCTATCCAGGCTGGCAAGACAGGATATGTGTATGAGTCTGGACACTGTCTTGTGAATTATGCAGAGAAGGACGGAAAGCATTATGTCTGTGTGCTTGCCCAGGGAACTAACAAGTGGCACTGCATATTTGATTCATTTGATATTTATACTAATTATCTTCCATAACTGCTCCATTAATTTCCATTCATATTAATTGTGGGTAGTGCTCATAATAACAACAGAACAGCTGATGAAGCCGGCTGATACAGGGAGAGGAATCCAACGCCGGGTCTAATGCCAGGCTGTTCTATTATGAAAAAGAATGGAGATGGTTTTAATGTCAAATTCAAGTTCAAACAGTTCAAAGACTAAGAAAGAGGCACAGAGCGCTCTTGACAGATTCAAGATGGAGGTTGCTTCTGAGATCGGTGTTAACTTAAAGGAAGGTTACAATGGTGACCTTACTTCTGCAGAGGCAGGTTCTGTAGGTGGTAACATGGTTAAGAAGATGATTAGAAAGCAGGAGGAGCAGATGAGCTCAGGTAACTAGTTGTTGCCGGTTATTTGCTTATAGCTGATTGTTAATTATGAAGGAAAGCAGGCTGACGTAAGGGCGGTCTGCTTTCTTTTTACATATCTTTAATTAATTTTTTATAAAAAAGGTTGGCAATATGTTTGTTTATATGCTATAATCTACGGCGTATGTACATTGTGAAGGATTATGCGCCTTTGCATAGATGGAAATTGGAGGAATTATTATGAGTTTCAAAGTTGAACAGTTAGAAGAAAAGAATATGGTTAAGCTTGTGATTGAGGCTACTGCTGAGGAGTTTGAGGCAGGTCTTAATACTGCATATAATAAGAGCAAGAGCAAGATTAATGTGCCTGGTTTTAGAAAGGGTAAAGCTCCTCGTAAGATTATTGAGCAGCTCTACGGACAGGAAGTATTCTTTGAGGATGCTGCAAACGCAATTATTCCTGATGCTTATGCAAAGGCATGTATCGAGAGTGAACTGGATATTGTTTCACAGCCTAAGATTTCTGTAACACAGTTAGAGAAGGGCAAGCCATTCGTATTTGAGGCAGAGGTTGCCGTAAGACCAGAGGTTGAACTTGGTAAATACAAGGGCGTTGAGGTTTCTAAGGCTGATACAGAGGCTACAGATGCTGATGTTGAGGAAGAGATTAAGAAGGTTGCAGAGCAGAATTCAAGAACAATAACTGTAGAGGACAGAGCTGTTAAAGATGGCGATATGACAGTGATTGACTTTGAGGGATTCGTTGATGGCGTGGCTTTTGAAGGCGGTAAGGGCGAGAATTATCCTCTTACAATTGGCTCTCATTCATTTATTGATAACTTCGAGGATCAGATTATCGGCATGAATATCGGAGATGAGAAAGAGATTAACGTAACTTTCCCAGAAGATTACCATGCAGAAGAGTTAAAGGGCAAGCCAGCTACATTTAAGGTTTCGGTTAAGGGAATCAAGGAGAAGCAGCTTCCTGATATTGATGATGATTTTGCACAGGATGTATCTGATTTCGATACGCTTGATGAGTATAAGGCAGATCTTAAGAAGAAGATTGCAGAGCGCAAGGAAGCAGAGGCAAAGAGACAGAAAGAGACAGAGGCTATTGAAAAAATAGTTGCAGATTCTAAGATGGATATCCCACAGGCTATGATTGATACACAGGTTACAAGAATGGCTGAGGATTTTGCTCAGAGATTACAGCAGCAGGGTCTTTCATTAGAGACATATTTCAAGTACACAGGACTTACAGCAGAGAAGATTCTTGATGACATGAAGCCAGAGGCAGTTAAGAGAATTCAGAACAGCCTTGTTCTTGAGGCAGTTGCTAAGGCTGAGAATATCCAGGTATCTGATGATGAGTTTAATGCTGAACTTTCAAAGATGGCTGATATGTATAAGATGGAAGTAGATAAGATTAAGGAGTTCATGGGTGAGAGCGAAGAGAAGCAGATGAGAGACGATATCGCAATCCAGAAGGCTGTTGACTTAATCGTTTCCAGTGCTGTTGAGAAGTAATTATATAAATAAGTTTACAAATCTGTGCCCTGCACACAGGGCGCAGACTTTTGGTTATTAATGTGTGCAGGAAAGAGGGATAATATATGAGTTTAGTACCTTACGTTGTTGAACAGACCAGCCGTGGAGAGAGAAACTATGACATATATTCACGACTTTTAAAGGACAGAATAGTTTTTCTTGGTGAAGAGGTTACAGATGTGTCAGCCAATATAGTTGTTGCACAGCTTCTTTTCCTTGAGGCTGAGGATCCTAGCAAGGATATACATCTGTATATCAACAGTCCAGGTGGCTCAGTTTCAGCAGGTTTCGCTATATACGACACAATGCAGTATATTAAGTGCGATGTATCAACTATCTGTATGGGAATGGCAGCCAGCATGGGAGCTTTCCTTCTTGCAGGTGGTGCCAAGGGTAAGAGAATGGCACTTCCTAATGCAGAGATTATGATTCATCAGCCTTCAGGCGGGGCAAAGGGTCAGGAGACTGAGATTCGTATTGTTGCTGAGAACATTTTAAAGACCAGAAATAAATTAAATGAAATTCTTGCTGCTAATACTGGTAAATCAGTAGAGGAAATTGCTCGTGATACAGAGCGTGATAACTATATGACAGCGAAAGAAGCGCTTGAGTATGGTTTGATTGACAGCATAGTTGAAAAGAGATAATTTTTATTAGGCTGTCACTGCTGTGTTAGTGGCAGCCAATTTTAGAAAGTAGGTTTATATGGCAGGAAAGATCAATGATGAGAAGTTAAAATGCTCATTTTGTAATAAGCCTCAGGATAAGGTAAAGAAGCTTATTGCAGGAGCTAATGGTGCTTACATCTGTGATGAATGTGTAGCAATATGCAGTGAAATTCTTGATGAGGAATTCCTTATGGATGATGACGATGTGGCAGAGGATCCACAGCTTGACATCAACCTTCTTAAACCAAAGGAAATCAAGGAATTCTTAGACGAGTATGTAGTTGGACAGGATGAAGCCAAGAAGGTTCTGTCAGTTGCGGTTTATAACCATTATAAGAGAATACTTTCAGGCAAGAAGGTGGATGTTGAACTTCAGAAGAGCAACATTCTTATGCTTGGTCCTACCGGTTCCGGTAAGACATTCCTTGCACAGAATCTTGCCAGAATTCTGAATGTTCCATTTGCGATAGCAGATGCTACTACACTTACTGAGGCAGGATATGTAGGTGAGGATGTAGAGAATATTCTTTTAAAGGTTATTCAGGCTGCAGATTATGATGTGGAAAAAGCTCAGTATGGCATTGTTTATATTGATGAGATAGATAAGATTACCAAGAAGTCAGAGAACGTATCAATCACAAGAGACGTTTCCGGTGAAGGTGTACAGCAGGCACTTCTTAAGATATTAGAAGGAACAGTTGCATCTGTTCCACCACAGGGAGGCAGAAAACACCCACAGCAGGAACTTATTCCAATTGATACAACTAATATTCTGTTTATATGTGGAGGCGCATTTGACGGACTGGAAAAGATAATTGAGTCACGTATGGATAAGAGTTCTATCGGATTCAATGCCCAGGTTAAAGAGAAGAAAGATGCAGATGTGGGAGAGATGTTTGCCCAGGTTCTGCCTGAGGATTTCATTAAATTCGGACTTATACCTGAATTCGTGGGAAGAGTTCCTGTTGTTGTATCTCTGGATTCTCTTGATGAGGAGGCACTGGTGCGTATCCTGAAGGAGCCTAAGAATGCTATTATCAAGCAGTATAAGGCATTGTTCTCTCTGGATGAAGTTGAACTTGAATTCACAGATGATGCTCTTGTGGAGGTGGCGAAGAAGAGCCTTGAGAGAAAGACAGGAGCCAGAGGATTAAGGTCTATCTTAGAGAAGGTAATGAATGACGTGATGTACAGAATTCCTTCTGATGATACAATCGCCAAATGTATCATTACAAAAGAGGCAGTGGATGGCGAAGCAAAGCCATTGATTGAGTATAGAACAGATGTGGTGAAGAAAGCCCAGTAATGTATATAATTTCGTTTATGAATGGAGATTAGTATGAATATATTAATTTTACCTGCTATAGCGTTAAGAAGTATGACCGTGTTACCTGACATGGTCATACATTTTGATATAAGCAGAGAATCATCCATTAAGGCATTGGAAAAGGCTTTGTCAGCCGATGACCAGAGAATATTTCTTACTGCCCAGACTGATCCTGAGATAGGTGACCCAACTCCTGATGATTTGTACAAAACAGGAACAGTTGCTGTGATAACCCAGGTTTTCAAACTGCCTAACAATGTTTTCAGAGTCCAGGTTGAGGGAAAGAAGAAGGCTATTGCCCAGTATATAGGGGATACTGAAGCGGGACTTGCTGCCAATGTTGAGGTCTGTGACACATGGATTAAGCCGGCAGATGATTATACGTCTAAAGCCATGATTTCAGGATTAAGAGAGGTTATAAGAAAGATTAGCATAGCCAATCCTAATCTTGGTAAGGATATGCTTAAAAAATGGATGGATATTGATAAAGCAGATGTTCTTATTAAGAGAATGATTATTGATTATCCTATGCTTAATCAGAACAAGCAGCATTTTCTGGAACTTGACAGTATAGAAGAATGCTATGAGGATCTGGTCAGATATATCCTTGAAGAACTGAATATATATCAGATTAAGGATGAGCTGACCCAGAAGGTTAAGGAGAGAGTTGATAAGAACCAGAAGGATTACATCATAAGGGAACAGCTTAAGGTGCTTAATGATGAGTTGAATGGCAGTTCTGATGTATCAGAAGCAGATGACTATATTAATCAGCTGGAAAAACTTAATGCATCCTCTGAGATTAAGGAGAGCATAAGAAAGGAAATCAAGCGATTCCGTGCTGTGACACAGGGTTCATCCGAGGCTAATGTGGAGCGTGGATACATTGAGACGCTTCTTTCTCTTCCATGGGATAATTGCAGCCAGGATAACAAAGATATTGATAATGCAAGAATTGTCCTTGATAGAGACCACTACGGAATGAAAGAGATTAAGGAAAGAATTCTTGAGACTCTTGCTGTGCGTAATGTGACAGAAGCTTGTAATGCTCCTGTTATATGTCTTGTTGGCCCTCCAGGAACAGGTAAGACCAGTATAGCAAGAAGTGTGGCAGATGCACTTAACAGACAGTATGTAAGAGTATGTCTGGGTGGTGTCAGGGATGAGGCAGAAATCCGTGGACACAGGAAAACCTATGTTGGAGCAATGCCTGGAAGAATTATTGACGGAATTAAGAAAGCAGGAGTTAAGAACCCTGTCATGGTTCTTGATGAGATAGACAAGGTCAGCAATGATTATCGTTCAGATACATCTGCAGCTTTGTTGGAGGTTCTTGATACAGAGCAGAACAGCAGGTTTATAGATCATTATGTTGAACTGCCTACAGACCTTTCCCAGGTTCTGTTTATAGCCACAGCTAATGATTTGTCGGGTGTAAGTAAGCCTTTACTTGACAGAATGGAGATAATAGAGGTTAACAGCTATACCAAGAATGAAAAAATGCATATTGCAAAAGAACATCTTGTTGCAAAGCAGATTAAGAAAAACGGACTGACCAGGGCAGATATTAAATTCACAGACAGAGCATTGTCAGACATAATTGACTGCTATACAAGAGAAGCAGGGGTGCGTAATCTTGAGCGCCAGATTGCAAAGGTATGCAGAAAGGTTGTTGTAAGCCAGTATCACGATGGAAAGATAGACCATGGTGCTGTGACAGTTTCTATAACAGGAAAGAATCTGTCAGATTACCTTGGCAAGAAGAAATATCATCCAGATAAGGTAAATAAACATGATGAGGCAGGTATTGTCCGTGGGCTTGCATGGACATCAGCAGGGGGAGATACCCTTGAGATTGAGGTCAATACAATGCCAGGTAAGGATTCGCTGATTCTTACAGGACAGATGGGAGATGTTATGAAGGAGTCGGCAAGGATTGCCCTTACATACGTCCAGTCAGTGGTAAGTAAAGCACCTTACAGGGTATCCCAGAAGTTTTTTGACGATAATGTTGTGCATATACATATCCCAGAAGGGGCAGTTCCAAAAGATGGCCCTTCAGCGGGAGTTACAATGTCAACAGCCATTCTTTCGGCAGTGACCGGAATTCCTGTCCGTTCAGATGTGGCAATGACAGGAGAGGTTACCCTGAGAGGAAGGGTTCTCCCTATAGGAGGCCTCAAGGAAAAACTTCTTGCTGCCAAAACAGCAGGTGTTAAAACGGTAATAGTTCCGGAAGAAAACAGACCTGATGTGGAAGAGTTTGATGAAGAGATAACAGGAGGACTTTCTGTTGTCTATGCACGAGACATGAAGCAGGTACTTGCCTGTGCACTTGTATCAAAGTGATTATTTATAATACAAATCATTTTATTAACATAAAAGCATCAGCCATGGGCTGGGCAGAAGGGTGGAGCAATGGTTATTAAAAAAGTAAATCTGGATATTGTAATAGGAGTTACCAGTAAGGTTCCAGAAACAGAATATCCAGAGGTGGCATTTGCAGGTAAATCAAATGTTGGAAAGTCATCCCTTATCAACGCCCTTATGAACCGCAAATCCTATGCAAGAACATCAAGCCAGCCTGGTAAAACCCAGACTATCAATTATTACAACATTAATGATGCCATGCTTCTCGTGGATCTGCCAGGCTATGGCTATGCTAATGTAAGTCCGTCTGTTAAGGAAAAATGGGGAAAGATGGTGGAGAGATACCTTAAGCAGTCAAAGCAGCTTAAACAGGTATTCCTGCTTATAGACATCCGTCACGACCCATCTGCTAATGATAAGATGATGTATGACTGGATTGTAGCTAACGGATACCGCCCGGTAATTATTGCCACTAAGCTTGACAAGATTAAGAGAAGCCAGCAGGACAAGCAGGTTAAGGCAATCAAAACGGGATTGGGACTTAAACCAGAAGATATAATAATACCAGTTTCATCAGAGACTAAGCAGAATATAGATAAACTCTGGGAAGTGGTGGAGGGATATATCTCCTAAAACAGCGTTACATCATCTTATGCATGATGAAATCATATATGTCCTGGCTGGCATCCTTCCAGTTTGAGCACATCTTGTCTGCAATATCTTCGGAAGGAACAGATACATTAATCTCTATGAGAGTTGATTCTCCCTCTTTTACCTGGCAGTGGACAGTGTATTCACCATTAGTGTTTTTGTAATAGTCTGCTGTTGTTCCGGCTTCACTTTTTAATTCATATTTATTGGCTTTGATGTAATTGTCAATATCATCCCTGATACTCTGGGATATCTTAGTATAGAAGAATCCAATAGTCTCCGTGCCTTCAGAGGTAAGTTTGTACTGTGTGCTGTTCCTGTAGGTAACTACTGAAAGAAAACCATCAGAAACAAGGGAGTTAATGACTTCCTGCAGAGTGAAATAATTAGTGAACTGGTTTTCAAGCATGAATTCAGAAATCTGGCTGTTGGAAAGTGGAAAATTCACCTTGTTAAGCATGTACATTATCATTAGCTTGTAAAGTGTTATTGAGTCGGTATTCATCGATATAATCTCCCCTGGTGTATGTCATTTTCACGAAAATATTTTATAATGCTGTTATAAACAAGCTTTTTATTGCTGCTCCATAATGGTGCAATAAGCAAATTCTTAGGTCCATCTCCTGTAATACGGTGGATTGCCATGTCTTGTGGCAGAATCTGTATGATTTCAGCCAGTGTACTGATATATTCATCCATTGACATTATCTGAAATTCATTGTTGTAGTAGCAGGCGGCAAGGTCTGTTCCTTTAAGGACATGAAGAAGTGCTATCTTAATTCCGTCAGCTCCTGAGGATGCAATGTATTTCGCAGTGTTAAGATAATCCTTCAGGGATTCTTTCGGCAGACCTACAATCATATGGACTATTGTATATATGCCAGCCTCTTTCAGCATCTTAATTGCTGTGTCGTATACGTTAAGTTCATATCCCCTTCTTATAAAATGTGCCGTATCAGGATTAACAGTCTGTAATCCCAATTCCACCCATACTGGCTTAATCTGGTTAAGCCGGGCAAGAAGTGAGATTATTTTGGGGTCAAGACAGTCTGGTCTTGTGGCAATTGACAGTATTCTTATATCATCCCTGTTAATGCAATGGGTAAAAAGCTGCTCAAGATACTCATATGGAGCATAAGTATTAGTGTAGGACTGGAAATACCCAATGAAGTCATTACCATTGTATTTGGATGAAATAAGAGCTTTACCAGCCTCTATCTGTTTGTCAATGCTGACAAGAGGAGCAGGAAGCTGCCCATTGAAACCAGTGACAGGGACGGAATCTTCATAAGCAGCTGGGTTGCATTTTTTATACACAGCGTCCCCTGCAAAATCCCCGGAACCTCCAGCACTGCAGAATATACAGCCCTTCGTATCAATAAGCCCATCCCGGTTGGGACATGTCATCCCACCGTTCAGGGCTATTTTGTACATTTTGACACCATAAGTGTCTTTAATATATTCATTTACAGAATAAAAATAAGGTCTCATGAATAATTACTTCTCAATGTGGTCCATAACTGCCTTGCAGACAGCATCTGTTACTTTAGGGTCAAATGCTTCAGGAAGAATATTGGTGTCAGAAAGCTCTGAGTCAGGAATAAGGTTTGCAATGGCAAGTGCAGCAGCCAGCTTCATATCCTCAGTAATCTGCTTTGCACGTCCTTCAAGAGCTCCTTTAAATATACCAGGGAAAGCAATAACATTGTTAACCTGGTTAGGGAAATCAGAGCGTCCTGTACCTACAACTCTTGCTCCGGCAGCCTTGGCTACATCTGGCATTATCTCTGGAACAGGATTTGCCATGGCGAAAAGGATGGAATCCTTGTTCATTGAAGCGACCATCTCAGGAGTTACAATGTTAGGGGCAGATACTCCCACAAATACGTCAGCACCCTTTAATGCGTCTGCAAGAGTTCCTGTCTTGCCCTCAAGGTTAGTTACATCCATCATGGATTTCTGCATCCAGTTAAGACCCTCTGAAGTCTTAGAAAGAATACCTGATTTATCACACATTGTAATATTCTTAAATCCATATGTAAGAAGAAGTTTGGTAATTGCTACGCCGGCAGAACCTGCACCATTAACAACAACTTTGCAATCCTCCTTGTTCTTGCCTGTAACCTTAAGTCCGTTAATAATACCAGCTAATACTACGATGGCAGTTCCGTGCTGGTCATCATGGAAAACAGGAATGTCAAGGATTTCCTTTAATCTTTCCTCGATTTCAAAACATCTTGGGGCAGATATATCTTCAAGGTTGATTCCGCCAAATGCAGGTGCTATGTTAACAACTGTTTTAATGATTTCTTCAGTATCCTGAGTATCAAGACAGATTGGAACGGCGTTAACACCGCCAAATGACTTGAATAATACAGCCTTTCCTTCCATAACAGGCATGGCAGCATATGCGCCGATATTACCAAGACCAAGAACAGCGCTTCCGTCAGATACCACTGCAATAGTGTTGGATTTGATTGTGTATGTGTAAGCTGCATCTTTATCCTTGGCAATTACTTTACAAGGCTCTGCAACTCCTGGTGTATAAGCCAGAGCAAGATCCTCTCTTGTTGTGATACTCATTTTTGGTGTTGTCTCGAATTTACCTTTCCACTCTTCATGAAGTGCGAGAGCTTTCTCTGCGTTTGTCATAATAATCCTCCATTTTACGTTTATGCGGGCCAAGAAGTTTAAACTTTATCCTTCAGGCAGGAACAAATTTAATCTTTTGACTTCGGTTTGATATAATTATAAATGATACCAAATGCAAAAATAATTTGCAACAAATGTAAGAAACGTGTATAATTATTTCCAGCGATTAAATCTTTATGCTGCATACAGTTTTGCAGTTATCCAGATGTATTTCAAAAATCTTTTTTTCCACTAGTTTATAAAAATATATTTAAATTCGGGAGAATATGGTATGCGTGAAAAATTAGAAACATTGTCTTTAAGCGTCTTACGTGAATTCGCAAAGGACAAGAAGATTAAGAACATTTCTTCATTAAGAAAGGCTGATCTTATCGATGCGATTCTTAAGGCACAGGAAGAGGAAGATAAAGAGAAAAAGGAATTAAAGAATTCCAAGCCGGTCCAGAAAAAAACTGTAGTAAAGCCGGAGGAGCATCCACATGTGGCGGAGACTGGTGTATATGCATCGGGAGGTGCATCGGGAGGTGCATCGGGAGGTGCATCGGCAGCAGGCAGTGTACAGGCACAGGGGAGCACTTCAGCTTCTGGAACTGGAAACACACAGCCGGCAGGAACCGGTAGCGCACAGAATTCTTCAGAGCCGAAGCCTCAGCGTCCTTTGGAGTATGCTGACGGAATTCTTGAGGTTTTAAGCGAGGGATACGGATTCATCAGATGCGAGAATTTCCTTCCGGGAGATAATGACGTATATGTTTCTCCATCTCAGATAAGGAAGTTTAACTTAAAGACAGGAGATATTGTAAGAGGACCTAAAAGACCAAAGACTAAGGATGAGAAGTTTTCGGCCCTTATGTATCTTGAGTCTGTCAATGGCTTTGACCCTATGGCAGCCACAAGAAGACCTTCATTTGAAACACTTACACCTGTATTTCCTAATGACAGGATTCATCTTGAAAAGAACAGCAATACACTTGCTATGAGAATGGTTGACCTCATATCTCCAATTGGCAAGGGGCAGAGAGGAATGATTGTTTCCCAGCCTAAATCTGGTAAAACAACACTTCTTAAGCAGATTGCCAATGCTGTGACCAGGAACAACCCTGAAATGCATCTTATAATACTTCTCATAGATGAAAGACCTGAGGAGGTTACAGACATTAAAGAGTCTATAACCGGTGATAATGTTGAAGTTATTTATTCAACATTTGACGAGCTCCCAGAAAGACACAAGAGAGTATCTGAAATGGTTATTGAGCGTGCCAAGAGACTTGTAGAGTACGGTCAGGATGTAATTATTCTTCTGGACAGCATAACAAGACTTGCAAGAGCCTATAACCTTACGGTAACCGCCAGCGGAAGAACTTTGTCAGGTGGTCTTGACCCGGCAGCATTACATATGCCAAAGCGTTTCTTTGGTGCTGCCAGAAATATGCGTGAGGGAGGAAGCCTTACCATTCTTGCAACAGCTCTTGTTGAGACAGGAAGCAAGATGGATGATGTAGTCTTTGAGGAATTTAAGGGAACAGGTAACATGGAGCTTGTATTAGACAGAAAACTTTCTGAAAAGAGAGTATTCCCTGCAATTAATATAGCCAAATCCGGAACAAGAAGGGATGACCTTCTTCTTGATGCTGATGAGCAGCAGGCAATGGATATTGTTCACAAAGCCCTGAGTGGTCTTAAGACAGATGAAGCAGCAGAGCGGATTCTGGACCTGTTTGCCAAGACCAGGAATAATCAGGAATTTGTGCAGACAGTAATAAAAAACAGATATGTTTAAAAATGTGTTGCATATTTTTCTGGTATATGATACAATGTCAAAGCTGCTTATGGATAACAAAGATTACTTTGTAAGCTTAAGTCTTGCAAATATTTAATAAAGTATGTATAAAGAGGTGAAAATCATGAGAGAAGGAATCCATCCAGAATACTATCAGGCAAAGGTTGTCTGCAACTGTGGTAACGAGTTCGTAACAGGCTCAACTAAGGAAGATCTCCACGTAGAAATCTGTTCTAAGTGCCATCCATTCTACACAGGCCAGCAGAAGGCTACATCAGCACGTGGACGTATTGATAAGTTCAATAAGAAGTACGGCGTTAAGAACGATTAATTATTGCTGTTTATTAAGGTTGGGGTCGTATATGCCTCAACCTTTTTTCTTTCGTTGTGCAGCAGCGGCACATATATTGTTGGCAGGGAAGGTTAGAAGCTGACCTGTCTGTGGATTATCGCTGCAGAAATGGAGAGAGGAATGAAAACATCAGGAATCGGTGGTCAGGCTGTTATCGAAGGAATCATGATGCGCAATAAGGATAAGTATTCTATTGCGGTTCGTAAGCCTGATAATGAAATAGAGGTTGTTGTCAAGGAAAGCCAGCCAATTACGGAGAAGTACAAATGGCTTAAACTCCCAATAATCCGCGGAGTAGTATGTTTTGTAGATTCTCTTGTTATGGGTGTATCTACACTTACTTATTCAGCCAGTTTCTATGACGACCCTGCGGAGCAGAAGACAACTAAGGCTGATGAACTAGGAAAGGCAATTTTCAAGGATAAGCTGGAATCAGTTCTGATGGCATTTACAGTTGTTCTGGCTGTTGTTATCGCACTTGGATTATTCATGTTTCTTCCATATCTTATTTCCAGACTTCTGGTTAGATTCATATCATCCCAGTTTGTTTTAAATCTGGTAGAGGGTCTGGTTAGAGTACTTATATTCATTGCATATCTGGCATTGGTGTCACATATGAAGGATGTGGGAAGAACATTTATGTATCATGGCGCTGAACACAAATGTATCAACTGTATTGAGAACGGATACAGCCTTACAGCTGATAACGTCATGAAAAGTTCCCGTTTCCATAAGAGATGCGGAACAAGCTTTATGTTCCTTGTTATGTTTATAAGTATCATTTTCTTTATATTTATAAGAGTTGAGAATACGGGACTTCAGATATTGATAAGGCTGCTGCTTATACCTGTTGTGGCAGGCGTTTCCTATGAAATCTTACGGGCAGCAGGAAAGAATGATAACAGTAAGTTCCTTAATATAATCAGTATTCCGGGAATTGCAATGCAGAAGCTTACAACTAAAGAGCCTGACAGAAGAATGGTTGAGGTCGCAATCAAAGCTGTGGAAGCTGTATTTGACTGGAAAGAGTTTGTTACAGAATATCATCAGGATGATGAGGATTTTGAAATAGAAGAGTCTAAACCAGAGGATTTCGTAACCGAGGAAGAAAAATACGAAGAACAGCTTAAAGAACAGGAAGCTTTAAAGGAAGCCCTTAAGAGTGAAGAGGCATCTGAAACAGGTTCAGAGGCTGTATCTGATGTAACCGGCAGTGCGGATGAGGATTCCCATGAGGATATGTTCACATTTGAGGATGAAGACGGCAATGAGATAGATGAAGATACCTTCAGCCAGGATGGAACAGAGGAAGATGATGTTGATCCTGATGATGACGGAATCGTATTTGACGATGAAGCATTTGATGATGAGGACGAAGAAGAACTCTTTGCTGATGATGTGCCAGTATTCAAGCAGAGAAAGCTTGATAAGTAGATTATGGAGAATGTAACATACAGAGAGGCTGTACTTAAGGGTGCAGCTTCTCTAAAATGCAGTGGTGTGGAATCACCTGAATATGACAGCCGGGAGCTTATGCTTAAGGCTGCGGGATTTGACAGTACCCAGTATCTGTGCAGGAGTACCGAGAAAGTTTCGGCAGAGTGTCTAGCCATATTCAAGAAATATATTGAGAGGCGGATGAACAGAGAGCCTTTACAGCACATTCTGGGAGAGGCATGTTTTTATGGAAGGTCATTTCTTGTTAATGAGAATGTTCTTGTACCAAGGCTGGATACGGAAGTTTTAGTGGAACAGGCCCTTAAGGTAACCCGTGATAATGATGCAGTGCTTGATATGTGTACAGGTTCAGGCTGCATTATTATTACAATGGCACTGGAAAGGAAGCTGTCCTTTGCATGTGGGTGCGATTTGTCAGATAAAGCTCTGGAAGTTGCACAGTCCAATGGCGCAAGGCTTATTCCTGAAGACAGATATTGTATTGTTAATGCTGATGAGGAAAAATATGATTCTCATAACTTGCTTAATTATGGGGATAATAAAGATATTTTCAGGTTTTGTCAGGGGGATTTGTTTGATTCACTGGATAAGAGTTATGGTTTGAATCCGGAGCCTCATTTTAAGTTTGATGTAATAGTATCTAATCCGCCATATATAGAGACAGAGGTAATTAATACTCTCTCTGATGAGGTAAGGCTTCACGAACCTGTGATGGCTTTAGATGGAAGTCCGGATGGATTAGAGTTTTACCGCAGGATATCGGCAAAGGCACCGGAATATTTAAAATTGGGTGGATATCTGCTCTATGAAATTGGATGTAATCAGGGACAACAGGTTTCTATGATTATGGAAGAGGCTGGGTTTAGAGATATTGAAATAATAAAGGATCTGGCAGGTCTTGACAGGGTAGTGAAGGCCAGGTTGTAAACAATATCTGTGTCAGTGTCACAGATAATTATCATATAAGTTTGATTAATTTAATTTCGAATATAATACTGGGGAATGGAGATGGATAAAGATTATGGATATGTTTAACAGACTTGAGGATATTGTAAACAGATATGAGGATATAACAGCGGAACTCAGTAATCCTGATGTGGTTAATGACCAGGACAAATTCCGGAGTCTCATGAAGGAACAGAATAATATTCTTCCGATTGTTACAGCTTTCAACGAATATAAGAGCTGCAAGCAGAATATTGAGGATAGTCTTGCCATGCTGAATGAAGAAAGCGATGAAGAGTTGCTTGAGATGGCTAAAGAGGAGCTTAACTCATCCAAGAA
>SAMEA3663147__coassemble_158_pt1 | contig 20010 bp, 17 predicted proteins | sample SAMEA3663147__metabat2_high_PE_013 | metagenome-assembled genome bin SAMEA3663147 (sample SAMEA3663147) | pig gut metagenome | biome: pig gut; feature: pig-associated habitat; material: faeces | place: Denmark | collected 2012 | reverse complement strand
TTCAAAGTTTATTCATTCGAATTTGTGCATTTCTTCAAAGTTTTTCAAGTAAGACTGTAGCAGTCAAGAAAAGTAGACACAAAAAATGTTTTTTCTTTGTTTTATTTTTCAAAAGTGGACACTCACCACATTTTTGAACTATCTATATTTTCAAAAGTAGACACAGAGAACATTTTTTATTCATTACTATTTTCAAAAGTGAACACATCCTCCGAACGTGCCTGTTTACGGCGTTTCTGGACAAACTTAGGCTCTTCCGACAGCACTCTGCTCTCAAATGTATTTTTTCTTTCCAGTTCTCCTTTGTAATAACGCTTGCGATAGTTAACCGGTGTATCATATCCAATAGCATAGCAAGGGCGATGATTATTATAAAAATCAACATACTGTTCCAGCACGGCTTCGAATTCATCTCTGCGCCTGCATTCATCTATTTTAAAGTCTATATACAGTTCTTCCTTCATCCATCCATTGATAGATTCATTTACAGGATTATCTGTTGGCTTACCTGCTCTGGACATAGATCTTACGATAACTGTATCCTTAATAAGTTCACAGATACAATTACCTGTCTCGGTCTATCAATAGTTTCCCATGTAGTAAATATCAAGTTAGGATATTTATCCTTTTCCTTGCGTTTCCTGTAATGAACCTGATGCTTAGTTTCAGACTTAATTCCAAGATATCTATAGCATTTATAAATATAATTATCACTACATTCATAGCCGTATTCAAGACGTATATATGCGGCTGTCCACCTGTATCCATGTGTTCGGTGCTTTGCATGAATTGCATCTACAAGAGAAATCATTTCCTCGCGTTTTATGTCTCTGTCAGATTTCTCCCGTTTCTTCCACTTATAGTAACCAGATCTGCTGACTCCCATAAGAGCGCATAAATCCTGCACATCATAGTCCCTTGATAATAGTTCAACTATTTCGAATTCTTCACTTTTAAACGAACATACTCCTGTTCCCCAGCTTCGTTTGTCTGAACAGTATAGTTTTTTTTAAGACGTTCATTTTCTATTCGTAATTTAAGAATTTCTCGCTTGTATGCTTCCTCTGTCCTATCAATTCCCTCAGGCAGAACTTCTTTGATTTCCGCATCTGCCCTTGCCAGACCTTCTATGCCACCCTCTTCATACTGCTTGAGCCATTTTTGGAGCGCTCCTACAGAAATATTGTTCTTTACACAAAAATCTCTTATTTTGATGCCGGGATTGCTCTTGTACTGTCTAATCAGAAATTCTTTTTCTAATGGATTCTTATGTTTTGCCATAAATAAAGTGGACTCCTTTCTGGTAGATTATCCCCTCTTATCATAACTAATGGGAAGATATTTTTCTACCTCTTCGTGTCCACTTTTATTTTAGCATCAATTTGTAGCAGTCATGTAGCAGTCAAGAAAAGCTCTTTTCAATAATCATTACCAGACTCTGCAACTTTTATGCCACTTTTGTTTTATGTGTGAAAGCTGACATACAGCAAATCCCATACAGCCAGCTTTAATACATAAAACAAAAAATGGCAGGGTAATCACTTATGGGATTGTCCTGCCACTTTGATAAGGAGAGGTTTTTCAACTATAAATACTTCTTTAATGTTTCACGAATTGCTCCAACTCCAGCGTTCATTTCAATAAAATACTTTTCTGTCTTCTCTCCAAGTGATGATGCATATAAATCAACACCAAATACCGACTTATTAGAAAGAATCTCTTTAATTGCAGATACATCGCTGCTTCCGAATTCAACCTTTTCCATAACCGGGCAGAGAACTGAAAGAAGTGGATCTGGACTTAATTCGAACTTCTCACCCTGGTCATTAATTCCCATGAGATAACGAAGCCATCCTGCAAATACAAGTGGAATATATGTTAAAGAATCAACATCTAATTCCTCTGACTTCATATATGCCTTAATTGTTTCACCATAACGGATAGCCAGTTTCTGGGAAGTATCTGTTGCAATTCTTTGTGGTGTATCTGGCATAAATGGATTAGGAATACGCTTATTAACCACCTGATCTATGAAATCTTTTGGGGAAATAATCTTAGGATCAACAACAACTGGTAATCCTTCAAGATATCCAATCTTATTAACAAGAGCACTCAATTCTGGATCCTGCATCTCCTTAGAGATTAGAGTATATCCAAGTAAGCATCCAAATACCGCAAGAGCTGTATGCAGTGGATTTAAGCATGTACATACCTTCATCTTTTCAACCTGGTCTACAGTTTCTCTCTTCGTAAATATGAATCCGCCTTTCTCCAATGCCTCTCTGCCATTAGGGAAAGAATCTTCTATAACAAGATATTCACACTCTTCGGCATTAACAAATGGAGCAACATAAGTATTCTTAGAAGTAACAACTGGCTCTAACTCTGTTCCCCAATCAGGAATTAACATCTCTTCAACCTTCTTGTCAGGTCTTGGAGTAATCTTATCAATCATGGTCCATGGGAAGCTGACTTTACTTTCATCTTCAACATAAGCCAGAAATCCCTTCTCAATTAAACCGGCACTCTCCCATTCCTTTGCAAATGCAACCATGGCAGCTTTTAACTTATCACCATTATGTGAACAGTTATCCATACTGACCATAGCGATTGGAAGCTTTCCAGCAACAAATCTTGCATATAAAAGGGATGCAACCTTTCCAATATAACTTTCAGGTTTTTCTGGACCATTTTTTAAATCTACCTGGACACCAGGAAGAGTTTCGCCCTTGCCATCTACAAGGCTGTAACCTTTTTCTGTAATTGTAAATGTTGCCATCTGAAGAGATTTCTTAGCGAATATCTCTTTTAATCTTCCATATTCCTCAGTATTATCACTATCCAGTCTTAATGATTCAACAACACTTCCTACTACATTCTTCTCAATCGTTCCATCTGCCTTTAATGTAACAACAATACCTAAATCATCATGTGGACGATTCATTTTCTCTATAATCTCATAATCATAGCCTTCTGCTACAATAATACCACGGTCAAGTTCTCCGCTATTAAGCAGATTCTGAACAACATTAGCCTGGAAAGCACGGAATATATTGCCCGCTCCAAAATGAATCCAGAAAGGATTCTCCTTAGTATTCTTAGTTACCTGTTCACGATTATACTCTGGAACACCATACCCAAGTGTCTTTAATTCATCTAAATTCTCAATCCCCGCATTTGTTAACTTCATAGTAACCTCCACAATAAAAACTACAGTCCTCTTGTCTGTGACTTCTCAATTGCCTCCCAGAGTCCATTAAGGTAAGTTGCACCAAGAGCTCTGTCATATAAGCCATATCCTGGCATAGCAACCTCATCCCAGATCATACGACCATGATCAGGACGGATTGGACCATCAAATCCAATGTCATATAATGCTTTCATAATCTCATACATGTCAAATGTACCATCAGATGAAAGATGTGCCGCCTCCTCGAAATCTGTTGGTGAATTAAACTTAAGGTTACGAACATGAGCAAAATGAATTCTTCCCTTTAATGAACGAATCATGTCTGGAAGATCATTTTCAAGGTTAGTTCCATATGAACCTGAACAGAATGTAACACCATTATGTGGGTTATCTACCATCTTCATCATTCTTAAGATATTTTCCTTATTGATGATAATTCTTGGTAATCCAAATACACTCCACGCCGGATCATCTGGATGAATTGCCATATTGATATCATACTTATCACATACTGGCATTATTCTTTCAAGGAAATACTTGAGATTCTCAAATAACTTCTCATCATCAACATCTTTGTACATCTCGAATAATTCTTTAACTCTTGCCATACGCTCTGGCTCCCAGCCCGGCATAACAAAACCATTCATATCACTTCCAATTGAGTTAAACATCTCTTCTGGCTTGATTTTATCAACTGCTTCCTGGGTATATGCAAGTACTGTAGAACCATCTGGTCTCATACGGGCAAGCTCTGTTCTTGTCCAGTCAAATACAGGCATGAAGTTGTAACATACCATGTGAATACCAGCTTTACCTAATCTTTCAAGTGTTGTTATATAATTATCTATGTACTGTTCACGATCTGGAGAGCCAATCTTTATTGCATCATGAATATTAACACTTTCAATACCTGCAACTTTAAGTCCGGCAGCCTCAACCTCATCAATCATTGCTTTGATGTCTGCTTCTTCCCATACTTCACCAGGCATAGTATCGTATAATGTTGTAATTACACCTTTTACGCCTGGAATCTGTCTAATCTGTTTTAAAGTAACAGAATCATGCTTACTTCCATACCATCTTAATGTCATTTCCATAATAAAACGTCCTCCTAAGAATTATTTATTTTGACCAACCTGTATAATTTGATCAATAATATCTCTATATTTAACACAATACTTTGGATACAATTCACTTAATGCAACTTTAAATGTCTCTTTTTCCTCCAATGTTAATTCATTAATCACACAGCCATATTCTTTAGCTGTCTGTTTTGCTTTCTTCTCTGTCTCCTGCCACAAATCATACTCATACGCTGCAGAAAGTCTGGCACATTCCATAATTATTTTCTGGTCCTGAGCCGTAAGCTTATTCCATGTATGCTCTGAACATATCTGCATCTCTGGAATACGGACATGTTCATCCTCACTGTAATATCCCGCAACTTTATAATGTCCTGTAGATATATAAGATGGCCAGTTATTCTCCGCTCCATCAATCATTCCACGCTCAATTGCTGAATATATATCAGCAAAGCTGGCATTATAGTATTGTGCCCCCAACTCAGTCACAATATCGTTCATATATGTTGATTCCTGTACACGAATCGTCATATCCTTTAAATCATCTGGTTCAGTAATTGATTTTCTGGTATTATAGAAACTTCTTGCACCTGCATCGTACCATGACAAGCCTTTTAGATGTTGTTCCTCCACTAAAGATAAAAACTTATCTCCTATAGGACTGTATAACACATTCCACATATGCTGTGAATCATTATACAGATATGGCATCTGTAACACATTCATCTCAGGAATACTGTCAGATATCTGTGCAATAGATATTCTTGCAAAATCTATGCCTCCATATTGCATCTGGCTGATAACTTCTTTTTCGCTTCCCAGCTCAGCGCTATGTTTTATAAGAATCTTAATTCTTCCATTAGTTTTTTCCCACACTAATTCACTAAATTTCAAAGCAGCTTTTGTTGTCGGATAGTCTTCAGATTGATTCTCAGCATATGTAAAAACATACACCGGTGCCTTAGCACTTTTTAACTGTACATACCGTATTACAGCTAAAATAGCAATCGCGGCAATCACAAAAAAAACATATACACTTTTCTTTTTCATACAAATCACCATTCGTACCAGTTATTTTATTGGTTAATCTTCTGTGCCAGAACACGCTGCCTGAACTCAGTTGGAGTCATTCCTTCTGCCTTCTTAAATATTTTCGAAAAATAATTAGAATCCCTATACCCCACTTCTGTACCAATATCTTTAATATTATACCGCAAATCCATCATTAGCTCTTTTGCCTTATTAATACGATACTCCATAAGATATGTTGTAAAGCTCTTATCAAAACACTGCCTGAATATCTTACAGAAATATGCCTCTGAATAATTAAACAGCTCTGCTACATCCTGAATACCTAATTCTTCTTTATAATGTTTTTCTATATATTTCTTTATCTCGTCCGCAATTAATACAAGCTTTCCATTAGCATTATCATTATATGAATGTTCAGGTTCTTCTGGTATCACTTTCTGTTCACCATCAAGGATTCGTACTGCTTCATATAATGCATTGGCAAGCTCTTCGTCATTGCAAGGTTTAAGCAGATAATCCAATGCCTTAACCCGGATAGCTCCTTTAGCATACAGGAATTCATCAAATGCTGTGATAAATACTATGCAACACCGGTTATTTTTCTCCCGAATCTGTTCAGCCGCTTCAATTCCGTTAATTCCAGGCATCTCTATATCAAGCAGTGCTATATCACACCTTTTTTCTTCATATACCGATACAGCCTCTCTTCCATTCTCAGCCTGGAATATTTCAAATTGCCCCGGAAACACATTGTTTATCTTTTTTGAAATAACCATTCTTTCAATTGGTTCATCATCCGCAATCAAAATTCTATACATCTTCATCACCTGTTATTAGGAATAATAATTCCTATAATCGTTCCCATATTTTCCTTACTGTAAATAGTCATACTACCTCTCCACATAGTTGACTTGATTCGCTTGTATATATTCCCTACACCAATACCGTTGAAATCGTCTGTCTCCAAAGCTTTTCGCATTGTTTCCAATTGTTTTCCTGGCATACCTATACCATTATCTCCAACTATAATATGAAGATTATTATTTACCCACTTAACACATACTTTAACCCATCCACCTTCTTCTTTTTTTGCCAGTCCATGAATAATTGAATTCTCAATTAATGGCTGCAAAAGATATGATGGTACAATAACCTCAGCAGCATTCACACGGATATCTTCCTGATATTCTATTCTGCTTCCAAAACGCATCTGCTGCAGGTACATATAATCCTGTGCTATCTTCAACTCCTGTGTCAGGGCAACCTTGTGCTCAACAGTTTTTAAATTATAACGGAATAACGCACTTAGTGAGCATATCATCTTCTCCGTTGTTGGTGCATCCTCCAGATTTGCCATACCAGATATTACATTTAGTGTATTAAATAAAAAGTGGGGATTAATCTGATTTCTAAGCAAATCTGTCTGAGCTTGTAAAAGCTGTCTTTCCATCTCACTGTTCTTCATTGCTTCTGCATACAATAATTCTTCCGTATGCCTTCTGTCTTCCAGTGCCATGATTCTTTCTTTAGTTGCATATTTCATTGAGTTAAATACAGATGTAAGTTCACCAACTTCATCCTGATTTGCAACAACCACATCTTCACTGGAAAAATCATTCATTGCAATTTTTTTCGAAGCATCAGCCAATCTTATAATTGGATTGACAATTGTATTAACCATCATCTTTGACAACGTAATAATCGAAAGAATCAGCACAATGTTAATAAGTATGATTACAATTGATAATACAACATGCCTTGGCAGATTACTCTGAAACGTCTCATCTCCACTATCAATTGTAAGTAATACTAATTTATCTGCATAGTCCTGAATATAAGAAAATTCATCATATATCTTATATTGGGTTCTAATATATTCACTGTCATATACATCCGTTTCCATTAATCTGCTTATATTATTCTCATATACACTATAAGCATTCTTTATAGACCAGGTCAGAGCATATCTTTCCTCTCCAATCTGATTATAATCAAATGGAATCTCATCTAAACATTCCTTCGTGTCTGACATAGCTTCAGTCAGACTTAAAAGATTACTACTATTCTTAGTTCTCGCATAATTACGAAACGCTGTCTTCTCATTCTCTAAACAATCTACAAGATGCATTGTTATTGAGTCGTCATTTAGAATCTTGCTGAAATCGTACAGATATTCCTTGGCTATAGTCACATCCAATGTTAAAGACAAAAGAATACTGACAAATATTAAAATGAAATATACTTTTATCTTGTCTTTAATTTTAATACTGAGCCAAAAATCCTTGAATTTACGTTTCATAACACCCCAAAAAATAAGGAGCTGTCATAATGCGTATTGCAAAAAGACAGCCCCGACTTTATTTACCAGCAATCTTCTGCTCTATGAAATTAACAAATGTCTCCTCTTGCTCTCCGAGGCTTCGTTTTGTTAACATATAGCATCGTTTTTGCCCAACCACAAGCATAATTATATTAGATTTCCTGATTATTCTTGAAACCTTATCATATGAAACATCCTCAAACTTATCATCTGTCTGAACATGTATATATTTTTCAAAGAAAGACAACTCCAGGTTCTTTGGAAGTCCTTCTAGCTGTCTGCAAGCATAACCATATGTACCAAGTGGCTGGAAAACAGGAAATATCATGCATAACCCTATTAGTATTATACGGACAATCCATGTAGCATGGTCAAAAAATCGAAATGCCAGCAAAAACATCGCAACTGCAAATACAATATTACACACACCTAAAAATGAATGATAAGTTGTATACATTGATAATTTCCACAAATCTGATGCTTTTACATCACATTTAAATTTAAAAACCATTATTATAACTCCTAAATATTATCATTTTGCAAAAAGATTAGGTAAGAACATACTAATCTGAGGTACGAATGTAATCAGTAATAATACAGCAATCATGCAAAGATAGAATGGCAACGTTGCCTTAACTACTCTTTCCATCTTACACTTACCAACCGCAGAACCGATAAATAATACGGATCCAACAGGAGGTGTAAGAAGGCCAATACCACAGTTAAGAATCATCATGACACCAAACTGGATTGGGTCAATACCAATACTCTTAGCAATAGGAAGAAGGATAGGTGTAGCAATAAGAATAATTGGAGCCATATCCATAATACATCCTAAAACAAGTAAAATTAAGTTTAATAATAGTGCAATTAATATTGGATTGCTTGTTAATCCAATAATGAGATTAGCTGCCTTATCTGGTACATGAAGATATGTTAAGCAATATCCGAATACACTTGATGTAGCAATAAGGATAAGTACAATTGATAATGTATCAATACACTGATCAATAACTTTCCAGACACCCTTCCATGTTAATCCCTTGTAAATAAATACACTGACAATCAAGCTGTAGATAACTGCAATAGCTGCTGACTCAGTTGCTGTAAACCAACCACCTACTACACCGACTACTACGATAATAATAGCTGCCAATGCCCAGAAAGAAACTGCAAACTGCTTCAACAGATTCTTAAAGCTGAACTTCTCTCCCTTAGGATAGTGTCTTCTCTTAGAAATGATATATGAGCCAATCATTAATGAAAGAGCAAGTAATGCACCTGGAATATATCCTGCAAGGAACAGACTTCCAACAGATATACCACCTGCTGACATAGCATATATAACCATGTTGTGGCTAGGTGGAACTAAAAGTCCCTCACATGAAGATGTGATTGTAACAGCTGTTGAGAAATCATCATCATATCCCTGATCAACCATCATCGGAATTAAGATTGTACCAAGTGATGCTGTATCAGCAGCAGCTGATCCAGAGATTCCACCAAAGAAGTATGAAGCAACAATGTTAACCATTGCCATACCACCAGTCATCCATCCAACACATGCGTTAGCAAGATCAATCAGTTTAGATGATATACCACCGGAGCCCATCAGACATCCCATGGTAATAAAGAATGGAACCGCCATCAAACTGAATGAACTAATACCTTTTACCATATACTGACAAAGAATATTAAAGTTAATCCCCTGATATGCTAAACATAAAAGTGAAGATATAGCAACTGCATACGCAATTGGAAATCTTAAAAAAATCATTATAAGGAAAGAAACAAGTAAAATAATAATGGCTGTTGTTTGTGTTGTCATGCGCTTACTCCTCCTTTCTCCTCTTTAGACCAGAATGCTTTAATATGATTGTATATAGCCTCAAGCTCGAATACAACCATGGCAACACCTGCAAGTGGAATAGGAAGATACATCCAGAACTTTGATACGCTAGGCATACTTACATATCTTGCCTTAACACCAATCAGAGATGCATATTTCCAACCATACTTAATCATAACAAATGCTAATGCTAATACCGCAATATCAGATACGATATCTAATACTTTTAAAACTACTGTTGGTAAGTATCTGTCAAAAGCTGTCATACGGATATGTGCATTTCTACGAATTGCTAAAGCCGCTGATAATACGGCCATATATGACATACATGAAAGAACTACCTCCTCACTCCATGCAGGATCCGGAATAAATGGTACATATCTTCCTAATACACAGAATGAGGTAATAAGAATATCGACTATCAAAAGTATTTTACAAATAAATAAAACAATCTTGTATGTAACATCATAAACCGGTTTTATTCTATCTATTTTTGAAAATATTGATGGCATACTCTACCTCCCATCTTACTATTGAAAAATAGCGCGGGGAAGACGCTCTTCCCCACGCCTTGACAAAGTACCTATGTAACTCTGTAAGATCTTACTTCATGTTTACAATCTTATTGTATAAGTCTTCCTGACCCTTGATATTCTTTTCAACAACGCTCTTTACTGCGTTCTGCCATGGAGTCTTATCCTTAACTTCGATAATATTGCATCCAGCAGCCTTTAACTCTGCAAGAACCTTATCTTCCTTATCCTGTGAAATACTTCTGTTGTACTTAGAAGCTTCCTCACCAGCCTTAGTGATTGCATCCTGCTGCTCCTTAGATAACTTGTTCCAAGCCTCATCTGTGATGATAACCTGTACAGCACCTAATGTGTGACCATCAAGAATCATAGTGTTAGCTACTTCTGGGAATGCATTAGACTTGTAGTTAGCGATTGGCTGCTCAGCGGCATCAACTACACCTGTCTGTAATGCTGAATAAAGCTCACCGAATGAAACAACTGTTGGAGAAGCGCCAAGGCCTTCAACAAGTCCGTTCATAACTGGGTCATTAGAAACACGAATCTTCATACCCTTAAGGTCTTCAATTCCCTTAATGTTCTTGCTTGTGAAGAAATGACGGAAACCTTCCTCAGCGTAGAAAAGACCTCTTACACCTGTACCATTCTGAGATGGCTCAAGAAGGAATTCTTTAGCAAGATCAGATGTAGCGAATTTCCAGAAATGATCTCTTGATACGAATGTGTATGGAAGAGAAAGTAACATTGACTTCTGTCCACCGTAGCTTGTAAGAGCGAAAGCTGAGATACGTGACATATCAATTGTTGAACCAGGAGCAAGCATTGTATCAAGTACGTCGTTCTCTGATCCAAGTACACCAGCTGCCTGTAAATCAATAACCACTGAACCATTAGAATATTCTTTTACCTTATCAGCAAAATACTTATCTGTCATACCTACAATAGTATCAAGTGGATTAACCTCTGCCATAACAAGTGTTACTGTTCCGCCTGAAGGATTATTAGATGCTCCTCCGTTACCAGCACCTGCATTGTCTGCTTTAGCTCCGCCACAGCCCACGCACGAAACAACCATGGCTACACAGCATAAAAGTGATAAAAGTTTTTTTCTCATTTGAATGTCCCTCCTATAATTTAGTACCTGCCTGGTACCTTTTTAATGATTATACTATACAAATTTAATAATTAATACAGGATTATTTTATCATTTATAGTAAATATTTCATAATTTTATGTATATTATAACATTTCATTCATATTATTAAATTTATCTGCATATATGATTATAGGGGATGCACACTTGCCTATACTTTACTTCCACTCAGAGATTACAAACTGGATAGAACGGGTTCCGTTGAATTCGTTGATGTCAGGATAATACACTATTCCAATCTTCTGTCCCGTTACCGGTATCTCATCTATAGATGAATTAAACTTAATTCCTTTGAATATGTTACCCTGCCCGTCTTCTAACGTCAACTGCAGTACATTGTTATTCTTTCCCACAATCCTTGCATTCTTAACAAGCAGGTCTCTGTCAGCAAATACAGGTTTCTCGTTGCCTTTGCCAAATGGTTCAAGACTGTTAATCTGCTGGATAAGATTGAAATTCACATATCCTAAAGGCATAGGTACATCAATCCATCTAACAGGAATGAAAGTCTCATCTGGAAGGTTCATGTTGTCATTAATAGTTTTTCTGAATTCATCTATCCTGTCTTTTTCCAGGGAAAGACCGGCTGCCATAGGATGTCCACCGAATTTAGTCAGAAGATGCCTTACCCTGTTAAGCTCCTCTGCCATATTGTACCCTTCAATTGAACGTCCTGAACCTTTTGCCCCATCTGATGAATCTGTTATTACAAATGTTGGTCTGTAATATCGTTCCTTAACTCTCGAAGCAATTAACCCTGCTATACTCTCATGGCAATCTGGAAGATACACAACCAGAACCTTATCATTAAGAAGACTGGAATTCTCTATAAGATTAACAGCTTCATCAAATCCTTTTTCTGTAATGTCCTTTCTCTCATCATTAAGTGCTTTAAGTTCCTGAGACAGTCTTACTGCTTCATCCCCTGACTGGGTATTAAGAAGGTCAACTGCTTTTCTTGCGGTGTCCAGCCTTCCTGAAGCATTAAGACAGGGACCGATAATAAACCCTATATGATAAGAAGAAAGCTTGCTAAGGTCCACCTGACACACTTCTGCCAGGGCTCTAATCCCCAGATTGTCAGTATCAGCCATGGTGGACAAACCATATTTTACAATCTGCCTGTTTTCATCAAGCAAATCTACAATATCCCCTACAGTAGCTATAGCCGCCAGCTGACGCAACTCATCAAGAAGCCTTTTCTTCCCATCTGACAGGCGGTTGTGGAAATTGCAGTCTGTATCGTCTTTACTGAATTCGAAATCTGGGTATTCAATACGCATAAACAGCATTCTTATCAGCTGGTAAGCAACACCTGCACCACACATATATTTAAATGGATACTGGCAGTCTTCCTGGTTCGCATCCACCACTGCATCTGCTGGTGGAATCAGAAAATGCTTTGTAACGCCATCATCCATCAGTTCAAATGGAATTGAATGATGGTCTGTGACAATTATAGTAAGCCCTTTATCTTTTCCGTAAGCCACCTGTTCCATGGCTGAGATTCCGTTATCACAGGTCAGAATGGTATCTATTCCAGCATCTATTGCTTCATCAATTATATTAATGTTAATTCCATATCCGTCTGCCACTCTCTCCGGCACACGGTAATCTGCCTGGGCTCCGGCTGCTTTAAGTCCTTTAAGGAGAATAGTTGTGGAGCAGACACCATCAATATCATAATCACCTACGATACGTATTTTTCTGCCATCTTTGATTTTCTTTGCAAGAATATCCACAGCCTTGACAGAATCCTTAAGCAGTGCAGGATTGTGTATTGAATCCGTTGTCTTATTAAAATACATGTCAAAATCCTGCTCTGTCTCATTGCCACGGTTTCTTGCAATTCTTGCAACTACCTGGTCTACACCGAATCTGTCTCCTATGGCTTTAAAGTCCGCTTTCTTGCCATATACCATCCATTTGCTCATATTATCTCCATTTCTTATGATGTCTGTTTATAATTCCAATTAAATTTCCGCACCCGAATCCAGATTACCCGATTCCGCACGGAAGTAGCCCGAAAAAAAAGGCGCACATTTTCAGTGCGCCTTTAATCCATAATACCCTTCTATTAAACCTGTGCTCCGTCTTCACCGATAACAGGCTTCTCCTGCTTCTTCTCCTCAGTTACTATACCTCTCTTCTTACCACCAAGAACATACCAAACTGCACTTGTGATAAATACTGATGAGTATGCACCAACTACTACACCAACCATAAGTGGAAGGGCAAACAGTCTTACTGAAGATACTCCTAATATGAATAAGCAGAGGAGCATGATAAATGTTGTAAATGATGTATTAACAGTTCTTGTAAATGTACTTCCGATAGCTTCATTAACAAGGTCTGTAATATTAGTCTTCTTATTAGCTGTCTTAAGAAGCTCACGAATTCTATCAAAGATAACGATAGTAGCATTAATTGAGTAACCTACAATAGTAAGCATACATGCAATGAATGTTGTATCAACGTTAACTCTGGCAATAGCATAGAATGCAAGAACAACTAAAACATCATGGATTAACGCAATAACAGCTGCAAGAGCAAACTTAATATCACGGAATCTTACGAAGATATAAATAAGCATACAGATTGTAGCAATTATAACTGAGATAAATGCACTTTGCTTAGTTGTGGCACTTACTGAACCACCAATTGTATTAGTCTCAACAATTGAGCCATCCTTAATTGGATACTTGGCAACAACAGCGTTCTCAGCTGCTTCTCTCTGCTCAAGAGTTAAAACATTAGTCTTAAATGTAACCTGTGTGCTTTCCTTTACCTTCTGCTGCTGAACCTGGCTGACACCGGTTGCTTCTTTGATAAGAGGAATAATTCCATTTTCAATCTCACTCTGTGAGTAATCTTCCTGGAATGTAAATGTAGATGTTGTTCCACCTACGAAATCAAGTCCGAAATTAAGAGCATAGTTACCCATTGACTTGTTTACAAACATTGTCACAAATCCGGCAAGAATTACAACTGCTGAACCAATAAAGCACCATCTGCGGATCTTAAGGAAGTTGAACTTCTTCTTGTGGATTGTCTTTCCATACCACTTTGGAGCCTGAATACCAAAGTTGTAGAAAAGCTTCATAATAACCTTAGTAATAACAAGGGCTGTAAACATTGATACAACAATACCAAGACCAAGAGTCATGGCAAATCCCTTGATAGGGCCAGAACCAAATATGTAAAGAACTACTGCAGCAATAAGTGTTGTAACGTTACCATCAACGATTGCTGATGTAGCCTTACTATATCCTGAAAGAATTGCGCCCTCTGTTGACTTACCAGCACCAATCTCCTCACGTATACGTGAATATATAATTACGTTGGCATCTACTGCCATACCTACGCCAAGGATAAGACCTGCAAGACCTGGAAGAGTAAGAGTAATGTCATATACGCTTACCAGGAACAGAACCATAGTTGAGTAAATCCATAATGCAACAGCTGCAACAACACCAGGAATTCTATATACAGCAATCATGAAGATGCAAAGAATTGCAAGACCAATGATAGCTGCAATAAGGCTTGTCTGGATTGCATTATAACCAAGCTGTGCGCCTACAATATTAGAGCTTACTTCATTAAGAGTAAGAGGAATTGAACCAACTCTGATAAATACAGCAAGATTATCTGCTGATTCAAATGTCTCAATACCTGTTATTGATGCTGTACCACCTGATATAACAGTCTGAACTGTTGGTGCACTTACAACCTCACCATCATATACGATATAAATAGGACTTCCCAAGTTGTCACTGGTTGCCTGCTCGAATTTAGCAGAGCCCTCATCTGTAAATGTAAGTTCTACACCATATGGTGTCTTTTCTGTAGAACTTGTATTAGTATAAGCCTGCGCAGACTTAACATCAGAACCTGTAAGAAGTGGTGTGTAATCTGAACCACTTGTAAATGCTGAATAAGCTGTACTGTCAAGGAATTCAAGAGAACCAGGAGTTCCTAATTCCTCAAGAATGGCATTAGCATCTGTAACACCAGGAATCTCTACAGTGATTCTGTTATCACCTGCCACATATACCTGTGATTCTGTACTCTTGCCCTCCACACGCTTCTCAAGCTTAGATATTGTATCATTAATATCCTGAACGCTTGGATTGCTTTCCTGAATCTCATATGTAATACTTACACCACCGGCAAGGTCAAGACCAAGATCAATAGCTCTTGCTCCGCCATAACCATCTTTCAAACCAAATATAACCGCAACTGTAAGAAATACAGCTAATGCGATTACTAACAGCGAATAGGTAATCTTCTTACCTTTTCCGTACTTCATAAAAATAACTCCTCCTATTCATCGGCCAAAGCAGCCTTAATCATGATTGCGCACTCAATTCTCTTCCTCTGCAGTTCACAGCCCACATCGTAGGCATCATTAATATTGCCATGGAAATTATATGAGTTGGCGGCACATCCACCACTACAGTAAAACTTTGCAAAGCACTTTTTGCACTTTTCCTTAGAGTATACATTACTGTTTTTGAACATGTCCCTTATATCTGTACGGGTAATTCCCTCATCTACATTGCCCATAAGAAAATCTTCATTACCAACAAACTGATGGCATGGATACAGGTCTCCCCATGGTGTGACTGCCAGATATTCACATCCTGAGCCACATCCAGACAGACGCTTGGCAACGCAAGGACCCCCGTTAAGATCAATCATAAAGTGGAAGAAATTAAATCCTCTTCCCTCTTTCTTTCTCTTTACAAGCTCTTTTGCAAGCTGGTCATACTGTTCAAGAAGAAATGGTATATCCTCCTCACGGATAGCATAATCATCTGTAGGCTGGGCAACAACCGGCTCAACAGATATCTGTTCAAACCCTTCATCAGCAAGATGGAGAACATCTTTACTGAAATCAAGGTTATTGTGAGTAAATGTTCCTCTTACATAATAATTAGTCTGGTTTCTGCTCTCTGCTACCTTCTTAAACTTAGGCATTATTATGTCATATGAGCTTCCATGTCCGTTTCTCGTAGGTCTCATAAGGTCATTGACTTCCTTACGTCCATCAATACTTAATACTATGTTGCTCATCTCTTTGTTGGCAAATTCAAGAATATCATCATCAAGGAGAATTCCATTAGTTGTAAGAGTAAACCTGAAATTCTTATTATGTTCCTTCTCAAGGCTTCTTCCGTAGGCCACAAGCTGCTTAACCACATCAAAATTCATAGTAGGCTCGCCGCCAAAGAAATCCACTTCAAGATTCCTTCTGTTTCCTGAATTGGCAACAAGGAAATCCAGCGCCTTCTTACCAATCTCAAAGCTCATAAGAGCCCGTCTTCCATGATACTCTCCTTCTTCAGCAAAGCAGTATCTGCATGCCAGATTACAATCATGTGCAATGTGAAGACATAAAGCCTTAACAACTGTCGGTCTGTCCTTAAATGAATCTATGTATGGCTCATATACATCCTCTGTAAAGAGCTGTCCTGCTTCCTTCAGCTCACAGATTTCTCTGTATGCCTCCTTAATATCGGATTCAGGATATCTGTCCTCAAACATGTCCAGACATTCCTCAAGAGAATGTTTCTCAAACTCAGATATAATGTCATACACACAATCATCTACCACATGAACCGAACCACTGTTAACATCCAGAACAATATTATAACCGTTGTTTTTATACTGGTGTATCATTACAATCCTCCATGTTGTGTATGGATTATTACACTTTAATTAATATATGGCAGATAACCCCGCCTGCGTGAAATAAGAGCGTGTTGAAAAAAACTTAACACGCTCTCTTTCACGAAATTGTCTTTTCAATTAAACTACTTATTCTTATTCTCACAGCTCTGGTTACCAACTGTGCATGATGTCTTACATGCAGACTGGCAAGATGTCTGGCACTCACCGCAACCGCCGTGCTTCATTGTATCCTTTAAAACTCTTTCACTAATTGTCTTAATATGTTTCACGACAATTCCTCCTTTTCGTTCATAAACTTCGATGATTATACCATAAACATATGATTATATCAAGCCAAAACTTCTAAGGAGGAATATCCATCCTGTCAGGGTTATGCTTGATAAAAATGTTGTCAGAACAACAATGCTTGATGAAAGCACATAATCATTATTCATACTCTTTGCCATAACAAAACATGTCACTGTAGATGGAGATGCAAGCATAATAAGAATTGCCATCAGCTCCTGTTTTCTGAAGCCCATCATGACTGCTACAGGCAGGAATCCAGCTGCCAGTCCCACAAGCTTAATAAATGTTCCCACTACTGTTGGTTTAATCTTCTTAATTGCTTTTCTTCCTTCGAATCCCGCGCCAATACATATCAGTGCTATAGGTGTTGCTGTCTGTGATATATTTGCAATAGTTTTATCTATTATTGCAGGGAAATCAATCCTTAGAAGCGAAGCCACAAGTCCTGCAAGAATTCCTATAATAATCGGATTTGTTATTATGTTATACAAAGCCTTTTTAATGTTGTCATTCTTGATATTCTTAGCATTTTTATTATCATTCTGAACGCTTCTATTGTCACCCTGAATAATATCAGCAGATTCTATCCCTTTTTCCGATGATGCCTTAAATGTAAGAACAACAACTGATATAATATTAAAAAGAGGTACTGCTGCCGCAATCATAAGAGGCGCCATACCAGTATCTGAATACATATTCTGGATAAATGCCATTCCAAGAATTGCTGCGCTGCTCCTGCAGGATCCCTGGATAAAAGCCCCTCTCATGGTCTTATCCTTCATGAATATATCTGTGAGAATCCATACAGAAGAAAACATTAACAGAGTAACTATCCCACAGTACAGCACAAACTTAATATCAAACTTTGAATAAAAATCTGATGATGACAGATCCTTAAACAACATGACAGGCAAAGCTACTTTAAATACATATTTGTTAGCTACATCTGCAAAGTGGTCATCAATTATCCCCAGCCTCTTTATACACCATCCCACAATCATTACAAGAAAAATAGGAACTGTTGCATTCAGACTATATATAAAACTATCCATAATTACCTCCGGAATGAGAGTGTATCAACAATATCAGCAATGCATTTCTTCCGTACTATGCGTCCCTTTTATCTTCAAACAGGTATACATGATTAAGAGGACCACTGCCCTTACCAAGATTAAGTCCTGATTTCAAAGCACCTGATATATAACGTTTACTGTTACCAACAGAATCCTCCATACTGTATCCCAAAGCAAGATTACATGCAATAGCGGAGGACAGTGTACATCCTGTTCCGTGGGTATTTGGATTATTGATTCTTTCCCCATTAAACCATATTTCTTTTCCATCATAGTACAGAAGGTCATTAGCTGTATTTCTTTCATGACCACCTTTAATTAGAATTGAAGGGCTTCCATCCACCCTTTCACTAATAATCCTGACAGCCCGCGCCATGTCCTGTCCTGTCTCAATGTTAATTCCCGAAAGAACCTCCGCTTCAGGTATATTAGGTGTAATAATATCAGCCAGAGGGATAAGCCTGTCAATAAGAGTTTTCACTGCATCCTCTTTTAACAGCCTGCTTCCGCTGGTAGAAACCATAACTGTATCTACTACAATATTACATGGTTTATACTGTTCAAGCTTATCAGCTATCATATTAATCAGTCCTGAATCAGAAACCATTCCAATCTTGACTGCATCAGGAAAAATATCTGTAAATACACAATCAAGCTGTTTTCCAAGAAAATCCGGTGTTACATCTGATATTCCATATACTCCTGTAGTATTCTGGGCAGTCAGTGAAGTAACTGCACTCATTCCATATACCTTATGGGCAGCCATCGTCTTTAAGTCTGCCTGTATTCCTGCCCCACCACTTGAATCACTACCTGCAATTGTAAGAACTGTCTTCATATCTTCACACTTTCCTCAAAGCCAGAACCCTTTTCCTTAAATCAGAAATATCTCCGGCCTTGACCCTTATATCAAATTATAAATACATATAAAAAAATCCTCATAACCTTAAAGGTCTGAGGGAAAATAAAAAGTGCAGTCGGCGGGACTTGAACCCGCACCCAAGCAATATGGACTAGATCCTTAGTCTAGCGCGTATGCCAATTCCGCCACGACTGCTTATGTATTGTCTTGTGTGACCTCTCACGCAAGCACTTGATTATAATATCATCAGTTAGGAGATATGTCAACATATATTTTAAAAAATTTTTCAAAATATGTATTTTAAAATAATTTCAAAAGTTTCCAGATAATTTTAAAGCAAGAAACAATAAAAGCAGCCATGGAGTGCAAACAAGTTAAAAAATGGGAAGCCCGGGCTTCCCATTCATTAATAGTTATCTATACTAGTCGTCTGCTCTATGTTTATAGCCACTATGTTTACTTCAAAAGTGCCTCCATAGTTGCAATAACTTCTTCTTTATCATAAGGCTTTGTTATGAACTTCTCTGCGCCAATCTTCAATGCCTCAATCACCTTATTCTGCTGTCCAGCCGCCGTAATCATTACAGCCTTAGCGCCTTCATCATAATCCATAATCTCTTTTAATGCTTCTGTACCATCCATATTAGGCATTGTAATATCAAGTGTTATGATATCAGGATTGTACTGCTTGTAAGCCATAACTCCCTCAAGACCATCACATGCTTCGGCAACAACTGTAAATCCAGCCTCTGTAAGAAGATTGTTAAGCATTGTTCTTGACATACCAGAATCATCAACGATAACAACTGTACCCTTGCCAACATTGCTGCTATCAACAGCAGACAAATCCTTCGCCTTCATCTTTCTGATAAGAGGCATGCTTCCCACATTAACATTACTGTCAACTGCAATATATAATTCAACAACCTGGTCA
>SAMEA3663147__coassemble_138_pt1 | contig 21466 bp, 18 predicted proteins | sample SAMEA3663147__metabat2_high_PE_013 | metagenome-assembled genome bin SAMEA3663147 (sample SAMEA3663147) | pig gut metagenome | biome: pig gut; feature: pig-associated habitat; material: faeces | place: Denmark | collected 2012 | reverse complement strand
ATAAGTCCCGCAGGATTTTAAGTCCTGTGCGTCTGCCAGTTCCGCCACACCGGCCTGCTAACAATAAAGGATTGTAGCATATTTTTTAGTAGTAATCAAGCCTTATCGGACTCCTCATCAAAGTTTATTCTCTCCTCCTCAATAACAAGAGGTCTGTTCATAACTCTCTGATTGATACTTATTATATATTCACCCATAAGTCCGATAAAGAACAGCTGAAGGGAACCGAGAAATGATACAAGAAGAATAAGTGGAACCATACCTGCTGTAAATCTGTCCCAGTAAATCAGCTTTAATACAAGATAAACTATTGCCACAACAATACTTATTCCGCCACATATTACTCCCAGAAATGTCGCAATCCTTAATCCCATCTTTGTATATGAGGTAAAGCTCAACATAGCAGCATCATAGAGAGTAAAGAAATTATTATGTGTCTTTCCTGCTCTTCTCTGTGCCTGTGTATATTCAATCTCAGTTTTCTTGAATCCCAGCTCTCCAACAATTCCCCTTATGAATGGAATCGGGTCCTTTAAATCCCTTAACACCTGGACAAAGGACTTATCATATAACCCAAAGCCTGTAAAATGCTCAATCTGTTCAGCAGATGACATTTTTTTGATAATCTTGTAATAGCATGACCGAAGGAAATACATTATCTTGTTTTCCTTGCTGGAAGTCTTTACGGCACACACTATCTTGTAGCCCTTCTCCCACTCTGCCACCAGTCGTGGAATTACGTCAATAGGATCCTGGAAATCAGCGCATACCGGAATAGTACAGTCACCATCAGTCTGAAGTATTCCGTAATAAGGCGAGTTAAACTGGCCAAAGTTCTTGGCATTGAATATTGCCTTGATTTTCCTGTTTTCCTTGCAGAGTTGTCTTAACTTCACTCTTGTTGCATCTGTCGAGTCATTATCAATGAACAGAATATCATAATCATACTGAGGGAGATCCTTTTCAAACATCTGTATTAATGCCTGGCTAAGGGGCACAACATTATCTTCCTCGTTGTAACATGGCACCATAATACTTATCTTTTTCATTACTCTACCTGACCTTTCGTCAACTGATTCTTCCACCAGGAAACAGTTTCGGCTATTCCCTGCTCAAATGTATAGGAAGGCTGAAATCCTGTATCTCTCACCAAATCCTCGATATCAGCACACAGGTACATAACCTGCCTGTCTGAATAAGGAACCTCACCAAACCCAACCGGGAGGCTTTTATCAACAGTATCTCTAATAACAGCAATGTAATCTTTAAGAGGTCTTGCCTGTCCACTTCCCAGACAGTAAACCTGACCATCTCTTCCCTTTTCTGACAGTGCAAGCAAAGCCTTTGCTGCATCCTTTGAATACAGATAATCCCACATCTGCTCGCCCTTGGTGCAGGAAGGCTTCTCACCATTCAGAAGTTTAATGATGGTAGAGGAAACCATGGTATTTTCCCCGTCATAAGGACCATATACACTTAATATACGGACCCATATATGCTTTATGCCCTTCTCCCTGCATGCGATTCTGGTCATCTGTCCTGCACACAGCTTGGCTATTCCATATCCATTTTCAGGAAATGCAGGAACTCCTGCATTAAGCTTCCCTTCAAATCTTCCATACTCTGCCTGGGATCCAGCCCCTACAAATGTAGAGCACCCCAAAGCTTGGGCGGCTTCCACTGCATCCAGCGCATATCGCACATTTTGATTCTGTCCATACATATTGTTACGGCTGTTTCCAAATGTGCCATCCCATCCAAAATGATAGAATGTATCAGCCCCTTCTGGAATCAGTTCAGGCAGTCTGTTAAGTTCCTTAAGGTCACAGTACACAACCTTAACATTATCTGATTCCTGTATTCTCCCGGCTCTCTTAGAACCGGGTCTTACCACTGCCACCACCTGTACCCCGTTGTGGGACAGACACTGTATTAATGCTGTTCCAATAGCTCCAGTTGGCCCTGTTATAACTGCTCTTTTCAATTTATATTCTCCATTATATATGACTTTCATTACGAAAGAGGCTTGATTATCATATTGCTGTAGAATTCATCCCTGTCCAGGAATGGTGCAAGGTCTTCAAGAGGAGGTGACACAAGAGTTCCATCTGGAAGTCTCTTGGTGGATGATTTAGGCTCAAAATTCTGTGTTGTAGATACAAATATCTCACATACAGCAGGACCATCCTCTGCCAGAGTATCCTCAATTGCCTTTTCCAGCTTATCATTACTGTCTGCACTGTAGTATGGATATCCGTAAGCAGCCACAATCTTTCCCATATCAGGAAAGCTTAAATCACCGCTTTCAGGACCTATACCCACAAACTGCTTATTGAACAGATTTGTCTGTGTCTGTCTTATAGAATGATATCCCTGGTTATTTATAATAAATATCTTGATTGGCATCTTGTGGTGAATAATGGTCTGAAGCTCCTGTATATTCATCTGGATACTTCCGTCACCTGTTACAAGAATAATATCCTTTACTTTCTTTCCAAGAGACCTGCCATTTAATGCTTCATCTCCAAACTCAGCCACAGCAGCTCCGATTGCTGCAGGAAGGTCATATCCCATAGAAGCAATAGCAGAATTAATGATGAATCTCTGGTCTTTCTTAATCTCATAGCCATGGCTTCCCACGACACAGGCAGAACCGTTACCTACAACAGTTACCTGGCCTTCGTCAAGCCTTCTGCTTAATTCTTTAATAAATGCATATACATTGGCATGGTCCTTGTCTTCATAATGCTTAGGAAGAACAACAGGATATTTTTCCTTCCAGTTCTGGCATGTCTTAACCCATTCTTCATTCTGGAATAACTTACCACCTGCAAGCTGACCTGATTTTTCCATACCACCAAGAACCTTCTCCATCTTTGAGAGAAGTTCCTTTGCATCTCCCCATACAGGCATATCAACATGAAGTGTAGGCTTCTTTAACTCGGCCTCATCTACATCATTCATAATAACATAAGCTTCTCTCGCCCATGTCTTCCAGTTATATCCAACCTGACGGATGCTTAATCTGTTACCAATTGAAAGCACCAGATCCGAATTCTGTACTGCGAAATTACCGGCTCTGTCTCCCATTATTCCGCCACGTCCCACATAATATGGGTGTTCATCATATATGGCATCAATGCTGTCCCAGCAGGTTGCCACAGGAATTCCCAACAGCTCAACAACCCTTTTAAAGCTGTCGTATCCTCCTGATATTCTTATTCCATTGCCGGCATAGAGCACCGGACGCTTCGCATTCTTAATCTTGTCTATAATAGCTTCAACAGTTGAATCTTCAATGTGAGGCGGAAGATTATTTTCATATTCCTCAGGATCAAAACCTCTTAACTCCTCTGTCTCTACTGTTCCTCCCTGTACATTAAGAGGAATATCAAGCCAGCATGGACCCGGTCTTCCTGTTGTAGCAATGTACAACGCCTTTTCAAGACAATATCTGATATCATTTGGATTAATTACCATCTGGGCGTATTTAGTCATTGCCTGGGCAGATTTAGTAATATCAAATTCCTGGTCTCCCATGGCTCTTAAGTTAAGTCCGGTGCTTCTGGCAGTTGTATCGTATCTGACCTGTCCTGATATTACAAGCATAGGGATAGAATCAAGATATCCTCCTACAACTCCTGTCATGGCATTAGTTCCACCAGGGCCTGTAGTCACACATAAAAGCGCTATCTTATTATGAATTCTTGCATAGCTTTCCGCAGCAATGGCACATGCCTGCTCATGATGGTTATACACACATGTAAGACCCTTCTGGTGTCCAAAACTGTCATTAAGATGCATGGCTCCACCACCGGTTACCGTAAATGCATGGGTTATCCCATAATCCACCAGAAACTGTGCAATATAGTCAGATACCTTTACCTTCATAAAACACCTCACCTCTGCGCTGTTTGAAACGCCAAAATATATTTATTTCTTCCCAAAAGCCCACAGCTTGTTCATGAAGAAATTAATAGGAATGTTAATAATAAGATTAATTATTGGTGCTATCATCTTATCAATTCCCAGTACTGATACCCAAAGATACAGAAGCACGTTATTGAGAATCAGACCAGTAAATGCATATGAACAATATGTTTTAAACAATGCCGCCCATATGTTTCTCTTCTCACCATCATCAGCCTTGAATACATATTTGTTATTCCAGTAGAATGACCAGAGAACACTTAGCAGGAAAGAGACCACGTTAGCTATAAAATAATCAATTGAAGGAAACAGTCCTGCATTAATAAGAATTCCAAGTGTTATGGCATACAGGGCATATGAAACGATTGTATTAGATACACCCACCAGACCAAATTGAAGAAACTCCTTAAATGTCTGTCTTGTCTTGTCTGTAAGGTCCTTTTTCAGAATTCTGAAAAGAAGTTCAACACATTTCATGTATATGTTTTCTATTGCTTTATATACTTTCTTCATTATGAATCTGCCTCACATGTTTCTACTGATTAACTGCTTCTTTAATTGTTTTAGCCATAAAATCAATCATTTCATCAGTCATTCCAGGATATACACCAACCCAGAAAGTATCATTCATGATTCTGTCAGTTACCTCAAGACCGCCATACACTCTGAAGCCTTCACCAGAAGCTCTCATTTCATCAAAGCATGGATGCTTGATAATATTTCCTGCAAAGAGATTTCTTGTCTGTACGCCGTGATCTTCTATATACTTAACAACCTGCTTTCTGTCAATTCCCTCTCTTACAGTGATTAGGAAACCAAACCAGCTAGGTCTTGAATTAGCACAGGCTTCTGGAAGAATGATTTTATCTGCAACTTCCTCTAATGCTGCCTTTAATCTGTCAAAATTATGTCTTCTTCTCTCAACGAATGATGGGAACTTCTCAAGCTGGGCACAGCCTACAGCAGCCTGCATGTCTGTTGCCTTAAGGTTATATCCGAAATGAGAATATACATATTTATGGTCATATCCCAGTGGCAGCTCACCATACTGTCTGTCAAATCTGTGACCGCACATATTATCCACCCCTGATGGGCATACACAGTCACGGCCCCAGTCCCTGAAAGAACGGATACATTTGTTAAGAAGAGGATTGTTAGTGTATACAGCACCGCCTTCACCCATAGTCATATGATGAGGTGGGTAGAAGCTGCTTGTTCCAATATCACCGATTGTTCCGGTAAATTTCTCCTCGCCGTTGATTGTATACTTTGAGCCCAGGGCATCACAGTTGTCCTCCACAAGCCAGAGGTTGTGCTTATCACAGAATTCTTTAACTGCCCCAAGGTCAAATGGATTACCCAGGGTGTGGGCAATCATAACTGCCTTAGTCTTATCTGATAATGCTCCCTCCAGTTTAGTAACATCAATATTGTACTGTGGAATTGTAACATCTACGAATACAGGCACTGCACCATACTGGATTGCAGGTGTGATTGTTGTAGGAAATCCTGCTGCCACAGTAATAATTTCGTCACCCCTCTTAATTCTTCTGTCACCTAACAGCGGAGAAGTAAGAGCCATGAAAGCATTAAGGTTGGCAGATGAACCTGAGTTAACTACCGATACATACTTAACATTAAGATACTCACCCAGCTGTTTTTCAAACTGCTCAGTATATCTTCCTGATGTCAGCCAGAACTCCAGTGCTGAATCCACCAGATTCATCATCTCCTTACTGTCGTATACACGGCTTGCATAAGGGATTCTGTCTCCTTCCTTGTACTCCTTATTGTTGTGGTACTTCTTACAGTACTCATCAACCATTGAAAGTATCTCTTCTCTTGCCTGTGATTCATTCTTATTCTCGAACATTGCTTCCTCCTAGTTAAAAAACTCCTGAATTTCTTTGTCCATACATGCCACAACATCTCCGCCTGCAGCATACACCTTTGACCATTCCACTGATTTCTCAATGGCAGTATCAAAATTCCATCTTGGCTTCCATCCAAATGTAGTCTTAAGCTTTGAACAGTCAAGCTTAAGAAAATTAGCCTCATGAGGGCCTCCATCATAGCGGTCAATCCACTTAATACCCTCACCCCATTTGGCACAGAATGTATCTACAAGTTTTCCTGTAGTAACGCAGTCTGTCTCATCTGGTCCCACATTATAGAAACCTGCATATTTCTTATCTTCAAACTGTTTCTGGGCAATTATCAAATAGGCTGCCAGAGGCTCCAGCACATGCTGGTATGGTCTTGTGGAATGTGGATTTCTCACTATAATATCCTTTCCCTCAATAGCTGCCCTTACGCAGTCAGGAACAATTCTGTCATTGGCAAAATCACCGCCACCGATAACATTTCCTGCCCTGGCTGTAGAAACTGCCAGATCCATATTGTTAAAAAATGAATTGATATAGCTGTGGGTTACAAGTTCTGAACATGACTTGCTGTTGGAATATGGATCAAATCCATCCAGAGGCTCATTCTCCCTGTATCCCCATTCCCATTCATTATTCTTATATACCTTGTCAGTTGTGACATTCAGGAAAGACTTAACGCATGGATTAAGCCTTACACACTCACATATATTCACAGTACCCATTACATTAGTTTCATAGGTATATACAGGATCTTTGTAAGAATCTCTCACAATTGGCTGTGCTGCCAGATGAAGTACAATCTCCGGCTGTGTCTGTTCAAATACCTTCTTAAGATGGTCAAGGTCTCTTATATCTCCGATAACAGAATTCATCCTGCTTTCCACATCAGCCATAGAAAACAGATTAGGCTCTGTTGGAGGGTTTAATGAATATCCCGTAACCTGCGCCCCAGCATTAATAAGAATTCTGCAAAGCCATGTTCCCTTGAATCCGGTATGTCCCGTAACAAGAACCTTCTTACCCTTATAAAAACTTAAATCCATTGCCATTCTCCTTCACCGAAAAACTTAATCCCAGTTCTTCCATGGAGCCTTGCCAGACTGCCACAGTTCCTCCAGCTTTTCCATCTCTCTCTTGGTATCCATACACTGCCAGTAACCGTTGTGGTTAAATGCCTTTAACTGTCCAAGCTGGGCACATTTTTCAAGAGGCTCCTTCTCAAATACAGTTGAATCCCCGTCAATAAAATCAAAAATCTCTGGTTCGAGAACCATGTAGCCGGCATTGATACGGCTTCCATCTGATGTCTGTTTTTCCCTGAAAGACTTAATTGTGTTATCACTGTCTATATCAAGCACACCAAATCTCTGTCCTACTGTAACCGCTGTCATAGTAGCAATCTTACCATGGGACTCATGGAACTTCACCAGGTCATTAATATTAATATCACACACACCGTCACCATAGGTAAGCATAAATGTCTCATTACCTACATATGGCTGGATTCTCTTAACACGTCCGCCTGTCATTGTATTAAGTCCTGTATCTACCAGTGTTACCTTCCATGGCTCTGAGAAATTGTTATGCACTGTCATCTGTCCGCCTTTGGTAAAGTCAAAGGTAACATCTGAATTATGAAGGGCATAATCTGCAAACCACTCCTTAATCACATACTGCTTGTAGCCACAGCATATGATAAAATCGTTGTATCCATAGCTTGAATATTCCTTCATAATATGCCAGAGAATTGGCTTACCACCAATCTCAATCATTGGCTTTGGTTTTAAATGACTTTCCTCACTGATTCTTGTTCCGAATCCACCTGCTAAAATTACTGTTTTCATGTTAATCTCCATTCTTTATGGGTTTATCTTAGTTTCCCTGCGCCAGTACTCAAGGGTTTCCTTAAGTGTAGTCTCTAATTCAATCTCAGGCTCCCATCCAACTGTCTCCCTGATTTTAGTAATATCAGGCTCAATAATAGGTACATCCACAGGTCTTAACTTGCTTTCATCAACCCTTACTTCAATATCCTTATCTGACAGGGCAACTATTCTTTCAAGAATTTCCTGAATAGCAACTGCATGTCCTCTTCCCACATTGTAGGTTTCCCCCCTCTTGCCATCTTTAACCAGCATGGCATAAGCCCGGACAACATCTCTTACATCAGTGAAATCTCTTCTGGCGCTCAGGTTTCCCACATATATAACAGGCTCTGCCAGTCCATTTTCAATATCAGCAACCTGCTTGCAGAAATCTGCAACCACGAATACAGGTGTCTGGTTAGGACCAATATGGTTAAACGCCCTTACCATCATCACATCCATATCATAGGCATCAGAATATATCTTTCCCAGCATGTTCTGGCAGGATTTGGTGGCTGCATATATATTGCCGGGACGTAATACATTATCCTCAACAATAGGACATTCCCCATCCTTGATATGCCCATACTCCTCTCCTGAGCCAATAAGAAGCACTCTTGGTTTATAATCCAGCGCTCTTACTCCATCCAGAAGGTTAACACAGCCTTTGATATTAACATCAATTGTAAGCCCAGGATTCTTCCATGAATAAGCAACGGATGACTGGGCTGCAAGGTGAAATATATAATCTGGTCTTATCTTATTAAGAAGCTGTGTAACCTGGTTAAGCTCAAGAATATCAAGGTCGTATATTCCCGAACAATCCATATCAAGAGTCTCTTTTTCAGTTTTGGTGACATAGACTTCCATCCCCTGCTCTTCCTTAAGATGCTTCACAAGATAGGGGCCTACGAATCCTCCACCGCCAACAACTAAAGCCTTCATCAACGCCTCATTTCTACATCAAAAATTTGCACCCCTATGCTATTTAAGATATGAGTGCAAATTTTATTGTTTTTACAGTTTTGATACTTTAATCTCTTTTTCAACTAAGGCTAAATCATTCTTAACCATTCTCTCAACAAGCTCCTGGAAAGAAATCTCTCTCTTCCAGCCAAGCTTCTCTTCAGCCTTGGCAGGATTGCCAATTAAGAGTTCAACCTCGGCAGGTCTGAAGAACTTAGGATTAACAGATACAACAACCTTTCCAGTTGCCTTATTCTTTCCTACTTCATTAACGCCCTCTCCTTCGAACTCAACATCTATTCCTGCTGCAGCAAATGCTGTCTTGGCAAAATCTCTTACTGTTCTTGTCTCATTAGTTGCAATAACATAATCATCTGGCTCATCCTGCTGGAGTAAAAGCCACATAGCTTTAACATAATCCTTTGAATGGCCCCAGTCACGCTTTGCATCCAGATTACCAAGTTCAACATGGTCAAGAATACCATACTTTATTCTTGCCACAGAATCTGTAATCTTTCTTGTAACGAATTCCTTACCTCTTCTCTCTGACTCATGGTTAAAGAGAATTCCTGAACATGCATACATATTGTAGCTTTCTCTGTAATTTCTTGTAATCCAGTGTCCGTAAAGCTTTGCTACTCCATATGGGCTTCTTGGATAGAATGGCGTTGTCTCATCCTGTGGAATAGCCTGAACCTTACCAAACATCTCTGAAGTAGAAGCCTGATAGAATCTGCACTCCGGCTTTACCATTCTGATTGCCTCAAGCATATTAGTAACACCAACTGCATCAATATCAGCAGTAGTACATGGAGTATCCCATGATGTTGCAACAAACGACTGGGCTGCAAGATTATATACCTCGTCAGCCTGTGAAATCTTCATGGCATTAACTAATGACACAATATCCTGCATATCAGCATATATGAAATTAATCTTATCCTTTATGTGATCAACATTGCCATAGTCCACAACGCTCTTTCTTCTCATAAGGCCATATACATTATAGCCTTTCTCAAGAAGAAGTTCTGCCAGATATGAACCATCCTGTCCTGTAATACCTGTGATTAACGCATTTTTCATAATCTATCCTCCAAATATGTGGCATTATAAATATTGTGTATTGCCATCTTCTCTTAACTGTGCAAGAACCTTCTTAATCTCCCCGGCGTTCTCCTTGGTTGAGATAAGTGTGGCATCTTTAGTATCTACCACAATTATGTCTCTTAAACCAACTGTTGCAATAAGTTTCTCAGAACCCTCAATTATACAGTCCTTAGTATTAACCGCTACCACATTACCGTTAATAACGTTTCCCTCGCTGTCGTTAGCTTTAATTCTTCCTACAGCAAGCCATGAGCCTACATCATCCCAGCCAAAATTACCAGCCAGTGTATAGATATCAGAAGCCTTCTCCATAATTCCATAGTCTACAGACTGTGATTCCAGATTAGGGAACTCCTCATTAAGAACCTTCTGGTAATCATCTGTTCCGATGCTGTCCTTAATCTTTAACAGACCATTGTATGTGGAATTCATAAACTCCTTAAAGCAGTTTAGAATTGTTGATACCTTCCACACAAACATTCCTGAATTCCACAGGTATGTTCCATCAGCAAGGTATGACTTCGCTGTCTCAAGGTCAGGCTTCTCAACAAACTTCTCAACAGGGTAACTTCCGTTATTACAAGCATCTTTGTTATACTTAATATATCCGTATCCTGTCTCAGGATAGTTAGGCGTAATACCTACAGTAACAAGATTGCTGCCACTTTCAGCCACCTCACAGGCTTTAACAAATGTATCCTTAAAGATATCATTATTCTTAATGAGGTGATCCGATGGAAGCACAATCATTACCCCATCCTCATACTTACTGGCAACATGTACGGCTCCAAGTCCGATACATGGTGCGGTATTTCTTCCAACCGGCTCACACAGAATATTCTCTTCTGGAAGTCCCGGAAGCTGTTCCTTTACTAATTCTCTATAATTCTCATTAGTTGCAATATACACATCTTTAATGTCAACTAATGGACTGATTCTCTCCACTGTCAGCTGAATCATTGTCTTTCCGTCATCTGTCAACGATAAGAACTGCTTAGGAAGATTTACACGGCTTCTTGGCCAGAATCTCTCTCCCTTTCCTCCTGCCATTATCAACGCTGTTTTCTTCATCATAATCCTCATTTCTGAGCGACTTGTTGGGCAAGAACCATCTGCTTTCGCTCAAAGCAGACAGTCACATGAAAAATAGGCACACTTTCCCGAGTACACATACTCTAAGAAATTATATATCCAACCCGGCTCTTTGTCAATTATGCTGTTTCACAGTACAGATTAATTAATTTCATCCATAACACTCATATATGCCGGACGTATAATCTTATTGCTGGTAATCAGTTCTTCAATTCTGTGGGCACTCCACCCCACGATTCTTGCAACTGCAAATATTGCTGTGTATAGTTCCCTTGGAATTCCAAGCATGTCATACACAAACCCACTGTAAAAGTCAATGTTTGGACTTACTCCCTTGAAAATATGTCTCTTTTCTGCAATAAGTTCCGGAGCGGTCTCCTCTATATTCTGATAAAGCAGCATGTCATCTTCACGGTGCTTTTCCCTTGCCAGCTTCTCTACATACTTCTTAAAGACTCTTTCCCGTGGGTCTGACATAGAGTAAATGGCATGTCCCATTCCATATATAAGCCCCTTACCATCAAAGGCCTCCTTATCAAGAATCTTTGACAGATATGCACGCACCTCATCCTTGTCACCATAGTCATATACATGGTTCCTGATGTCTTCCATCATCTCCATTACTTTTATATTTGCGCCGCCATGCTTTGGTCCCTTAAGTGATGACATTGCAGCTGCAATTGTAGAATATGTGTCTGAGCCGGAAGATGTAACAACCCTTGTTGTGAAGGTAGAGTTATTGCCTCCGCCATGTTCCATATGCAGAATTAAAGCTGTATCAAGTACTTTTGCTTCCGTCTCCGTATAATGCTGGTCTGGTCTTAACATCATCAGAAGGTTAGCTGCTGTGGACAATTTGCTGTCAGGATTATGAATAATCATACTTGCATGATTTTCATAATGATTGTACGCATTATACCCATATACAGCCAGAAGAGGAAACTGGCTGATTAACTGGATGCACTGCCTTAACGCATTAGGCACACTTGTATCCTTTGCATTCTCATCATATGACTCAAGTGTAAGAATACTCCTTGTCATGGAATTCATTATATCCTCTGATGGTGCCTTCATAATAACATCCCTGGTAAAATTAGCCGGTAATTCCCTGCATTCACCTATCAGTTCTGCAAAATCTCTCTCCTGTTCGCTATCTGGAAGTTCACCCATCAACAGAAGATATGCTATTTTTTCAAATCCAGGTTCCATCTCTCCTAATGAATCAATCAGATCTTCCACCCTGTATCCACGGTACCACAGCTTTCCGTCATCTGGAATCTTCTGACCATTCTCAATCTTTGATGAGGATATTTTGGAAATATTAGTAAGCCCTGTAAGCACGCCATTTCCTTTTTCATCACGAAGCCCCAGATTCACACCGTATTCGTCATACAGTCGTGGTGATATGCTGTCATTTTTCTGGCAGATATTCTGCCACTTTTCAACACAGTCATTCAATTGTTCTATCATCTTCCTTAGGCACCCCCATTCTTTCAACTTCACTGCTCATGACAGTTTCCAGCTGTTTCATCAGATTCAGCAACTGTATCAGATTATCTTTTCCAAACTTATCTATGACATTACCATAGTATTCTTCCAGTATTTTTTGCTGCTGAGTCAAAAGCTGCTGACCGGATTCTGTGATAGTGACATAGGTTCCTTCACTTCCATTTCCATCATGGGACCATACCACAAGTCCACGTTCTTTCAGATTCCCAATCATCTTTGATATCTGGCGCATTGACAGCTGCATTTTTTCTGCCAGATCCTTAAGATATGTTCTCCCGGAATATATCTGTTCATTTGTCTCTGTCTCTCTGATAATATTTAATGCTATGTAATCTGGTGCACTAAGCACCCGGCTTATCTGCTCTTTATTGAATAAATATCTTCTTATTGTCAGCTCATTGCTAAGCTTTAAAACATCTATTTCATTATTTTTATCTTTCATTATGTGTTCCTTTCTGTCTGTGTCAAAAATGCCAGTCTGCGGACGTACTATTATTGTCCACAGGCTGGCACTGCCTTTTTAGAGGTACACCGCTTACTGCCGTTAAATATACCTGCGTAATATAAATATATGTATTATTAATATCCCATATCAGGATTTGCTGCTGGGGCTGGAGCTGCCTCTTTAATATCAGCAACAGCAGCTTCTGTTGTAAGAAGAGTTGATGAAACGCTTACTGCATTCATAAGGGCACTCTTTGTAACCTTGACAGGGTCTATAATTCCTTCCTTCATCATATCAACATATGTTTCATCAAGTGCATTGAATCCAATTCCATCTTCACTCTCTTTTACTTTATTGACAATAACAGCACCATCAAGTCCTGCATTTTCTGCTATTGCATATAATGGAGCCTCAAGAGCCTTGATAACGATTCCAGCTCCTGTTCTCTCATCGCCTTCAAGCTTCTTGGCTGCTTCCTCAGCCTTCTTCTGGGCATGGATATATGCAGAGCCGCCGCCTGCTATAATTCCTTCTGAAACTGCAGCTCTTGTTGCATTTAAAGCATCCTCAATACGGTACTTTGCTTCTTTCATCTCTGACTCTGTTGCAGCACCAACACGGATAACTGCCACACCGCCACCCATCTTGGCAATTCTGTCCATTAACTTGTCACGGTCATAATCAGATGTTGTCTCTGCTGCCTGCCTCTTAATGCTCTCTATTCTGTCACTGATAGCTGACTTATCGCCCTCTCCGTCAACAATTACAGTTGAATCCTTTGTGACCTTAACAGACTTAGCACGTCCAAGCATATCAAATGTAACATCCTTAAGCTCCATACCAAGATCATCCAGTACAGCCTGTCCGCCTGTAAGAACTGCAATATCAGCAAGCAAATCTTTACGGTTATCTCCGTATCCAGGGGCCTTAACAGCAACAACCTTTAAAGTACCACGGAGCCTGTTAACAATAAGTGTAGTAAGAGCTTCTCCTTCAACATCATCAGCAATTATAAGAAGCTGCTTTCCTGACTGTGCTGTCTGCTCAAGTATAGGGAGAATATCCTTAATGTTTGATATCTTTTTATTTGTGATAAGAATATATGGGTTTTCCATATTGGCAGTCATCTTTTCCTTATCATCACACATATAAGAAGACAGGTAACCATTATCAAACTGCATTCCTTCTACTACATCAATATCAGTATTCATGGTCTTTGATTCTTCAATAGTGATTACTCCATTCTCTCCGACCTTCTCCATTGCATCTGCAATCATATTTCCAACTTCACTGTTTCCTGCTGATATAGCAGCTACCTTTGCAATGTGGTCTTTTCCTGTTACTGGCTTGCTCATCTCTTCAATTGCCTCAACAGCTGCATCAGCTGCTACCTTCATACCTTTTCTTAATATGATTGGATTTGCACCTGCGGCTACATTCTTCATTCCTTCATTAACCATTGCCTGTGCAAGGACAGTAGCTGTTGTTGTACCATCTCCGGCAATATCATTAGTCTTGGTAGCAACCTCTTTAACTAACTGGGCACCCATGTTTTCATAACTGTCTTCAAGTTCAATATCTTTTGCGATAGTAACACCATCATTTGTAATAAGTGGTGTTCCATAAGACTGCTGAAGTACAACATTTCTTCCCTTAGGTCCAAGTGTTACCTTAACTGTATCAGCTAATTTGTTAACACCATTTTCCATTTTCTTTCTTGCATCAATATCATAATTAATTTCCTTTGCCATATCCGTTTCCTTCTTTCACATAATATTATATTTTTATTCAACCACTGCAATAATGTCATTCTGGCTGAGAATTACATACTCTTCATCATCATTAATCTTTACTTCAGTACCTGCATACTTGGAACAGATAACTGTATCGCCTTCCTTAACCTGCATTGGAATTGTCTTTCCATTCTCTTCTTTTCCTGGGCCCACCGCAATAACAACTGCTTCCTGTGGCTTTTCTTTGGCACTGTCTGGCAGAATAATACCTGACTTTGTCTTTTCCTCTGCCTCCTTGTACTTTAATACAACCTTGTCACCTAATGGTTTTAACTTCATATTAACTACCTGCCTTTCCCTAATCCCAATGTTTCTGTTAGCACTTGTTGTCTGTGAGTGCTAATGGAACTTTAAAAAATAAAGCTTCCTGGGAAGCATTAAAGATTAATTTTAAATTGTTTATTTTTAAAGTATTATATCGCCATATTTCATTTTGTCAACACTGTTTATATATATTTTATATTTTTTATCCCTCCTTCACAATTGCCAGTCACTTAAGCATCTCTGCTATATTTCTGTAAATCTTCTCCGTAGTCTTCTTGTATGTCTCCAGTTCTTCCCTGGTAATACCCTTGAATAACTGTTCATCCATCTCCCTTCTTGCTTCAGAAATCTCTTCTATAATCTTCCTTGATTCCTTGGTAACCTTATAATGCGTGTACCTTCTGTCCTCCGCATCAGGAATCGCAGTAATATACTTACGCCTGCACAGATTATCTATCGCCTGGGAAACATGTCCACGGTTTAATTTCAGGCGTCTGTATATGTCAGTAGGCGTATCCTCATCACTGCACTGTGACAGAAAGAACAACACTTCAATATCAACCTTCTTTAAATCATACTTCTTCTTTATATCCGAGAAAAAACTTTCCAGAAGACGTTTAAATTCTCCACCCTTTAATGCTACTTCTAATTGCTCATCCATTGCCTTATCCCACTCTTTTTTCTTCAAGAACCTTCTTATAATATATCTCCAGATGACCCCTTAACCTGCTTATACCCCGGCTTTCCTGCTTCACACATCAGAATACCCATATATGCATCATACAAAGCCTCATCCATTGGGTACACTTCTTTTCCTGTATCAACGTACTCTTTCATTCCAAGCAGTATTCCTGTAATTGCCGCTTCATCCTCCGACAATCCCGCATATCCATAAGGGTTGGTTATGTCCAACTTCTTACAGGCAGCCAGATTATCCTTGTCAAGATAATAGACTGTATCATTGATAATCTCGCCTCTTGTACCCCTTAAGTTTATGTACCGGTTTCTTATAGGACTTCTGTACTGGTCAGACATAAAATCATAGAATGCAGTCTTTCCATCAGCATACTCCATAATAAGGTGTTTTTCTTCCTTTTCAACAACTCTGCCCTCTGTCAGCACCTCATATCTTGTTCTGGTATCTGTAACCTTCATGGAAAATGTTTTGCCTGTTATTGCCACATCTTCCAGCCCTGTGCCAAGCATCCGCCTTATAACACTAGCAGCATGGTAATCGTGCATGGCTGATATGGTAAGAGAAACTGGCTCTCCTATAGTTCCCGATTTACATTCGTCAATTAACGCCTTTATAGAAGGATAGAGAAAATACTGCTCAGCCACCTGGATTCTGGCTCCATTTTCCACATCCTGCCTGATAGCTTTAAGTGTATCAATATCAAGTCCCGCAGGAGTCTCTGACAGAACAGGAATTCCCTTAGCTGCCCAGTATCTTACCACATCACTCATACTGGATTTATTCACTGCACTAACGACAAAATCTGGCTTTGACGCAATTATCTCATCTTCACTTGTGGTAGTATGAATCCCGTACTCCTTCTGTATCCTGTCAGCCTTCTCCTGCCCTCTGCAAAGTAATGCTGTCAGTTCAAACATATCTGGCAACGCTCTTGCAATTCTTACATAAAACAGGCTTCTCCACCCGGAACCAATCACAGCAAATCTAATCAATATCTTTTTACCTCCTGCTTTGCGTGTCATTATACATCTTCCTCTATACACGTTACTTCCTCTGACTCAGATATTTTTTAACTAAAAATGCACAAAAATACGGAAATGTATATATATTGTTTACACATCCAACATTGCCATTTATTAATTTCAAGCCATATGTTATATCAGAGTATTTTTCACTGTTAATCAGTGTGGAAAGAGATTTGGATTTACTATTGGTTGCTTTCACTTCAACGGGAACAAGATTGTTTGCTGTCCTTACGAAGAAATCCTCCTCAAGCGTAGAATCATCACGTTTGTAATAATACAATCCACAGCCGCTTTTTACCAATGCCTCTCCTACAATATTTTCATACAATGCACCTTTATACACTCCAAGATTCTTATTTGCTCTCAGGTCAACCTGCGCTTCCTCATCCAGCATTGCTACAAGTAATCCCGTATCAGCAAAGTATAATTTGTATTTCGTCTCATCATAATTTCCTTTCAACGGTAGTTCGGGAAAATTAAGACAATAGCACACATTAACAATTCCGGCATCCTTCAACCACTCAATACATCCTCTGTAATCCTTAAACCTTGCACCTGAAGCCACCTTACTTAACTGAAACTTCTTATTATCCCTGGACAACTGAGGTGGAATCTGGTCAAAGACATTGAGTATTCTTGTCTGGTCCATTCCCTGTGCATACTTTCTTATATCTTCCCTGTAATCAGATATAAGCTGACGCTGTGTCATTAATGATCCTTCAAATGTTCCAGTAGCAATATAATTACGGACTACAGCAGGCATTCCCCCCAGGATGCAGTAATCCATAAACAATCCATGGTAAACAGACAGCTCCAGTTCATTAAATGGCACAAGTTCATTCATATGGTCGAGCATCTCGTTTACAGTTTCACAAGAATACCCTTTTGCCCACAAGAACTCTTCAAAATCCATAGAATACATTTCATAATCTGTTTTATATCCAACACTATTACTCTCTATTCTCTTGTAATTAATTCCAAGGAGCGAGCCACTGCATATAACATCAAAACGTCCATCCTGAAAGAAAAACTTAAGTGATGTTGCAATTTCAGGAAATTCCTGCAGCTCATCAAAGAAAATAAGAGTCTTCCCCTCTATGAAATGCTTAGATGGATCAATACGTGATATATTCCTGATTATGTCTTCCGCCTTATATCCATCACTGATTATCATTTTATATTTTGGCTCTTCAACAAAATTTATCTCAATTACTTCATCATAATTACCCTTTGCAAAACGACGTATACTTTCTGTTTTTCCAACCTGTCTTGGTCCTTTTACCACAAGAGGTTTTCTATCTGAGCTGGCTCCCCATTCTTTAAGATATTCATCAATTTTTCTCTTTAAATACACAACAACACCCCGCTATCATCAGACATTCTGTAATTATATTATATGTTCAATTACAGGAAATATCAACATATTTACGCAAAAATGAGGGAATATCTTACCTTTGGTTACAAAAATATGAGGGAATATTACGCCATATATCACAAAAATATGAGTGAATATTATACTCTATGTTACAAAATATGAGTGAAACTGCAAATCACCTCTCCAGCACATAATAATATATACATCCCTGTATACTTGAGTATCTTCCCTGGTCAACAAGGTTGTAATATTCTAACGCTTCATTTATCGCAGCTTCATTATCAATGCCTTTATAGTAAGGGTTTACTATCAGCAGAACCTTGTCGCTTGACTGCCTTGCAAACTGGTACAGATCCTCTGTAAGAATGTAATCACTCATTTCCACGGTATTCCCGTTAGTATAGAACACTCTTCTCTTCCTTTTATCATCCCAGTTCAGACGGTACATATTACCATTAATAAAATTACCATTAGATGTTGGAATTATAATATTCCAGTCAGCTTCATACCCTGTTTCCTTAAGAATATAGTCATAAGCCCTGTCAATATAGGTATACTGGGTGTTGTATATCAGGTAATCCCCGTAAAAAATATCCCCAACAGGTATGTTCTTATCTCCAGTATAACACATTGTTACACTGTCTGTATCAAGATTAATAAAACTAAGCAGTGTAAAAGGGTCTATTGTTATAAAACACTGTACTGCAAGAAGCACTCCAACCGCAGCCTGCCCTGCTCTTAAAGCCACAATCTCTTTTCTTACCTTAACTACCTTTCTCACTCTCTCCACAACATATATGGCAATTAAATACAACAGAATATCTCCCACCACGTTATACCTTGCCATAGGTGCCGTAATATAGAGACATGAAAATGCCACAAATGCAACTAACGACGCTATAATACAGTGTATATATTCATTTTTCTCTCTCTTCTTTTTATCCCTGATGCCATATACAATAAGGACTATGGCACACACCAGAATAATTACCACAATAAGCCAGTTAAAATTAAGAATGAACTGCTGCTTTAACTTAGTAACTATATGGGTGATATTAAATCCCAGACAATTAGTTCCGTTACTATTCCACTTGATTCCTGTATTTTCCTCTCCATACTGGGTCCACTGGGACACTCCGCCAATAGTCTTCATATACCATAACTGAAGAATAGTAGATACAAGAGTTGTATACAGACATCCATCTGTAGCAATTTTCTTTATTGCAGAAGTTCCTTTACCACTTGTTATATGCCTTATAAATGTTCCCACAACCAGACCAAATACTATCACAATTCCTGTCTCTTTCGTCTGGAAACACATAAGGCTGGCTACACCTGCAATTAATGGCTTATTATATATAAATCCATACAATGCCATCATGAAGAAACATCCAAGAGCATAATCCGGGTTAAAATATGTGGCAGTACTGTAGAACAGTGGTGCCAGAGATATAATAAATGTATAGATAGCAGCATTTTTTTCAGATGTGCCCTTAACTATCCTTAATATAATCTTGTAGATACACCACAATGCCACAGCTGTAACACAATAACTGGTTAATGACACGCCAATTATTCTTTCAGGAAAAAGCAGCTCCCCAGCAAGATATATAAGAGAAAACATCATGGTTGGATGTTTACATATACAGAACAATCCTCTGTATTCTTCAAAATCAGTGAAAGTAAACTGCTGCACAGCCTGGCTGAATCTCCAGTAGTACTCTCCCGAATCCCATCTCTGCATCATTTCAATAAAAGGAAATCTCATGGCAATTGCAACACCAATAACAAGAATAATGAATTTTTCCCTGTTAAACCACTGCCCCATGACGGTGTCACCATTAATGAAGGAAATACATCCACATATAATAAAATACAATGCAAAAGGGAGAACAGAAAATACCCAGTAAACCAGGTCTCCAGAAAAATCAATGGTCTTGACAGAAGAAAAAATAATTGCAACTGACAGCGCAACCGGCTGCACTGATAAGAACATAAGCTGACTGTTAAACTTCCCAATCAGATTCTTGCTTAGAGCATATACCACACCAAACACCGCATATACAACCACTACAATCAGCAGCTGCAACACCTTGCCATGCTGGATATAATACCCCCATGTCATAGCTCCCCACAGAGCCATGGCAAGAAGCATCCCAAATATATATTCTAATTTTATTAAGAATTCTTTTTTTTCGTTATATTCTTTGCTATTCACTGCCTGCACCTTTCTCATACATACTACTATCAGCCCACTGCTTTATGAATTTCTTCGTTGCAATGCAACTCCCGCAATTCTATCACACGTCTGATTTTTTTCAACATAATAAATGTGAAATTTTTATGAAAAAGACCATCTACAGCCATTTACGACTGTGATGGTCTACTAGTTACTACTATTTATTATTCATCAGAATATCATTATTATTCAGATATTATGATGTGTGTGCCAAATCATTGCCTATGCCAGATTAATTCTTTGACGGATTAATTCTTTGGCAGCTTCATCTTTCCCACTACCATTACTGCCACAATCTTAATCAGATTAACAATGAGAAGTGCCCATGCCATTCCCCATATTTTCCATGCAAATGTCATGGGAACTGCCAGAACAACGAACATTATCATATACACAATATTAATATACAGCTGGTACTTTTCATCAGTAAATCTTAAAAGCACAACAGTAAGTGTATTAGAAAGGAAATAGTATATCTGGCCTGCATTGGCAACCCACAGATAAGGCTTTACATCACTATATATATCAGGGTACATAATCATTACAAATACCATGGATACCCCGACACAAAGTACATTAAGCACTGCGCCTCCTGCAATAACAGCCATACACAGCTTAAGGAATGTGCTGCCCTTAAGCTTTCCATTAAATCTTGCCAGATGCCCCATGATAACCCCGTTAAGAGGCATGGAAACCAGTGATATCATCTTTCCAACCAGCGTTGCGGCATAGAATATGGTAACAGCCACTCCTCCTGCAATTGCCTGAAGCATAAGCCTGTCAGCATTGAGAATTACGGCTGCAATAAGCTCGGTAAGAGACAATATTATAACAGACTTCATGTTATCCTTGTAATAATCGGACTTCCTAAATACAGGTTTGCGGTACAGAGAGCCCTTAATTACAACAAATCCTACTGCCAGAGCCTCACCAATAAGCATAGCTGCAATCCATGAGTGAGTAACAGGAAAAAGAATTATTCCAACAACATACCCCACAGATACGAGAATATAATATAACAGAAAGCCTCTGTAATTAACATTAAGCCTGAATTCTACATCACTGTAATATCTAAGAACAGTTACAACCATAAGTGCAAAAAATCCCAGAAACATCAGGACAGAACCATCTCCCAGCCACATAAGGCCTGCCAGGGACACTGGTATGCAAAGAACTGCAATATACAGAAGAAATCTGTTATAATCCCCATTACAGTCAATGTTCTTAGTCCTTGCCACCATTCTGGAATAATTAGCTGCCACACCGAATGTAG
>SAMEA3663147__coassemble_135_pt1 | contig 21763 bp, 16 predicted proteins | sample SAMEA3663147__metabat2_high_PE_013 | metagenome-assembled genome bin SAMEA3663147 (sample SAMEA3663147) | pig gut metagenome | biome: pig gut; feature: pig-associated habitat; material: faeces | place: Denmark | collected 2012 | reverse complement strand
ATTTTTCTTGAAAAATCAACGGATTCCGAATGTGTGTAGAATTGCGGGAGTTGCACAGCAACAGAGCAATTCGTGTATATTCTTTAGACGGAGGGAACGTGATGGCAGGTCAGAATGTTTTGAATGGTGACCTTAATGTACTAAAGCAGGTTATAAGTGATATAAGCGAATATAGTGCTAACAGGGAAGAACTGGACAGGCAAAATGACACATTAAAAGAAATTAACAGGAATATTGAATCAATTCAGAAAAACATCAATGATGAGATAGATAATAAGGTAAAAGAGGGCGTCAACTCAGTCAGTGGCAGCTTCGACCAGTCTATTCAGGAGGAGAAGGTAAAGTTAAAGGATGTCCAGGGCAAGAGGGATAAAGCCAAGCATGCAGGTGTGAAGGACAGAATACAGAATGAGACAGCTGAATTGAGAGATATGAACAGAGATATGTATTCCCAGATTAAAGCTGCTTTCAAAGAGGAAGGAATTCCAAAATACTGCAGTAAGAGATGGTTTTACGCCTTGTTTGCTACCCAGGGGATTGGCGATGTATTCATATATATTATTTCTCTGGTTGTGCTGTATGCCGCAATTCCTGGAGTGATATATATTATTCCCCAGATTCCAAAGTGGGTGCTTATTGCATATTATTTTGTAATGATAACCCTTGAGCTTACAGCTGTAAAATTCATATATAACAGAACCATGGTGCCACACAGCGAAACTATTGCCAAGGCACGCAGGGTTAAGTATGACATTGAGACTAACCAGAAGAAGATTAAGCGTATCGAGAAGGGAATCCGCAAGGATAAGAATGAAGATATGTATGGTCTTTCGGATTTTGATTACAGGATTAATGAAATCAATGACAGCATAAGGAATATTGAAGATGCAAAAGCGAAAGCTATTGAACAGTTTAATGCTACAACCAGGACGGATATTATAGATGAAATCCGTGGAAGGAATGCTGGTACGTTAGAACAGTTAAAATCCCAGGTTGCTGTATGTGAGCAGGAGATAGCAAGGCTGGATTCTCTTATTAAGAATCAGAGGGCATATATTTCATCAAACTATGAGGCGTATCTTGGAAGAGAATTTACCAATGTTGACAGGCTTACTGAGCTTCTTGATATGATGATTGAAGAGCCATATCTTACAATATCCATGGCTATTGCACAGTATAAGGCAAGGAATTAAGGGTTTCTTTATTGAAAGCAAGAAGTATTCCATTTTCAATTACTTTTGCCAGAGTTACCACAGTGCATAAACGGGTTGTGTGGAGCAGGGAGCTTCCATTGCCATAGGAATTAACAATTCCGGTAATGTGAAGATTTCCTACTTCAGGCAGCTCTTTTTTTATGCCTGTTCCGGGACACAGAGGTCCGGATGCCAGAGTGACATATCCGATGTGTTCAGTCTGTCCAAGGCATGAGTCTATGGCAATTATAAACGGGTTATGGTGAAGTCTGTTGATATATTTGATGGAACAGCCAAGGTTGGTTGCATTGATAGGGTTGTATATGTCGCCATAGATATACACATTTTTAATAATGGTATCAAGAAGATGATATCCAATTATAGGACCAAGACTGTCTCCGGTTGATCTGTCACTGCCAATGCACATAATCACAATGTCTTTATCATACGCATTGTTCTCTGCAAGAAGCTGGGAAAGCTGACGGCCCAGCATGATATGAATGTTCTTGCATTCTGAATTATAGTAATAAACAGACATATTAATCCTCATTCCGCAGACGCTTTGCGCCGCCAATCCTAATTTCTAAAGTGACTTAAAAGAAGTCTCCACGGATTTATTTATATGTAGAAGGGCTAAAAAATATGCCGGTAATGGATAAAATATTATTTTATTTTATTGACAAATTGTGATAAGTTTCTTGGATTTCCCGTGGTATTATTTCAGACAAATATGCGGACAGGCATTGCAATAAGGAATGGAGTGAGGGTAATGATAGAGATTATATGCAATGGTAAAGGGGATAAAACTGGAAACAGTGATAATACATCAGTTAAGGAATTGCCAAAGAATATTAAGCAGATTGGTGATGTCAGCTCTGGCAAGAGAATATATATCGAAGATTATGCCTTTACATACATAAACTCCATAGCTTATCAGTCTGAGGACACGGAACTTGCCGGAGTGCTGCTGGGAGAAATGTCCAGAGTTGAAGGGCAGTTGTGTATATTTATCAAGGGTGTTATCAAGGCGAAAAATCCTGATCCTGACAGCAGGGAAATATGCTTTAATGAAGCAGTCTGGAGTCAGATATACAATGAGAGTGAAAAATATTTCCCGGATTTGTCCATTGTTGGATGGTTTGCTGCCCTGCCACGCATAAATGCTGAGTCCATGGCAAGAATGAAAAAGATTCACCTGGACAACTTTTCTGGAAAAGAAAAGACAATGTATCTTGTAGACATAGAGGAGAAAGAGGAAAGCTTCTATCTGTATGAAGGTGGGGGAATGAAAAAACAGAGAGGCTACGTATGCTTCTATGAGCGCAACTATGAGATGCAGGAATATATGCTTGATAAGAACCGCAATAAATTCGTGGAAAAGCCGGAAACTGAGAAGGTGGTTAGCTCCATGAGGGCTATAATGCGAGAGAAGGAGGAGCAGAAACGACAGAAAAGAGCTTCTCTCATCTCTTATGGTGCATGTGCATTTATGGCTTCTGTGGTGGTGATAACAGGAGTTAATCTAGTGAAAAGCTATGAAAAAATGAAGAGAATTGATAATTCCATAAACAGCATTGTAAAAGAGGTATCTAATCTGAGTGGTAAGGAAACAGAAACTGTTGCACAGGATGATGTGGTACCTGTAAATGTAGTGTATGAAACAAAGGCAGCTGGTTCGGAGACAGCGGCAGCAGGAAATACAGCATCAACCACCGCTGCTAATTCATCAGGAACAGCAAATTCATCAGGGACAGCTGGTTCAACAGGAACTTCTGCAGCAGGTGGGGCTGCTTCAAGCCAGAATACCGATGCCTCCCAGGAGATGGCTGCAGGAAATGATGGAGTTCAGGCAGCCCCATCTTCTGGAAATGACAGCACACAGGCAGCGGCATCTGTAGAGTACAAAAAATATATTGTACAGAAGGGTGATACTATACTTGGCATATCAAAGAAAAATTACGGAACAACAGAGATGGCTTCACAGATTATTGAACTTAATGAACTTAAGGATGCCAATAAGCTCTATGTTGGACAGGAGATAAAACTTCCTTGAATATTTGTCCCAATACTGTATAATTAAGTAGGCATATTTCTTTGCTTTGTAGTATTAAGGAACAGTTTAACTGCCACCAGGCAGGATGAGGACATATATGGCAGATATTATTTCAGGAAAATCCAGGTTTTTAAGCTCTAATAAGGATAAGCGTGTATACAGAATAGATGGGGATGAGCCGGAGGATGAAGAAAAAGACCAGGATGAAGAAAACTATTATAAGAAAATACGGCGGCATAAAAGGCGGAAAATTGTTACCGGTCTTCTGGGGATTGCCCTTGTAGTTGTAATTGTAATTGCGGTTTCGTATATGATTGATTCGGTATCATATACAGATTATGCTGTTAATTACTCAGTCAACAGAGATGATTCGGAGACCACATGTTATACTGAGTATAAGGACGGATATCTTCGCTATAGTAATGATGGTATAGCGTATCATAACTCCAAAGGCACTTCTGTGTGGGACAAGACATTTTCAATGCAGAAGCCTCAGGTTAAAATATGTGGAAATGCAGTGGCTGTTGGTGATATCAATGGCAGTACAATCTATGTGTTTAATGCATCTGGAGCTATGGGAAGCATTGATACCTCCCTTAACATTGCACAGATTGAGGTGACAAGCCAGGGGCTGGTGGCTGCGGTTCTTGAGGATAATGAGGCTAACTATATTAATCTGTATAATGCCAGTGGAGAGAAAATATACAGTGTCAAGACATCTTTGTCAGGAGACGGATATCCATTGGATATAAGTGTGTCTGAGGATGGCACCAAGCTCATGGCTTCTTATCTGTATGTCAGCGGAGAGAGCATGAAAACTAATGTTGTTTTCTATAATTTCTCTGATGTGGGACAGAATGAGACAGAACGAATTGTAGGTGGATTTAACCACTATAATGATACCATTGTGGGTGACGTGTTCTTTATGGATAATAAAACTGCAGTGGCTGTAGGTGAAAATGTAATCAGCATATATAAGATTAAGGAATATCCTAAGCTTTATAAGGAAATTACCATTGATAATGAGATAGAGCGGGTGTTTTTCAGCAGTGAGTACATAGGCATTGTCCAGAAAAATGAAGAATCCGGTGATGTGTACAAGCTGGCAGTTTACAATACTTCGGGAAGCAGGGTGTGTCAGACTACATTTAATACCCAGTGTGACAAAATAAAGATTGATGGCAATACTGTGGTTATGAATAATGATTCCACTCTTATTCTTATGAATTTCAAGGGAAGAAAGCTGGCGGAGATTCAGGCTTCTCTTCCTGTTACGGAATTTCTTACTACTGGAAAGAGGGGAAGCTACATTCTGGTAAGTTCTAAGTATGTTCAGTTTATTAAGCTGAAGTAGAAGCTGTGATTGTTATCAAGTGAGTGGCTGGAGTTATTCTGACACTTAATCATAATATGACAATATGAAGATATATAAAAATTAAGATGTACATGTATATAATTTAGGATGCAGATGATGGGAGAGATACATATGAACTGGATATTAATTGCTGTTATTGTAATACTGTTTGTCAGTGCCTGGCAGGGATACAGAAAAGGGATTATAAAGATTGCTGTTTCACTGGCATCTATGATTGTTGCCATGATTGCCTGCGTATTCGTTACGCCTGTGGTAAGTTCTGCTGTTAAGAACCAGACAGAGGTTTATTCAAAGATGACAGAGTCAATATATGAAATGCTTATTAACAGCGGCAGTTTTAACCAGGCATTTGAAGAGGTCAGTTTATCTGGCAGGGCTAATGCGCCGGAAGTGGAAGATTTATCTAATCTGTCAGATGGGGCTTTGGCTGGAAATGGGGCTGGATTAGGTAATATTACTGTGGAAGAACTGTCTGTTCTTGAAAATAATATTAATAAATTCATGGAGGAAGTGTCATCCTACATGAATTTTCCTGACTCAATAATGAAAAATGTAGATATTGCAGAATTCATTCCTACTGTAAACCAGGTGGTTGAACAGGGGGCTGTCAGTGCAGAGCATATGATTGCTGCCATATTTGCAGCAAGACTTGCAGACATGGCAATACACGCAATTGTATATATTACGGTGTTCGTGGTAGTGTTTGTTATATTGAAGATTGTACTTCTTGCAACTAATATTATTGCGTCTCTTCCTATCATAAGGCAGGCAAACAAGGCTGTGGGACTTGTATTTGGAATTCTTGAAGGACTGGTTGTTGTGTGGCTTGTGTTTGCAATTATTACAGCATGCAGCAACTTCTCATGGGCTGCTGATGCGCTGGCATTGATAGGGGACAATGGATTCTTAAGATTTTTGTATGAGAATAATCTTATTACAAGGACAATTATGGGGTAGAATTGGGGCATGACATCTGTGGGAATCTGTAGATGAGCTCTGTAAATCATATATGAAAGTTGCGTTTGAATGTAATATATAGAGGTAATAGTAGATGAAAATGGACTTTGAGCTGTTTCCATCTTTTTCATTGGAATTCTAACACTGTTAGCAACCTTTGGAAGCTTAATAGTTACGTTTCTTGCCTTTCTCATAAGAGTTAGGAACCACAAGAAATAAAAAATGCCTATCCTGTCTGACCCCAGGATAGGCGGTTTCCACAAGGACAAAAAACCATTCGGGAGCATCCACTTTGGAGTGGGTACTCTTCCTTTACCTAATATAACATAGTAAGAATAGATTTTCAACTGTGGAAATAAAAAAGATGGAGAGAATTATATGTTAGAAGTAAAGAGCATGGATGTTAGAGATAATTTCAAGAGTTTATGCAACAAGGTTTCTAATGGCGAAACATTGATTATTTCAAGACCAAAAAATGAGAATGTTGTTATGCTTTCCGAATATGAGTATAATGAAATGATGAGAGCCAAGAGAAATGCTGATTATCTTGCTATGCTTGATAAATCCATGGCAGAAGCTAAAAAAATGGTAAAGCGTATCAATGAGCTTGTAAATATCATTACGAAGGTTAGTATTATCGCGTGATTATGACAGCTTTTGAGATTGTCTCAGTATTCATTGGAATTCTAACACTGTTATTAACCTTTGGCAGATTAATAGTTGCGTTTCTTGCCTTTCTCACCAGAGATTATGAATATAATGAAATGATGAAAGGCAAGAGAAGATGACTCCATATCAGTATCAGTGGCATTCGGTAAGTTAAGAACGAGGATAAAAAATATGCAGAAGAATGATTAAAAAAGAGTTTACAAAGACAATTTTATTATATATAATTTCCCTCATAGGACGAAGGCGTCATGCACATTGGTGCATGACGCCTTTTCTTCTCATCAATTATTGCTGAAATCGTGAGAAGTGTTTTACTAGAGGGAAATATTATATTATTTTTATTTCATTATAACTGTGGAAATAAAAAAGATGGAGAGAATTATTAAAAAAGAGAATATCATGAAACAGAAGAAATATAAATTGCCTAAAATAGGACTTCGTATCATTAAGTCAGCGGTAGGAGTTTTCCTGTGTTATGTGGTTAATCTGTTACGAAACGGACAGGGCATTGTGTTCTATTCTCAGCTTGCAGTTTTGTGGTGTATGCAGGATTATGTCAGTGAGACGAAAGCCAAGGCAAAGCAACGCTCACTGGGAACACTGGTTGGAGCGTTAGCTGGTCTTGTATATATTATGCTGGAACAGGCATTTGGAAAACAGCTGCATGGTTTAATTAATATGTCTGATAATTTATTTGTCGCTCTGTTTAGAGGGGCAACAATATCAGTTTTTATAATAATTGTATTGTATGTGACGGTGCTTATGAATAAGAAACAGGCATCGTATTTTTCATGCGTTGTTTTCCTGAGTATTGTGGTTAATCATATATCTGACACCAATCCATATCTGTTTGTGTGGAACAGATTTCTTGATACCATGATTGGAATTGTACTGGGAATTATTGTAAATACATTTTCACTGCCAAGAAAGAAACATTCGGAAATACTTTTTGTGTCAGGACTGGATGATACTCTTCTGTCCAAGAATAATAATATATCAGACTATGAGCGTGTTGAACTAAACCGTATGCTGGATGACGGTCTGACATTTACCCTGTCCACGATTCGTACACCTGCCTCACTTATTGAGCCAATGCATGATATCAGGTTAAAGCTTCCGGTAATAGTTATGGATGGTGCGGCATTATTTAATCTGAAGGAAAAAAGATACGAGCTGGTATATGTGATTTCTTCAAAATTATCCCAGAAATTAGTGGAATTTTTTAAAAGGATGGAAGAACCTTGCTTTATAAATGTGGTGGTTGACGATTTGCTGATGATTTATTATGAGGAAACGTCCATAGAAATATACAACACGATTGTTAATTCGCTGCGCAGTTCACCTTACCGGAATTATATTAAGCGGCCGCTGCCTAAGGAAGAAGATGTGGTATATTTTATGCTGATTGATGATAAGGAAAGAATGCAGGGAATATATGACGCTTTGATGAAGGAAGATTTTGTCAGGGACTTAAAGGTTTTATTCTATGACTCAACAGATTATCCAGGTAAAGCCTATATTAAGATATACAATTACAATGCAAGCAAGGAACATATGCTGGAATATTTAAAGAGAAGGCTGGAAATCAACCAGACTGTTACATTTGGTACGATTCCCAACCGCTATGACTATACAATAATGCCGGGGGATTCCAATAACCTTATCCGGCAAATTAAAAATAGATTTGAACCATTTGTATGGAAAAAATCATGATTAATATTTTTCGCAATGCTTTCAATTCAGATTAGGCTTCTTACGGAATATGTAAAATTTATAGTAGTATTATTGTCGAAAAATGGCAATGAATTTTTTAAAGCATTAACATTTTATATGTAGGCTGGGAGGGAAGAAATTCTATTGTGTTTCCATGATGAAAGATATAGAATTAAATAGTAATTGGGAACAATAATCTACTAATAAAAAGTACAGAAAAGAGGATTAACATGAATTACCTGGAGCAGCAGACAGAACAGTTATTAGAACAGCGTACAGAAAAGTTTATTAAAGACAGCCTGTTTTCTGATGAAGTTCTGGATATGATATCAGAGAATATGCGCCCTATCGATACACTTATGTCTTATTATAAATGTGCATCAATGGAGGTAGAGACGAAATTCAAGGTGCTTAATGAGCAGTTTTCCCTGGCATATGACTGTAACCCCATCGAATCCATTAAGACAAGAATTAAGTCCATGGACAGCATATTAAAGAAAATCAGACGTAAGAATATACCTCTTTCATTTGAGGCTATTGAGAATGAAATCAGGGATATAGCCGGTGTAAGGGTAATATGCTCATTTATTGAGGATATATACATGCTGGCAGACTGCTTCCTTGCACAGGATGACATAACGCTGATTGAGATTAAGGATTATATCAAGAATCCTAAGCCAAGTGGGTACAGAAGTCTTCATCTGATTGTGGAAGTGCCTATATTTCTTCATAACGAAAAAAGACCAATGAAGGTGGAAGTCCAGATAAGGACACTTGCCATGGATTTGTGGGCAAGCCAGGAGCATAAGCTTAGATATAAGAAGAATATTCCGGAGGATGAGCAGGAAAATATATCAGCAGAGCTGGCAGATTGTGCTGAAATAATAGCTTCCATCGACAGAAGAATGGAGAATCTGCGCACAAGAATGAAATCCCCTGAATATATGGAAAAGGCAAAGAAATCAAGCAAGAATATTGGTGACCTTATAAGAAATGGTCTTAAAAATACAATAGGTGTTAATAAATATTAAATTTTTATTATTAATTACTCATGTGAATTGACTTAAAAAGCAGTGTTTGTTATATATTATGGCAGTAGCTGGCTAATATTTATTAAAGTGCAGTAGTTATTGAAGCAGAAGTAGTCATAAGGCCGCCGGTGTAAATGAGGTTTTGTATGTATGGATATGTGGTTGTTAATAAACCTGAATTAAGATTCCGGGAATTTGATGTGTACAGGTCATATTATTGTGGTCTGTGTGACACTCTGGGCAGTGAACATGGGCTTATATCCAGAATGACTTTAAGCTATGATTTTACATTTCTTGTAATGCTGCTTACAGGTCTGTATGAGCCTGAACTTACGGTGTGTGAGAAAAGATGCATGGTTCATCCTGTAAAGAAGCATGGATTCCGTAAAAGTGAGATAACAGATTATGTGGCTGATATGAACCTTCTTATGGCTTATTACAAATGTGAGGATGACTGGAAGGATGACAGAAAGCTGGCTGCAAGGGCAGAGGCGGTATATTTTAAGGGAAAGACGAAGGAAATTGCTGAAAAATATCCTGAAAAAGCCCGGATTATAAGTGAGGAGCTTACAAGGCTTTCACAGCTTGAAGGCGCAGGAGAGAACAATATTGATATGGTTTCTGCATGTTTTGGACGGATTCTGGGCAAGATAACAGCCATGAAGCAGGATGAGTGGGAAGATACACTGTATAATCTTGGGTTTTTCCTGGGAAAATTCATATATATACTTGATGCATATGACGATCTGGATGGAGATATTAAAAATAAACGTTTCAATGTGCTTAAGGGATATTGTGACAAAGAAGGTTTCGAGGATATGATTCTTGAAATTCTAAACAGTGTTATGGCACAGTGTGCCAGACAGTTTGAATTCCTGCCTATAATACAGGATGCAGAAATACTTAAGAATATAATATACTCTGGTGTCTGGACCAGATATGAACAGGCGAAAAAGCGCCGGATGGAGGTTAAAAAGTGACAGATCCCTATAGTGTGTTAGGAGTGCCAAGGAGTGCATCTGACGAAGAGATAAAAAAAGCATATAGAACACTTAGCCGTAAGTATCATCCGGATGCTAATATTAACAATCCTAATAAGGATAGAGCTGAGGAAATGTTTAAGCAGGTTCAGCAGGCGTACAGCCATATAATGAAAGAAAGAGAAGCAGGTTCTGGATATGGTGCCTATGGAAACCAGGGCTATGGAAGCGGTAGTTCAGGATACGGTGGAGCCGGTGGCTATGGCAGCTCTTCCAATGGTTATGGCTACGATGGAGACAGACAGAATGGACAGCAGGATAATCCGTATGGCGATTACGGTACTTTCTGGGGTTTTGGTCCATTTGGATTTGGATACAGTACCGGAGGCGGCGGATATGCCGGAAGGGAAGAACCATTTGGTGATGATGAGACAAGCAGATACTTGAAAGCTGCTTATAACTATATTAAGAGCGGTTCATACCAGGAGGCATTGAATCTGTTAAACAGCATGCAGGACAGGGATGCAAGATGGTATTACTACAGTGCCCAGGCTAATTCTGCTGTGGGAAACACAGCCACAGCCCTGGAGCATGCAAAGCACGCAGTTGAATTAAATCCTGATAATCAGGTGTACCAGATGCTTTATAATCAGCTTCGAAGCGGTGGCCAGTGGTATTCAGACAGAGGAACTGCCTATGGCAGATCCAGCGCAGGAAGTGGTGATTTGTGCATTAAGCTGTGCATGCTTAATGCCTGCTGCAATCTGGCATGCGGTGGCGGATTCTACTGTTGTTAAATGAATTATGTACAGGTTTTGCTGTTGTCATTTCTGGGATGTGTCATGTTGTTGACCAACTGCCCAGTCTTCAATTCTGTCAAACAGAATATCAAACTGGATTGGACCAGTTTCAAGAATGAATGTATTGAACTCTTTGGTGTTGAAATTATCACCAAGGAGTTCTTCTGCTTTCTGCTTAAGCTCCATGATTCCGATATATCCCAGGACATACCGGCAGTAATTTCCCGGTTCGCTGACCATGGTAGTATACATGTCAAGGGCAGTTTCTTTTCCGCCAAATCCATAGCCTGATAAATATTTTTCCACATCATCAGATGTCCAGCCATAGTAGCTTACACCCATATCCACACTGGCGTATATCATAAGAATCAGGGCATAATTAAGTCCATTAAGTCTATTCAGATAATCATCACCAGTATCTGCATAATTATAGGAGTCTATTTCGGTGTATGTTGCCCAGCCCTCAATATATCCGGTTGGAGAAAGGATGTAGCGAAGTGGATTGGGATTAGTGGAAGCAAAATATGTGTGCTGGTACATATGTCCGGGAAATCCTTCATGTGCCAGAGTGGCATATAATCTGTCAGTTTCTGAGTCAGGATTGATGTAGATGGTATTGTCTTTTATATTGTCAATCTGTGGCGTGAAATACATGGCAGGACTGGTAAATTCAGAGAGAGATTTATCTACAAAACACACATTGTAATCGATGTCAGTACCTTCAGGATAGTCTTTTTTACTCATTTCCTTCAGCTGTGCCAGAGTTTCTTCATTGGACAGCTTCTGAAATTCAAATGTATTGATTTTCCTGTAGGATTCAGGGTGGGCAGCAGCTATATTACGGATTTCGTTACAGGTTCTTACAATGTATTCCTTAATCAGGCTGTTAAAATCTTCAACAGACTTGTTCCATCCTACATTTGATTTAAGATAATACTCATAGAAACGTCTTCCCTCAGGAGAGTTGCCGATTCCACCAGAATACTGGCAGGAACCTTTAAGGGAAGCAATGCCCTCAATAAGAATTTCATATCCTTTTGCAACATGTTCTGAGAGGATTTCTTCGTTCTTCTGGATGTAGTCCGTTTCCTTTGATTTATCCTGAAGATTCAGCGCTTTAATCCGGTTATTAAATGTTGTGACAAGGAATCCGTCATCTATATTTTCAAGAAATGAACTGCACTGGTGGATTATTTCGTCAGCAATTGCATCTTCCATAAATATACCTGCTTTGGCACGCATTTTTTCAAATTCAATAATATTGGCAAAATACTCATCTGTATCCTTAAGTATGCATAGATACTCCTCCACGTCCTTTTCTTCACGGATGGGATATTCAGAGAATATTAGTGGAAGCTGCAGCTGGCTGCCTATGTTTATGGACAGGGAAGTGTCATAGAGGCAGACATCGCTGTATTCAAGCTCTGTTTCAAGATATATTTTAAGTTCATCATATGTTAGTTTATTTTTGTAGGAAAGCTGTTCTTCTGGAAAGGATTTAAGCCTTGTAAGAGCATCTGTTATATGTGTTGTATCTCCAATACCGTCAATATCATATCCGCCAATTGTCAGAGGATAATCAGTAATTCCGTAATTTTCAGGATGTTCAAGATAAATGTGGGTGGAAAGTCCGCTTTCGGACAGGCTTTCCCGGAAAAGTTCATTGCAGAATTCTTCGAATGCAGTGTCCTCAGGGGTTTGAGACGCTATCCCACTATCTGCCACGCTGCGTGTGTTGCTGCTAGCCCGGTTGTCTGCTTCACTGCCTGCCATGCTTCCAGCCCGGTTGTATGCCCTGATGCCAGCTCCACATCCTGTACACCCTGACACAAGCAGTGTGGCAACAAATACAAGGGAAATGCTTAAGGCGGTAAATTTACGGATACATAGAAAGATTCGCTGAATCATGGATACTCTCATACTAATTAACATTTATAATAACAAAATATGCATTTATGTGGGGAAATATTATATTGGCATTGTTGAATAACGAAAGGATTTATGTTATAGTTTAAAGCTAGAAAAATATTGAAAGTGGTGCCCTTATCATCAGAGGGTGGTGCTTTCGGAAAGCGGGTGGAGAATATGCCACAGAATAAAGGACCATATTATATTACAACAGCTATTGCTTATACATCAGGAAAGCCTCATATAGGCAATACCTATGAAATTGTGCTGGCAGACAGTATTGCCAGATATAAGAGACAGGAAGGGTATGATGTATTCTTTCAGACAGGAACAGATGAGCATGGGCAGAAGATAGAGATTAAGGCCGAAGAGGCTGGAGTTACACCTAAGGAATTCGTTGACGGTGTTGCAGGGCAGATTAAGTCTATCTGGGACCTTATGAATACATCTTATGATAAATTTATAAGAACAACGGATGCAGACCATGAGAAGCAGGTTCAGAAGATTTTCAAGAAGCTGTATGATAAAGGTGACATATATAAGGGTGAGTACGAGGGAATGTACTGTACACCTTGCGAATCCTTCTTCACACCTTCACAGCTTGTAGACGGCAAATGTCCTGATTGTGGAAGACCTTGCCAGCCTGCCAAGGAGGAGGCATATTTCTTCAGAATGAGCAAATATGCGGACAGGCTTATTAAGCACATTGAGGAGCATCCAGAGTTTATACAGCCGGAGTCAAGAAAAAATGAGATGATGAACAACTTCCTTAAGGCTGGACTTCAGGATCTGTGCGTGTCACGTACTTCATTTAAATGGGGAATTCCTGTTGATTTTGATGACAGACATGTAGTTTATGTATGGATAGATGCACTGACAAACTATATTACTGGAATTGGTTATGACGCAGACGGCAACAGCTCAGAGCAGTTTAAGAAATACTGGCCTGCTGACCTTCACCTTATTGGTAAGGATATCTTAAGATTCCACACAATATACTGGCCAATTATTCTTATGGCACTGGATTTACCACTGCCTAAGCAGATATTTGGTCATCCATGGCTTTTACAGGGCGATGGCAAGATGAGTAAGTCAAAGGGAAATGTTATCTATGCGGATGACCTTGTAGACCTGTTTGGAGTTGACGCAGTAAGATACTTCGTTCTTCATGAGATGCCATTTGAAAATGATGGTGTTATCACATGGGAGCTGTTAGTTGAGAGACTTAATTCAGAGCTGGCAAATACTCTGGGTAATCTTGTTAACAGAACAGTTGCCATGACTAATAAATATTTCGGCGGAGTTGTGAACCATACAGGTGTAACTTCAGAGGGTGCCGGAACAGATGATAAGGGCAACAGCCTTGATTTTGATTCTGACCTTAAAGCATTTGTCACAGGAGCAAAGAGCCGTATTGAGAACAAGATGAAGACACTTCACGTTGCGGATGCTATTACAGAAGTATTTGCATTATTTAAGAGATGCAACAAATATATTGATGAAACAATGCCTTGGGCTCTCGCCAAGAATGAGGAAGATAAAGACAGACTGGCAGAGGTTTTATATAACCTTACAGAGAGTATCACAATAGGTGCTAATCTGCTGATGCCATATATGCCTGAAACAGCAGAGAAGATATTTGCCCAGTTATATCCTGAAAACAGTAAAGCTGGGGTAAGAGATTTTGATGACCTTGATAAATTCGGACTTCGTGAGAGTGGTCTTAAGGTTACAGATAAACCAGAGATTCTCTTTGCCAGACTTGATTTAGAGGAAGTACTAAAGAAGGTTGAAGAGATTCAGGCAGCACAGAAGAAGGCTTCCGGTGCAGTGGAGTATCCACAGGTTGAAGCAAAGCCAGAGATAAGTTTCGAGGATTTCGAGAAGATTCAGATACGTGTAGGCGAAGTTCTTGCGTGTGAGCCTGTTAAGAAAGCCAAGAAGCTTCTGTGTTCACAGATAAGAATTGGTGATGAGGTACGCCAGATTGTATCAGGTATTGCCCAGTACTATAAGCCAGAAGAGATGGTTGGCAAGAAAGTTGCTGTTATTACTAATCTTGCACCACGTACAATCTGTGGAGTTGAATCTCAGGGAATGATTCTTGCAGCTATGGATGATAAGGACAACCTTTCAGTTATGACTGTAGATAAGGACATCATTGCCGGAAGTGAGATTGGATAATATGAAAATATTTGAAACACACGCTCATTATGACGATTCGGATTTCGATGAGGACAGGGACCAGCTGATTAGTACCATGTTATCAGAGGAGGGGACTCTTGATGTTATAGTTAACGTGGGAGCCAGCCTTAAAGGATGCGAGGACAGCTTATCCCTGGCCTCTCGCTATGATAAGGTATATGCAGCTGTTGGCGTTCACCCAGAAGAAGTGGAAAGTCTTAATTCAGACAAATTAAAATGGATTGAAAAAGCTGTAAACACTAATAAAAAGGTTGTTGCCATTGGGGAAATCGGACTTGATTACCATTATCCAGAACCTGGAAAAGATATTCAGAAATACTGGTTCAGGCAGCAGCTGAATATCGCCAGAAAGATTAATAAACCTGTAATTATTCACTCAAGAGAGGCTTGCGCAGACACTTTAGAATGTATGAAACAGGAACGTGCAGGAGAGTGTGGTGGAATTATTCACTGTTATTCTTATACTAAGGAAGCTGCCAGGGATTTTCTTAACATGGGATTTTATTTTGGTATAGGCGGTGTTGTTACATTTAAGAATGCAAAGAAGCTGGTTGAAGCAGTGGAGTATATTCCAATGGACAGGATTCTGCTTGAAACTGACTGCCCATATATGGCACCGGAGCCTCACCGGGGAACAAGAAACGACAGCAGGAATATAGTCTATGTAGCAGAGAAAATAGCGCAGATTAAAGGGATTACAGCCCAGGAAGTAATTGATATTACTAATAATAATGCAAGGGTATTATTTGGATTATAATGTCAGGGTTATAATGTTGGAAATAATAATGTGCTGCATGTGTCAGGGCTTAGAAACAGTAATAGGAGTGTTATGTCTGATTTTAGCAATGTTAAACATTTGGGGAATCCCACTAATACAATAGAAATCCTTGATAAATATGGATTCTCATTTCAGAAAAAGTTTGGACAGAATTTTCTTATTGATGAGAATGTTGTAAGGAAAATTGTAAGGGAAGCAGGAGTTACCAAGGATGATTTTGTGTTGGAGATTGGCCCGGGAATAGGAACTATGACCCAGATTCTCTGCGAGGAAGCAAGGGAAGTTGTGGCTGTAGAGATTGATAAGAAGCTTATCCCAATTCTTACACAGGATACCTTAAGCTATTATGACAATGTAACAGTAATCAACGAAGATATACTTAAGCTTGATATTGTCAAGCTGGCTAATGAAAAGAATGGTGGAAAGCCTATAAAGGTTGTGGCTAATCTGCCATATTATATAACTACTCCTATAATTATGGGATTATTTGAAAGCCAGGTTCCACTGGACAGCATTACAATTATGGTTCAGAAGGAAGTGGCAGACAGGATGCAGGTTGGACCTGGAACGAAAGACTATGGAGCCTTATCTTTAGCTGTCCAGTTCTATGCCAGACCGCAGATTGTCCTTACTGTTCCTGCCAGCTGTTTCATGCCTCGCCCTAATGTGGATTCAGCAGTAATACGCCTTGAAAGGTTTAAGGAACCGCCAGTGGATGTGGCTGACCAGCATCTTATGTTCAATATAATAAGGGCTTCATTTAACCAGCGTAGAAAGACTATGACTAACAGTGTGGTCAATGCTGGCCTTGGAATAACCAGGGAGAAGCTTCTTGCAGCATTGGAAGCTGTTGGCCTTCCTGCAACTGTAAGGGGTGAAGCACTGACACTGGAGCAGTTTGCAATGCTGAGTAATCATATCTCCGCATACCAGTATCCGAAGTAAGGATTTGGGTAGTCGCTTCTGTGGCTTTTCTTGAAACTGTTAAAGCCAAACATAGTGGCAAGGTAGCGTTCTTTGTTAGAGTACATTCCCGGAATACCAATAAAATACCGTGTTCCGTTGGTGTTTGCGGCAACTCTTCCAAATAGAAGATGCCTGTATGTATAGAATCCATGCATCATAAATGAATTATTGTCTGTCAGTTCACCTGGAACAAATCTTTTAAGCATCTCAGGGGTTACTTCTATACAATCGTAGTAATAATCATCATCAAAGGCATTAATATAATCAGCATGTAAGAAGAGTTTCTCTGCAAAATCAATCTTGAAATCAACATCAGATACGTCATGTAAATTCTGGTTTTCAGGTTGTTGTATTGTTTCTTTTTTTTTCTCGAAGTTTGATACCGGAACAAATACAGGACCAGATTGTGAAGGAGACACAGGCATATCAGACGCTCCAGAAACTTCAGACATCACAGGCACATCAGATGCTCCCGGCATGTCAGAGCCTTCAGTAACCACAGGTGCCTCATGGGCTTCAGGTTTTTCAGTCATCACAGGTGCATCATGAACTTCAGGCTCTTCATGAACTTTGGGCTTTTCAGGCTCCTCGGTCACTTCGGAATTTTCCTCTTTAATTACATAATCCTTTGGAAGATATACGCACTTGGAAGGGTTTATTTCATCTGCTTCCCACAAGCTGAAACAGCTGTAGTAATTATCATCAGGCTTAAGGACACCAATTCCCTTTATCTGGGAAAAGGTGTAGCCGGAAGAGGCAATGTTGTCCGGATTAAATATATCCTGATATCTGCCTTTGCCACCATTAATTATTACACTGCCTACAGGCAGGAGATTGTATGTCCCCTGTTTCTTTGTCCTGTCAAATATCAGATATATGGAAAAACCTTCAGGGGTGTCACGGTACACTCCCATCAGGTTAACAGACAGACCAAAGATACCATTACGTACCTCTGCTTTTGCGAATCCTACGTTTTTATCCTTTACACCTCCCGGGTAAGAATAAATATATGATACAAGCCTTTTAAACTCTTTCATTTCAATCCTTCCTTTCAATGATTTTGAACAAAACATCTATTGCAGACTATGCACAAATAAATGAAGATATAACTATATTTAATACATTTTTAATTGACATTACTATTTCATAAGGCGCATAATCGAACCCAGCTAAATAACAATTAAAGTAAGGTTTGCCCCAGCAAAACAGAGGGGAAAGTATAATGAAAGGGAAAAAGCGATGCTGCAATTAATTAACATAACTAAAGATTATCCTGCAGGAGATGGAACAGTACATGCATTAAAAGGCATTAATCTTAAGTTCAGGGAAAGTGAATTTGTTTCCATACTGGGTCCATCCGGCTGCGGTAAGACTTCTATGCTCAACATCATTGGAGGACTGGATCAGTACACAGATGGAGACCTTATTATCAATGGGAAGTCTACTAAGGATTTCAAGGACAGTGACTGGGATGCATACCGTAACCATTCAATTGGATTTGTGTTCCAGAGTTACAATCTGATTCCGCATCAGACAGTTCTTCAAAATGTCGAGTTAGCCCTTACCCTTTCTGGCGTAAGCAAATCAGAGAGAAGGCAGAGAGCTAAGGAAGCCCTTGAGAAAGTAGGCCTGGGAAACCAGATTAACAAGAAACCAAGTGAAATGTCAGGTGGACAGATGCAGCGTGTGGCAATAGCCAGAGCATTAGTGAATAATCCTGACATTATACTGGCAGATGAGCCAACAGGAGCCCTTGATACAGAGACAAGCGTACAGGTTATGGATATTTTAAAAGAGATTTCCAAGGATCGTCTTATTATAATGGTTACCCATAACCCTGACCTTGCAGCAAAATATTCCACAAGAATTATTAATGTCCTTGATGGTGAGATTACAGGGGATACTAAGCCTTTGACAGAGGAGGAGATTAAAGCCTGTAAAAAAGCCGAAGAAGAAAAACAGGCTGAAGAAAGTAAGAGAAAGAAGAGACGCAAAGAGAAGAAACCATCAATGTCTCTTACAACAGCATTTAGTCTGTCACTTAAGAATCTGTTTACCAAGAAAGGGAGAACAGCTCTTACTTCATTTGCAGGAAGCATAGGAATCATCGGCATTGCCCTTATATTTTCTGTTTCAAATGGACTTTCAGGATATATTGACAAGATGCAGGAGGATACCCTGTCGTCGTATCCCCTTACAATTGAAGAGACTAATGTGGATATGTCTACACTTATGAAGTCATTTATGGGGGTGCATGATGACAGTGAAGTACAGCATGAGAATGATGCGGTGTACACAAAGCAGATGCTCTATAATATGATAAATGCTCTTAACAACATGGAAACTAAGGAGAATGACCTTAAGGCGTTTAAAGAGTACATTGAGAATGAGAGAGCTGATGAGAATGGCAAGTCAGGACTCTATGATGCAGTAAATGGTGTCCAGTATACATATGACTTTGACCTTCTTCTGTACACTAAAAATGTAGATGGAACAATTATCCACTCCGACACACAGGAACTTCTTAACAAGATGGTAATTGAGAATCTGGGAGTTGACCTTAATGCAATGTCTAATGTTGGTGCACAGTTAGGAATGCCGGATTCCATGATGTCATCAATGGGTGGAGGAAACATTAAGCTGTGGCAGGAGATGCTTCCAGGAGATAATGGAAGGCTTGTAAATGATATTCTTGAGAAGCAGTATAATCTTGTGTATGGCTCATGGCCAACAGAATATAACGAAGTAGTGCTTGTCCTTGATGAGAATAATGAGCTGGATGACCTGACTCTGTATGCATTAGGTCTTAAATCCCAGGAAGATATGGATAAGATGACCGATGCGGCATTAAAGAAAACCGAACTGGAAAGAGATACAGGTAGCTGGTCATATGAAGATATATGCAATATGGAATTCAGGGCTATTCTTAATTCCGACTGTTATACCTATGATGAGAAGAAGGATATATACACTGATTTAAGAGATACAGATGCAGGCTTGCGTTATCTGTATGACAATGGAACACCAATTAAAGTGTCCGGAATTATAAAGCCTGATGAAGAGGCAGTGGCAGGAATGCTTACAGGTTCAATCGCATACACAAGTAAGCTTACAGAGTATGTGATAGATAAGGCAAAGGATTCGCCAGCTGTTAAAGCCCAGCAGGATAAGCCGGAAATTGATATATTTACAGGACTTCCTTTCAGGGAAAATACAGGTAATCTGTCAGAGAGTGAGAAAGCAAAAGAATTTGACAAGTATATATCAGATTTGAGCGAGAGCGAGAAAGCTGCCGCTTATATAGATATTATGAGTATTCCTTCCGACGATTTCCTTGAACAGTCAGTATCACAAACTATGGGAAATATGACAAGGGATGATATGGATAATACCATGATTCAGGTTCTTACTGAACAGATGGGAATGAGTGAAGGTGATGTTAAATCTTATATTTCATCTATGACAGATGAGGAAATGTCCGATTTGTTCAGTCAGATGATAAGAGAGCAGGTAAAGAACCAGTATGCTGAGCAGACAAGACAGCAGATGAGCAGCGTTAACCCGATGCAGCTCGCAATGGCTCTTGATGCGGCTATGACGGAATATACACAGAGCCAGAAAGCCCAGTATTATGATGAGGTGCTGGAATTCTCTGATTCGTCATATGACAATAATATGAGTGAATTAGGATGTGTGGATATAGATAAACCATCATCAATAAATCTCTATGCAGCTACATTTGAATCAAAGGATGTAATAGAGGATGCAATAGCCGATTATAACAAAGATGTTGATGAGTTAAAACAGATAAAATACACAGATTACGTAGGACTTATGATGTCTTCAATAACATCAATTATTAATGCTGTAACCTATGTATTGATTGCATTTGTGGCAATATCACTTGTTGTTTCATCAATTATGATTGGAGTAATCACTCTTATATCAGTTCAGGAGCGTACAAAGGAGATTGGTATACTTCGTGCAATAGGTGCATCAAAACACAATGTATCAAGTATGTTTAATGCAGAAACTGTAATTATTGGTTTTACTTCAGGTGTGCTGGGAGTAATTGTGACAGTGCTCTTATGTATTCCAATTAATAAGGTGATACAGCACGTCACAGGAATTGCAGGACTAAAGGCATACCTTCCTTTGTCTGTTGCTGTAGTGCTTGTATGCATCAGTATAATTCTTACACTGATTGCAGGTATTATTCCATCAAGAAGTGCTGCAAAGAAAGACCCGGTTGTGGCTTTAAGAAGTGAATAATAAATAATATATGTTATATGTTACATGTGCTGCTTCCTGTATTGCAATGGGGAGCAGCCTGTTTCATTTTTAAAGGCATAGCAGAAATAGTTCTGGCTGGAAAATCCACATTCCAGACTTATGTCAATTATGGGCATATTCGTTCTTATAAGAAGATATTTTGCCTGATTAATCTTTATCTTATTGAGGTAGCAGGAATAACTGATTCCAAATGTTTTTGTGAATAAACGTGAAAGGTACCCTGAAGAAACAGACACAGCATCAGCTGTATCTTTAAGAGATGGGTCATTACTGTAATTCTGTTCTAAATATGCTAAAGCCTGGGTAAGAACAGGCTGGAATATATCTTTTCCCTGGTCTGATATATGTATTACAACACGGTCGAAAAGGTTAAGAATTGTTTGCTTGTCAAAGCAGGTAAATAATTTTTCCATCAAATCATTAGTAAATTGAATTCTGATGCCTTCCACATCTGACTGTGAAGTATAGGTGCTTTTGTGGTATAGTTCATTGCTTATGAGAATTACATCCCCAGCGTGAACGAAAAAATTTTTATCTAAAGATGAAATGATAGATTCCCCTTTGATACGGAAGCCAATACCATAATAAGAGGGATAAGCTTCCATGGTGTTCATAGAAAAACCGGCAGGACGGTAATTGCGGGAGACTCTTATAACTTCTGATTGAGAAAATGGTTCCATAATGATATACGCCTTTCTGTTATGTAAATAATCCAATTCAGCCTTTGGTTCATTTTTAAATAGTTTATTGCATATTTTATAAATTATTGTATAATATAGATATAAAATTAAATAAATTAGAACATAAAATAGATTTTTGCAAGGAGGTACATTTTTATGGCA
>SAMEA3663147__coassemble_33_pt1 | contig 41856 bp, 33 predicted proteins | sample SAMEA3663147__metabat2_high_PE_013 | metagenome-assembled genome bin SAMEA3663147 (sample SAMEA3663147) | pig gut metagenome | biome: pig gut; feature: pig-associated habitat; material: faeces | place: Denmark | collected 2012 | reverse complement strand
CCGAATGTAGAACCCATAATAGACACGATTGACAGAAGAGTTAACACCTGTCCGAATCTGTCTGTACCCAGCTGCCTCTGAAAGCATGGATACAGAAGGAGCTGGATAACGCCATTCATGGCAATAAGCCCCAGCATACTGTCTATCAGATCTCTTGAAACGCCTTTAACCTTATCTAATACCTTCACATGTTCTCCTATCTATACAATCACGTGGTCGGGAACCTGCTTCTCAACTGGTGGAAGCTGCATGTAATCACCATACTGTGCCTTTAACACCTCATCAAAGCATGCAGGCGCATCAAAGTAATCGTCATCCACCTGAACAGATACAATATCCTTAAACCATTCTTTCTTAAGCGTAATTCCAATCAGGTTAATTGGATAATTGCTGTAGAAATATCTGCCTGTACTGCCCTTTACAGAGCGGCTTAACTTCTCATATCTTCTGTACAGATAATTCAGGCTGAACAGCTTTCCCACTGCGGCAAGCACAGCTACAACAATCTTTGAAATGCCTGAATACTCAGAGAGGTCAATGCTGTCCCTGTGTCCCATTGCCATTCCATATACGAATGTAAGTCTTGTCTTTAATATCTTTTGTTTGAAATCGCTGTCATATGCATTATCCAGAATGAAGAAATCAATGCACATCCTGTTCCTGCATTTATCAAGACACTTGCTTATACATTTGTCAAATGTCTTTACAGGAACTTCATCTCTTACATTCACAAGTCTTGTAGTGTAATCAAGGAATCCGCCAGGAGTAAGCTCCTTGCTTGTCACAAGCACGAAATCCTCACCCCACTCCTCTGCTGGTACTGCAAGAATCTTCTCATATTCTTCCCTGGTAAATGCCACATCTATATCATCATCCCATGGAACGAATGACTTGTGTCTTACAGCCCCGATAAGAGCACCTGAATCATAATAATACTTAATTCCATATTTATGGCACACCTCATGAAGCTTTCTCATGGTATATCTGTTAGCTTCCTGTGCCTTCTTTAAATTATCCATTATCCTTTGTTACCCCACTAAACCTTATCTTACTTCAACTTCCTTTAATGCTGCTACAAGAGCGTCATTGTCCTTCTCGTCTCTTACTGCAAGCCTTATATACTGTTTTCCGTCACCCACCTTCTTGGTAAGGTCTTTAATAAGTATGTCCTTTTTTAACAATATACAGCACAACTCATGACCTGTAATTCCAGAAAGCTCACACATAACATAATTTGCCTGGGATGGGAACACCTTAATATATGGAATACTCTCAAGTCCCTGTACAAGCTTTGCTCTTGCAGCTCTTAACTTAACTAAAGAAGCTGCATAATCCTTATTGTACTTCTCCATAATCTGCATGTAGAATTCACCAAATGAATTGATATTCCATATGGCAACATCCTTCTTCATGTCAGCAATAACATCTGTATTACTGCTTGCCAGAATACCAAGTCTCACACCAGGCACACCGTATGATTTAGATATACTCTTAACCACATACAGTTCACTGTAAGATTCTAATATGTTATCATCCAGTAAAGACAGATCCTTAACGGCTGCTCCTTCAGGAATGTCAGCAAAATCCACAAAGCTTTCATCAATAACAAGTTTTATTCCCTTGCTCTTGCACCAGTCAATTAATTTCTTAAGTCCATCCAATGGAATATAATTACCACTTGGATTATCAGGATTAATAAGAATCAGATTATCAACAGCATTATCGGTATAGAACTTTATAATATCATCTGCATCGTATCTGAAGCCTTCCTTTTCAGGTCTGTATCCCACAATCATTGACTTATCATATCTGTTAGGATACTCCTCGAATGTTGGATATATACATCCAAGCTTACCTGTGAAATGTTCCATCAGAGATTTAATAAGCTCAGCTGCACCATTTCCAACAAGAACATATTCCTGTCTTATTCCGAAATTATTGGCTGCAAGAAGAGAATTAACCTCCATACCAGATGGATACTGGGCAATCAGTGTCTCGAAATTAGACTTTATCTCCTCGTTAAGCTTTTCTGGTGGATAATATGGATTAACAAGATAACAGAAATCCTTTAATCCCGGATATCTCCAGAATCCACCATATCTTCTGTTAATCTTGTCCAGCTTATCATCATCACTGTCTGCAAACAGAGACTCAGCAATATTAAGATCCTGTATATTATCTATCTCATACCACTTCTGGCCTGTCAGTCTCTTTGCACGGATTTCCTTAGTCTCAAGCATGGCAATAAGCTTAATTACTGACTCATAATACTCATTCTCGCCCATTGCCTTCTCATAGGCAGACAGAAATGGCACGTATGTATTAGCACTGAAATGACTGCTGAACTTATATATATTAACTGTCTTATAATACTTTTCCTTCTCCGCAAACTTAAGATGCTTTCCAGGAATAAAATCAACGATGCAGTCGTCATCGTCAAGCTCCATACATGTTCCATCCATCCAGCTCTCAAACTTATCCACCAGAGCCAGAGTCTCTCTCTTATCATCAAGCAGAACATCAATAAGACTTTCCTCGAATACCAGATCTGATTCAAGAAGAAGTGTATCCTCTGCACACAGATAATCTTTAGCAAGTGCCAGAGAATAGATATTGTTAGTCTTATCATATATTGGATTGTTGATGAACACTACTGGTGTCTTCACATTCAGAGTTCCAATATAATCAATTAACTTCTGTCCTTCGTATCCAACTACTATTACAATTCTTGATAAGCCTTTCTTATCCAGAATACGGAGTGCTCTCTCAATCATTGTCACTCCATTAACCTTAACCATGCACTTGGTATTATTGTTTGTAAGAAACTTAAGCCTTTTCCCCATACCTGCAGCCAGAATTAAACCCTGCATACCTTTGCTCTCCTTTGGTAATCTAATTATTTCAACCCATAAATAAAATGTTACATGAAAAAAAGTGTGAAAAACCAACGGATTTCAAAAGCTTTTCACACATTTTTCACATATTTTACTCTTTATTTACTGTACTGTCAATGGTGTCAGTATTGTTATAATCTCCCAAAGGGTTAAAACTTTATAAAATACAGATTTCCATTGTCACTGGATATAAAGCTGCCTCCTGCGGCACCTTCCAGTCCAGTCTTTAATTCAGAAAATTCCTCATCCAGATATGCTCTTCTGTCCACATATATGCCGGCAAACCCCTGTTCCTTTAGATACTTTACCATATCGCCATAACTCATCTCTGAAACATTCTTATTCCACTTATCCTCTTCTCTTCCCTTGATAGAGCCATAGCTCCATCTTAAGGTATCAGAGTGAACAAATCCAACATACAGATGATAATCCCACATATCATTTACCGGACCAAATTCCGGATATTCATGGTACGGAAGCTGGTAAACCATAGCTCCTTCATCAAGCTGGTTCTCAATTCTTTCCACAAAATCCTTATCACTTGCATATTCTTCCCTGATAGTATCATAAGGAGGAGTTGCAAGATTCGGACATCCTTCCCATATACTGAATATACATGCAAGGCCAAAAACGCCATAAACAATATATATAAGGATACCTTTAAGCACTTTCTTTGCATTGATAACTTCCACAAGCCTGTCCATGCATAATGCCACCGCAAGAATTGCCACATATTCAATAAATATTGAAATTCTGTTGTATCCCCGAAGCAACGGACTTACAAAGAATGCAAACATTGCACCAATTCCGCCTATTGTTCCAAGCAGCACCATGGCAATATTAAGCTCTGACAGATACCCCAATCTTTTACTTAATATTCCATCCTTTCCATCTCTCCTTGCAAAAAGCCACAATCCAAGAATTATGAATCCTATCATTCCAATTATTCCCAGATACGCTGTAGAATTCTCATTTACAAGAAAAGCTGCATCATTGTAATAATCAATATACTTATCGTACAGTCCATGTCCATTAACAGGCATGAAAAGCTGGGCAATCTTTAAGCCATACAGCTCTGCCTGCTCAAATCCCGAACGGTCGATAGCAGCGCTGTTGCTTCCGTTAATCAGTGTGTATATTTTCCCTGGCAGAATACTTAACACCACGAAAAAGCATACCATAACAGTAGCAATTACGCCTCTTAACCCCTGCCGTATCTTACCTGTCTTTAACAGCTTGGATATGGCAGTTACAAGGAATATGAAGCATGTAAAGAATGGATAATAAGCTATACCATTATTTGCAATCAAAAATGTAAAAAACAGAACCACATAATTAATCTTTCTCTTGAAGAAATTCCTGTCTGGTACAAGAACATCATCTCTTTCATATATCCACAGGCATATAAGGATTGAAAGAGGAACGAAGTAACATTCAGTAAGAACGATGTGTCCTATATTTCTGTACAGCATATATGGGGATACCGCAAATACAGATGAGGCAAGTGCATTTGTCCAGCAGTTTATCTTCATATTTCTCATTACAAAATATGAGATAATCCCTGCCATAAAATATATAGACAAATACGTAAGATTCATAGCTGCCGCTGCACTTCCGGTTATAACGGCGAATATTTTCATAATCAGCAGGCCCACATTATGCATCATGGATGATGTAAAATCATAGTACTGTACGGTAAAAGGTGCTCCCAGCCTGTCAGATGTCATGTTCCATCCCTGCTCTGTAAACTGCTTGGCGTTTACAAGAACCCCCATATCATCGCCACCGAAATATGACATTGGAATATTAATATCCAGCTGGCTTAAATCCATGAGATGATAAAGCATTGCAAATATTATTACAATCATCAGTAAAAAGCTGCAATAATCCTGCCATTTATTTTTAAAATGCTCACCAAGCTTTGATTTCATATGTCTTATCCTTTCTTCATTCATTCTCCAATAACAATACTGTTAATATCAATATCCACAGGAAACTTGAACCTGATTACCTTTCCATATCTTCCTGTCTTAATCACATTGCCATCAGCAGTATCAACTCTTACTCTTGTGCCTGAAGAATCCTTACATGTAAATACTTCAGGCGAATAATCATACAGAAACATATCCATTGAATCAGAATATATACAAAAACTGTAACCATCTTCTCCAAGCTTTAAATCTAATTCATTACAATCTGCCAGCACTACATACCATTTTGCAAGATGACTTAATGTCTTAAATCCACTGCTTTTCATTGTATCATAAAGCTGTTTTAATTCGGCGCTTTCACCTTTGTTTGTATATATATCATCCCAGCCTACAACATTATTCTTCCTCTTAAGCCATGTTGTATATGCCCTGTTGGTATAATCCGGATCTAAGGTATACGTAGCATAAGATGTATCCAGAACATATTCCATCCCGATATCATCAAGAAGTCCCGCATCAATACTGTCTTTCATTGTATCAACATCGTTCTGGTAAAACGTATCTGCATCCTGAACAGAGTAACTTCCAACAATACTGTCAAAGGCAAATGTAAGTGTTATAAGAAATGCTGCAGCCACATTAAAGCATACAAACCAATTCCTGTTACCCAGTAACCTGCTGCTAATGTAAATTATAACAACGGCTAATATAAGAGAAAGGCCCCAGCTGCCAAAATATGCAGGAATATAACCTTTAAACCACTCTACTTCCTTCTGATATTTAACTGATATACTGATAAGAACTGATGGCATAACGATTAATATGGTGCCTAACACAGCCATACCACCCAGGTTCCTTACCTTTTCATCATTCATATATATAAGCACGAGGATTAATGCTGCAAACAAAAGTATATATGACAGGACCTCTGAAAAACCCACATTATTTTTAATGAAATCTACCCACTCAACAAAACTAAGCTGATGCAAATCTGTTATTGCAGCTCCCAATCCTACCGAACCTGAACATTGCTTAAGGAATGTAGGAATAATCTTACCAGGAGACATGTTAGGTGTAGCTCCATCATAATCTCCTGAAGCTAGAAATCTTGCAACAATATTTGCAATACACCATATAATTTCAATAATTATCTGTGGAAGTCCAGTTTTAATTGACTTCCAGAAATGTTTTTTTACATAATCCCATCCATCAATACATACTAAGGCAACAATAAAACACAAACATAATACATATGCTGCCTCATATATGCCAAGAGAAATAAACCAGAATATACAGCTTGCAACCTGAAATCTTACTTTTCCGGTTTTTCTGTAACGGATATATGAATACACTGCAAGAAGAACCATCAGAAGACAGAACTGCACAAGTCCATGGAATGCATACACACCTGTATAGTATGTTGCTCTAAGAGAAATAACAGCAGGGAAAATTAAAACAGTAAGATATTTTAGTCTTTTGGAGTCTGTTAACTCTCCTATTATCCCTCCTAATACTAATCCATCAAGAAACATTGCACCAACAATCATACCCTTATACACTATAAGAGGAAGATAATTCAATGCAAAGTTACTGTAAAACGAAAATATCAGTATCCTTCCATATGATGTAACCCATCTTTCAATGTCTCCAAGCACCATTTTTCCGATTGTAGTGTCATTATTAATTGCCACTCCCAGATCAACAGAACTCCACATATCATCAAACATGTAACCACTTGTAATCACCAGCTTGAAACACAGTATATACATTATGGCAATGGAAATCCACATTATATATTTTCTGTAATTATTCCTTATCATCAGAATTCTTTCCTACTCTCTCAATAATCCTGTCGAACTTCTTCATAATGTCATCCCACTGGAAGTAGTCCTCCACATATTTTCTGGCATTCTTACACATGATGGCGTATTCTTCAGGATGTTCCATCATATAGTTGATGCATCCCTCAAATTCGAAATAATTCTTATAATACAGACCACCATTACTCTTCACACAATGACCTTTTAACACATCACATATTCCGTTCACAATTACAGGAACAGAAAGTGTCATTGCCTCAAGAACAGAGATAGAAAGGCTTTCAAACTTTGATGGAAGTATAAGTGCCTTGGCACCTTTAATACCATCAAACTTGTCCTCCTCACTTACGAATCCAAGACTAATAATATCCGGACTCTTAGGAATATCGCATACAGCCTTTCCCATAAGAACCAGCTTTAAATCACTCTTTACTCTTCTCTTATACTCAATGAAATACTTAAAAAGCCTTGGGCAGTCCTTGCCCTCATCAATACGCCCCACATATATAAGATAATTATCAAGGTTGTATTTCTTCTTAAATCTTTCGCTGTCCACAACCTCTGGAACCTCAACACCAACGCCCATAACCTCGTATGGTACATTTTCATTGTGGAAGATTGAATGAACCAGGTCCTTTTCCTCATCTGTTAAGAAAACAAATGCATCTGCTGCCCCGAACACCTTCTTATACATATCAAAATGTATGAAAGGCTCCTGATGGGCTGTAGGTATGAATATTGCCTTGTTCTTAATTCTTACTATACTCTTTACAGCAGTATAATACAGGTATGTTACAACAATTATTGCCTCATACTCATCCTGATGCTTGTCCACATACTCCACCAGATCAGGACAGTATGGTCCCATATGTTCAATCCACTGCTCTGATATCTCCTCCTCAATGTGAGGGTTGGAAAGCATCATTGAATCCAATGCAGAGAATACCTTGGGTTCACGCTCATGGAGAGTCTTGAATCTTCTTACTGTAACACCATTAATCTGCTCCACGCCTTCGTTGTAGTAATTAGACCACTTAACATACTCCACTGCACATGAAGTCAGCACTTCCACATCATATTTTGCAATCAGTCTCTCGGCAATCTGTCTTGAATACAGCTCTGAGCCTCCGTTAACCTCCAGGCCATATCTCTGGTTGATAATAGCAATTTTCTTCTTCATAACATCCTATCCTCTCTACTGAAAGGCCTCCATAAGTTTATCTGTAATAATGTCCCATTTAAAGTTATCTAATACGAATTGTCTTCCGTTCATACCCATTCTGTGGGCAGTTTCCTGATTATCAAGGATATAATTAACGCAGCCTTCAAACTGGAAATAATCCTGAAAATACAATCCGCCATTAGAACGTTTTGCAAAATCTGTAGTTACCTCACATCCTGTGTGGACAAGAACAGGTCTTTCACACAGCCAGCTTTCCATAATAACAAGGGAAAAGCTCTCATGTAATGAAGGCTGGCAGAGCAGCTCTGCTCCTGCGTAGGCATCGAATTTAAGCTGTGGTTCAAGGAATCCCATATTGATAATGTCATCCCTGCTCTCCTCCGGGATAGTAACTTCGCCGCCACCAATCATAACAAGCTTAAGATTACTGCGTTCCGGATTTCTTTTCTTGTATTCTGCAAAATACTTTATCAGTGTATATATATTTTTACTCTCATCCTTCCTACCTGCATAGAGTATATAAGGATAATCTATATTGAATTCTTTTCTGAACCTGTCCCCGTCATACTGGAATTCTGTATCCACTCCTGCTCCAACAACAGTCTGTTTTACCCCGGACAGCTTAAACAGCTTATTTGCCAGCTGTTTTTCCGGTTCTGACAGATATATCATACCTGCAGCTTCAGAGTACACCTCCCTGAAAGTCTGGAAGTAGGCATAACACTCATCATGGAGACATGGGATAAGAATTGACTTGTATGGACATGCCCTCACTCCCTCATATGTGGTAGTAAACATATATGGAATATATATGAACCTGTGATATTCCTCACTGTGGTCCTTAATATATTCAAACAAATCAGGGCTGTTTACCATTTCCCTTAAAAATGTCTCTTCTTCATCGTAGGTAATGCTCTCACCCCTTAACAGCTTACCATTAATGCTGTGAAACAGAAGGCTGTTCCCCTGTCTTACCTTAAATCTTCTCACAGGAATTCCTTCTACCTCCTCCAGACCTTCCTTGAAATAATTTACTGTCCAGTCCGAAGTAAATTCCTTGACGCAGGTGGTAAGAACCTCTAATTCCACACCCTTCTTATGAAGATGCTCAACTATTCCCTTTAATTCCAGTTCCGCTCCACCTCTTATGTCCTTGTGGTACCACGGAATAACAAATCCTAATTTTTTCATGATTAATCACCATTTCTAATGGATTTACAGTTAATTCTAATTACCATTACTTCCAATAAATGAAACTAAATATTTTTTAAATTTATCTGCAACAGCCTCATAACGGAAATCATTTACCCTTTCATTCTGAAGCCTTATTATTTCTTTTCTTAAATCATTATCTGTCACTACTCTGTCAATGCACCCTGCAGCAACTAAAGGGTCACTGCTTTCAAGTATCATCCCCTGGTTATTCATAGTTTCAGGAATTGCTGTTGTACCATATGCAATTACAGGCACCTGAAGCATCATGGACTCTACTATTGGTACACAGAATCCCTCGTGCTCACTCATGCACAGGAACACATCTGCCAGCTTGTAACATGCCAGTATCTCATCGAATTTAATGTGCCCTGTAAATACAACATCCTCCCCTATTCCCAGTTTGTTTACATACTTCATTAATCTTAAGTAGTATGCATCCTCTTCTTTATAAGAACCGGCAAGAATTAGCCGGGAATTCTTATTATACAGCTTTTTGTAATAATAGAATGCTGCAATAACATTCTCATGCTTCTTATTAGGTGCCACTCTTCCTGTAAAGAGAATATTAGTCTTATTATCCCTGAAGTCCTTCATAAAATGCCGTGATGGCTTTCTCTTATAATCCTCCATTGGGATAACGATTGGAAGTACATCTATCTTACACTTATATCCCATATTAATCAGGTCGTTCTTGTTGAAGGTTGACACCGCAAGACAATAATCAACCTTATCTGCAAGATATTTTGCCCCCTCAAGACCATATTTACATATCTGGCAGAATCTTTCATCATTGCCTTTAAAGAATTCAGGAGGAGTGACATTATGATATACCATAATTTTTCTGCACTTGAATCTTGCAATGTCATAATTAAGCTTTGTTCCTGTGGAAAAATGATATATAAGCACATCCGATTTATCCAATGTGCCAATCTTCTCAACAGGCTGGGCAACTCCCCTCTTAACATTGGAAACAATGCTTTCTGCATATATTCCTGTGGAATAACCCATGCTTTTTATTACCTTCTCGAATGCCACTGCATCATTACTTACAGCATCACCATTAGCAATGGTGGATAATACCTGGATAACTCTCATGTTGATAATCCTTTACTGTTTATTAGACTCTGATTCTAATTGCGAAATCTTTGCTTTCAATTCTTCAATTTCTTTTTCCTGCTGGTCAATATAACAGTTCATCTGGTTCATCATACGCACTACAGATGCATTGAAGCCATCCTGTGCCATAACAATAGGCTCTACAAAGAAATATACCAGCTTTCTTATAACCTTTCTTATGAATACCCTTATTCTGCCTCCCTGAAGTGGTCTGTAAGGGTTAACATTCCATTCATGATTAGCAACATACAGGTCTTCCTTAAACTGTAGCTTGTCAAACTTAACAACATTCATTGAACTGACATCAACAACCACATCATCGAAACTAAGCAGATCATTAGTGTAGCCTTTGGCATTAATATCAGCCTTGATCTGCTTCATAATCTCTTCAACATTAATATTATTTTCCATATTAGCCTCCGTTCAACTAGAAGTTTGCATATATAAATGACTGAACTCCCAGAGTATAACCAAATACAATAATTATAAGAATCAGGCCATAATATACCAGCCATCTTACAGGCAGGGCCATCTTGGCTACAGACTCTCTTATATTTATGCCCTTCTCTTTAAGTAAACTTATAACAAATACTACTGCACATCCTGCCAGAATCACAATATAATCCTGTAATTCAAGTCCCAGATTGAAAAGGCTTCCATCAGTAAACTGAATGAACCTGAAGCTTACCAGTGAATACTTCATCATAATGAGTGCCGCTGTAAGAGAAACACCCATATCGAAATACCATCCAATATTTACAAGTATAAATGTCCTTATAATCTGGAATATATGCCATCCCCTGCTTTCAGCATTAATATGACATACCTTCAGTCCCTTTTCATACACCGGCTTAAGAAGTGCACTTATGGCAATAATAAAGCCGTTGTACAATCCGTAAGCAATATATTTCCATGAAGCACCATGCCATATACCCACCACAAAGAAAATTACCAGATTGGCAAAACAAATTGGAAGTGTCTTTCCTACAAATGAACCAAAATGCTTCTTTCCCCATTTACCAAATCTGTTCATTGCCTTTGACAGTGACAACGGATAGAATATGTAATCCTTCATCCATGTACCAAGTGTGATGTGCCACCTTCTCCAGAACTCACTGATAGATTTTGAAAAATAAGGCTGCCTGAAGTTCTCACTCATGTTAACCCCAAACATCTGGGCTGTACCTATTACGATATCCATACCGCCTGAAAAATCCATGTACAACTGTACAGAATACATAAGCACTGCAACTATATATATCAGCCCGCAGTAATTGTCATAATTATTAAATACCTCATTGACAACAACTGCTGCCCTGTCTGCAATTATAATCTTCTTGGCAATACCCCACAGAATTCTCTGTAGTCCAAACTGAAGATTCTTAATATCAAGTCTTTTTCCTTCAAAAAGCTGTGGTGCAAGATGGTTGAATCTTCCAATTGGTCCCTGCAAAAGCTGTGGGAAAAAGGATACGAACAATCCCAGCTTGAAAGGATTCTTCTCTGCCTCATATTTCCCCTGATATACGTCTATGATGTAGGAAACTGACTGAAATGTAAAGAAGGATATTCCTAATGGCAGAACCCAGTTTACCGGTTCAATAAGAGAGCCCCCGGTTCTTGAAAGAACTGCATTAATATTCTCAATTGCGAAATTAGTGTACTTTACAACAGCTAACATTCCAAAATTAAGAATACATGCAGTTGCAAGGATTAACCTTTTCTTTCTCTTTATCTTTTCCTTGTATACCTTCTTTTCTTCTTTGGTAATTGTTTCCTTGTTGGCTTCCAGATATTCATCTGAACCTTTAATGACTTTATCCAGAAGTATACCGCATATATATATGACAGCAGTGGCATATACCAGAAACAGCGAACATTTCACACTGGATACAAAATAATATCCATAGCTTACAATAAGAAGCCATATCCATCTGTATTTCTTAGGGATAACATAATACCCAATAAGACATGCTGCAAGGAATGCAAAGAAATATAATGTTGTAAATAACATAATTATAATCCCCTCCATTCCAAACCTGTTACCTTAGTATAATCTTCTGCCATATTATTGTAGAAGTCTTCAAATGTATCGTAGAAATAATCTGATTTATTATAACTTCCGTCAGCTACATCCTCAAGGAATATCGCCAGAGCTTCAGAATATACGTTGCCAAGTGCTCCACCCATATGTCCCTCCTGGTCACCATAATCACAGTCAGAACGTGGGATGAAGCTCATTTTAGCATTATTAAAATCATAATACTCCACATTACACTCTCCTGTGATAAACTGACTGAACGTTTCGTGGACATAATCCATTCTTAAAGTCTTTACTATAGTAGGAGTAATCGGAGAGGTTACACATATAAGCCTGATATTGTTGTCATTACAGTACTTCACCATCTTCTTAAATACTGTCTTTACATTCTCGTCAAGATTGTCATCACTTCTGCCAACCCAGGTCTTAATATAATCCTCTCCTGGAGGAAGCTTTCCATATTCCGTACCCTGCCTGTCAAAGAAGCCCTTGCCCACATAAGGTCCGTCAGCTCCTTCCACAAATCCGTCCGTACTGTATGCAGACTCAATATCATTATTCTTATAGGCATCTGAAGTTTTAACAGCAATATTTCGTTTAACTCCTGACACAGAAACATCCCAGCTCAATCTGCTGGCAAGAAGATTTCTCATGTCCATTACATCTCTGTTATTAAACAGATACTCCATCTTAACTTCCGGATTCTTAAGCTGCTGATATATAAATGACCTTGTAAAATGTGTTGTAGGCTGCTCCCACATCCAGTACTGGTAATCCACATCAAGTATCACCGTCTTAATATCATTATCATCTGCCACATCTTTGAGAATATAATAGGAATCTTCTACAGTTTCTCCCGGTATTGCCATATTTAATCCATTAGTGTGGAGTCTTTCATCAAGTTTTGCAGGATTAATTGCACCCCTGCAGTGAGATGCACCAAGAATTATGGTATCATAATTCGTTTCCTTTGACTCTGCTTCGTTCATAATAAAACGGACATAGCCTGTCTGGGCAAATATGAATTTACATCCGCTTAAGATTACCGCCAGAAGAAGCAGGAATATACCACTCCTTATCCAGGGCATTAATTTCTTCATAGTTCTTTCTCCAATCCTTATTCACTACACCAGAAGCTGGTTAAGCTTGTATGCCTGTTTATCCCAGCTGTATGCGTCAAGTATTCTGTCTGCCCCTGTAGTTTCCTCTCTCATAAGCTCTGACAGATTAACATAGGGGTCATCTGGTGAGATATATACCGCAGCCTTCCCAAATATCTCTGGAAGGCTGGCTCTATCAGATACAATTATTTTTGCTCCTACACTTAAAGCTTCAAGGGGCGGAATTCCAAATCCCTCATAATATGAAGGAAATATGAATGCCCTGCAGTAAGTCATAAGTGCTTTTGCCATTCCATCTGATGCAAATCCCACATATATTACATTATTAAGTCTTTCACTTCCGATAATCCTGTCAAGATTCTTTCCTGCAATAACGAAAGTATCCTCCGGGTTTGCTCTTGCACACTTAAGCACCCAGTTTACATTCTTATTCTTATTGCATGAAGTAAGGGTGAAATAATACTCTCCCTTTTTAATTGAAGGATACTTCTTAAAGCATTCCTCATCAGGCACCACATCCTTAAAATGCTGCCATCCGTTGCCAATTACCTGTATCCTGCTTTCATCAATTTTAAGCAGATCCTCAATTCTTCCCTTAGAGAACTGTGAAACGGTAATAACAGTATCTGCTTTTTTCTTTATACGTTTATACACCTTGTTAAACCACAGAATCTCTTCTGAAGGATAATCATTAATCTGAGGAAATATATCAGCAGTCTCTGCATAGCACACATCATGCAGACATACAATTCCCTTAGGTGCTATCATGGAAGCTTCATTACACAGATTAACCGGAATGTATCCGTGCAATCTGGTATACAGTCCGAATACCCCCTGTGTCCAGCATCGTGAAAATCTGCTTCTTATTACCTTAATATTCCTGTATTCAGGAACAATGACAGCATTTGCTGGAACAAGAATGCTTATATCCTTGCCTTTACATATTTTATCCAGTTCATTAAGTATCTGGTATGCATATCTGTCCACACCAGAAGACATGCTGGAAAGGAATCTTCCATCAAAACAATATTTCATATCTTTTCCCATAATATAAAAAACCGCAACATTACATCCTGTTGTCTTTTAATATCTCAATATCATCAAATGTCCAGCTGTGAGGAACTCTTAAGACTCCCACATCGGTCACATTGGAAACCACCTCGAACCTCATGGCTTCCTTGTAGTAATCCACTGGATTGCCTTCACCCCACTCAATAGTCACATCTACCCAGTACTCTCCTGGAATGAGCATAACCTCATCAAGTTTTACCTGGTAATGTCCGTCCTTTTCAATATCGAAATTGTCGAATCTGTCTATTCTGGTATTCGTTCCATAACACCATAATCCGTCACTTCTGAATATTCCGAATCCGAATACACCATCTGTAACCTTTTCCTTCACAGAATAACTTAGATCCAGGGTGATACTCTCACCTGTCTTGAAAGTTCTTTGCTCCTCCCCATTGCCGTTAAGCATCTTAACTTCTGTAAACTGAACTCTCTTATCGCCATATCGTTTATTTCTTGCCCGTGCAGCCTTAGTCTCCTCCCGGATTCTGTCTTTTTCTGCCTGATCCATTCTCTCATTATTCATGTAATCAAGATAATGCAGGTGAACCTCCTTAGGCTCTCCTTCCATCTCAATCACACCATCCTTTATCCATATTGAGCGGTCACATATCTGCTCAATCTGTCCCAGAGAATGGGATACAATGACAATTGTAGTGCCTGCCGCCTTGATTTCGCGCAGCTTGTTAAAGCATTTTGCCTGGAAATTAGCATCACCTACTGCAAGAATCTCATCAATAAGAAGAATGTCCGCATCCACATTAATTGCAACAGAAAATGCAAGGCGCATATACATACCTGAAGAATAAGTTCTTACAGGATTATCTATGAATTCCTGCAGCTCTGAAAAATCAATTATATCCTGGAGTCTTGCATCAATTTCCTTCTTGGTCAATCCAAATATAGATGCATTGGTATAGATGTTCTCCCTTCCGCTCATATCAGGATGAAAGCCTGCTCCCAGCTCAATAAGGCTTGATACCCTTCCACACATCTCTATAGAACCACTGTTAGGATATATTATTTTCGTCAGAAGCTTAAGTGTAGTACTCTTTCCACAGCCATTTTTTCCAATAAGACCTACTGCCTCCCCCTTCTTAATGGAAAAACTGATATTGTCAAGAACAGTTCTGTTTTCATATTTATTTCTTTTCCAGAACAGAGCTCTCTCCTTTAATTCACTGCCCTTGTCGAAATAAACCTTAAATTGTTTGGTCAGGTTATTTACCTCAATTGCATTATCCTTATTTTTCATACTGATTTTATCCTCATTTCTATGCGAATATTACATACCTCAATATGCACCTGTTTTTCTTCTCATGTTATACTTATTAACAAGGCTTCTAGAAATTCTCTGCAAAGCCCTTCTGAAGCTTGTTAAAGCACACAAATCCCAGAATTATGAATATAACCCCTATTCCCAGCACGTATAACAATGACATCATCTCCGGCACTTCCTTGTAGTACAGAATCTGTCTGTACATTTCAACTATTGGTGTCATTGGATTTGCCCTGAATATTGGCAGAGCCCAGTCAGGAACCATCTCGCTTCCATACATGACAGGTGTCATGTACTGGAGAGCCATTGTGACAATTCCAAGAATGTACTGGAGGTCTCTTAAGTAAACTGTCAGTGCAGCTACAATCATTGCAATGCCTAAGCACAATATGTATTCAACAATCATAACTACAGGAAGACATAACAAAGCCAGAGGATTAATTCCTCTGCCGGATACAATAAGAACTGCAAATATAACTAAAAAGGTGAGAAGCATGTTGACAAATCCGCTTGTCACTGTTGCTATTGGCATTACCTCGCGGGGAAAATATATCTTCTTCACCATATCTTTCTCACGCAAGATTGAGGTAGAACCGTCCTGTATGCTGGATGCAAAGAACATCCATGGAACCAGGGCAACGAAAAGAAACAGATAATACTGCTCATAATTAGCCCTCATTATTATCTTGAACACCATGGTAAACACAAGAAGCTGAAGCAGTGGATTGATGAATGTCCATAAAAATCCCAGGACAGACCCCTTATATCTACCTCTTAAATCTCTCTTTACAAGGCTTATTATCATCTCCCTGTAGTCATACAATTCTTTTAAATGTTTCACTTTAATCCTCATTTCTTAAGCGCATCGCGTTATTTTCTTATCTAAGAATGTAGTCCATTCTGTTCTTTACAGTTTTGGCACTGTTTTCCACGGAAAGTTTTTCCTTTACATGTGCACAGGCATTAGATCTTATTATATCATAAAATCCCTTATCATCAAATAATCTTCTCATATAGCCTGCCGCCTGGTCTTTATCTGCCTCTGCCCATCTGTACCCTTTCTTGAATGGCGGAATATCTTTATCAAGAGTAACCATCTCATAATCCACCATACAGGCACTGTCCTTATCCATAAACTGTGTAGTAGCCGACCATCCTGTGGCTATTACTGGCGTTCCAACCACCATTGCCTCAGCGCAGGTAAGCCCAAACCCTTCTGCCCTATGCAGGGACACATATACATCCACACATTTAATCAGGCTGTTAACCTCAGTTCTGGTCATATTCCTGTCAAGAAAATATATATTGTCATATCCTCTGGTAAGGTTTTTTATGTCTTCTATATCCTTATCACTGTTCTCTTTTAGTTTAACCACCAGTGCCACATCTTTTTCTTCCGGACTGAATGCTGCCTTAAAGCTTTCAATCACCTTGCCGGGATTCTTTCTTTCTGCGCAGCTTCCTCCGTCATACATCATAAGAAAGATGAATTTGTCACCTGGAAGTCCGAAGTACTCCCTTGAAAACCTTTCATCCACTGGTGCCTTTACAGGATATGGCACAGTAACAACTGGTTTTCCGGTAAGCTTTGAGAATATCTTCTGTTCAAAGTCTGATGGTACCCACAGCTCATCAACCAGATTTAACACAGGCATCCATTCTGAAGGAAAATCCTCCATCTCCCACAGCCAGAAACCAATATTATAGTGTCCATCGAAGACCTCTTTTCCTAAATCCATATAGGCTGATGCCATCTCGCTGGCATTGATATGGAATATATTAACGTTATACCTGAGGCAGTCTTCAATCTTATCATCACAGGAGTGGTCTGTCATATTCATTCCCGGAGGGACATAATAATTATATATAAGATTAGGAACCCCAGCATTATCAAGAATTTCAGACACATATCTCATGCTCTGTCCCAGACCTGTGTCAACTCTTATGTCACCGATAAGATTAATCCCGTCAGGAAATTCACTCCTTGCAAAGCTACGGATATGGACTGAACCTATATTTTCTGCCTCTCTGTTAAGCACCCCTGCCTTAATCCTTGAAAGCATGCTCTGTGGTATACATTTTTTAAGAAGGGGGCGCATCCTTTCCCCTGCATTAAGTATTGCCTTGGAAATACTCATATCTTCTGCTCCATAATAAAATCATGTACCGTCTTACCCAGCTTCTGCGGACTGAAACGGCTTACAGTATTCCTGTATGCAGATTCATCCACCCAGGGATTGTAATTATTAAGCATTGCTGCCAGATTGTCAATCTGTTCTTTTTCCCCGCAGTCAATGTCAAATGTGTTAATACTGCCATCTGTAATCTCCTGGAATATAGGAAGATTGCTGGCAATTATAGGCTTATTGAACTTCATTACCTCTATTACAGGCATTCCAAATCCTTCCGCCTTGGAAGGGAACACGAATGCCGACATGGAAGCATACAGCTCATGTTTCTTATCGTGGGTTACATAATCAAGGTATATTATATTGCTGTCCCTGGCCATGGCTTCCTGAAGCTGTGTTCTTATGTCCTCTTCCTGCATCTTGCCTGCAAGAACCAGCTTTTTGGTTCCTCCATTATCCCTGTACTTCTGGAATCCTTTAAGAAGCAGGTCAACACCTTTACGCTTCTCCATATTACCTACATACAGGAAGAAATCCTTATCAGAATTCTCCCAGGTTTTCTTAAGGGGATTAGCAATAATATAGCCGTTACAATTAGGAATATTACGGCTTACAGGAAAATATTTTTCCGTTGTAAGTTTTGTCTGCATGGAATTATACAGAATCATATCCGTTTCCTTCAATGTCTTTGAAAGTCCATGCTTAAAATACAGGCTGTAAACCTTTCCAAAATACTGCACATACTCAATAGGGAACATGTCATGGACAGTTATCATAATCCTGAAATTCCCTTTAAGCTTTACAGGAATAACAGTATTAACCTCCCAGAATATGTCTGGTTTAATTCTGCTAAGCTCCCTCTGCACAAATGAAAAATAAGAATACACACCAACACTTTTATATATCTTTTTCCCCTGTGTAACCACTGGTATTCCCATTTTCTCAAAGTTTCGTATATACTCACTCTCTGCCACATCTGACAAAAGATAAAACTCTAAGTCATCATACTTTATCAGCTGGTTTAAAAAATCATTGAGATACATGCCCACGCCGCTGGGTCTGCTACCCATGGTTCTGGCATCAATAGCTATCTTCATACAGCCACAGCCTCCAAATCAACACTTCATTGGACACACTGGTCCAGACATTTACATAACTTACTGGCAGAATCTGTCCAGGAATGGCTGTTAAGCACACGAGCCACAGCTTCCTCATCCTGCTTCCATCCACTAACCAGCTCATCAATATTTATGTATGGGTCTTTACAATCCACATACCTGGCACTGTCCCCATAAACTTCATGAAGCACAGGAATATCGCCAAGAATAATCCTGGCACCCATACACAATGCCTCCATTGGAGGTATTCCAAATCCCTCAAAGGTTGATGGGAACAAAAATGCCTTACAGTACTTCATTAATGCCTTTGCCGTATTATCTGACACATACCCCACGTAGACAATGTTCTTCTGCTTATCAATAGCTGTCCTGTCTCCCAGCGCCTTTCCTGATATTACATATGTTGCCTGTGGGTTCTTCTTTGCATTCTCAAGAATCCACCTTAAATTCTTATTAGGTGCCAGAGAAGCAAGATAAAAATAATACTGGCCTCTCTTAATCCTTGATGCATACTGGTCAAATATCAGTTCATCAGTCTTACCTGTATCAAAATGCTGCCATCCATTTCCCGCTACTGTAATGTCCGGATTCTTCAATCTATAATGTGAAAGAATCTCCTGCTTGGAGAATTCACTTACCGTAAGTACTGCGTCTGCCTTGCCAAAAGCCTTTCTGTACATAAGCCTGCGGAACAGTATCTCATGCCAGTCTCCCGGCTCATTAAAATATTCCGGATGGGTTCTGAAAGCAATATCGTGAACTACGGCAATTCCGTCTTTCATGAGAAGAGAAACCTCATTACACAGATACACAGGCTTTGCCTTCTGTGACTTCACATATCTGTTGAATGTGAACTGGTCCCATTTTCTCCCTGCTGTGCCTTCAATCACCACAATCTTAATGTTATTGTACATTGCCTGGTATTTTTCAGGAAAGACAGAAGTTCTCTCTGAATCAATGGAAGGCATTACAATCTCAACTTCATATGGCTTGTCTTTAATTAATTCATCCAGCTTACGTGTTATTTCCCTTGCATACCGCTGCACTCCCAGCACCGGTCCATACAGGAAATTACCATTAATCACGTATTTCATACCCATCACTCCCTGCATTACATTTACATCTTTGGTTTATAAGTAGGTACAATTTCCTTAATGCATTCTCTTATATCATCCTGATCCTCAGAATATGCAGTTTCTTTAAGCTTAACAAGCTTTTCCTCGAAATGTTCTTTATCGAATTCAATAGGCTTTCCTATGTGAATCATCTTGTTGGCAGTATCCTGAAGTCCTTCCTCATCCATAAGAAGTTCCTCGTACAGCTTCTCCCCGGGACGAAGTCCGGTATATTTTATCTCCATATTAACGCCCAGGGTATATCCTGAAAGACGTATAAGGTTTTTCGCCAGATCATCAATTTTAACAGGCTCTCCCATATCAAGTATAAATATCTCCCCGCCCTTTGCGTAGGCTCCTGCCTGTATTACAAGAGAAACAGCTTCCGGTATTGTCATGAAGTATCTGATAATATCCGGATGGGTTACAGTAACAGGGCCTCCTGCCGCAATCTGTTCCTTGAACAGCGGAATTACAGAACCATTACTTCCCAGCACATTGCCGAATCTTACAGCCACGAATTCTGTAGATGACTTCTCATTAAAATACTGGATAATCATCTCACATATTCTCTTGGTGGCTCCCATAACATTAGTTGGATTAACTGCCTTGTCTGTGCTTATCATTACAAATCTCTTAACATGGTATTTATCAGCGGCATTGGCTACATTCCATGTTCCAATTACATTATTCTTTACCGCCTCATTAGGGCTGTCCTCCATAAGGGGAACATGCTTATGGGCTGCTGCATGATACACAATATCCGGCTTGAAATTCTCAAATATCCATTCCAGTCTGCTTACATTTCTCACTGAACCGATTAAAGTAACCACATCAGCCTGTGGGTAGTCTCTCTTTAATTCCTGCTGGATATCATAGGCATTGTTCTCATATATATCAAATATAATCAGCCTCTTAATTCCATGCTTAACAAGCTGCCTGCACAACTCCGAACCAATTGAACCGCCGCCTCCGGTAACAAGAATTGTCTTTCCTGACACATATCCCATAATAGACTCCAGGTCTACATTAATAGGGTCACGTCCAAGAAGGTCAGTTACATCAACATTTCTGATGTCATTAACATTAATCTCACCATCCATCATCTGATATACACCAGGAATGATTTTCAGGTTACATGGAGTTTCCTTACATATGTTAAGAATTTCTCTCTTTGTCTGTGTAGACGCAGAAGGAATTGCAAATATAATTTCATCCACATCGTAATATCTGGCGTACTGCTTAATGGTATCCCTGTTTCCCACAACCTTAACGCCTCTGATGAATTTGCCGATTTTCTGTGGGTCATCATCAATAATGGCAACAACTTTGGAATTATCCAGATACCTTGAGTTGAATATCTCTCTCATCAGTACGTTTGTAGCCTCACCGGCACCAATAATCATAATATTTATCTGCTCAGAGGTATGCCTGTAATTCTGTATAAGCGTTCTTATGATTCTGTACATAAAACGGCTTGTACACATGGCAACTGTCATAAATACCCCGGCAGTAAAATAACATGATCTTGGAAGCATTTTACCGCTTATGGCTGTCATGGCAAGATATGCCACATCTGCCACAACACAGGCCTCCACAATCTTATACAGCTCCGCAATACTGGCATACTGCCACAGACTGTGGTACATCCTGAATACCCAGAATATTATCAGAGTCATTATTGTAAAAATCAACCATGTATCTTTCACATTATCAATATACTGAGGCTCAATTGATGCAATATTTACATCAAAACGCATAACCAGTGCCAGCAGCACACATCCGTTAATCAGTATGATATCTGTAATTATAAGAAAAACACGTCTTATTAAAAGCTGTAGTTTATCCCTTTTTGTCTCTTCCATTATCTGGACTCCTTTTTCAATATTCCTGCAACGGTTCCAATTCCGTAGCTAAGGTGCAGCAAAAGAAACAGGCCTGGTAAAGCTGCATTAGTTTTATTTCTCTTATTACCGGCTTTCACTGATGCCATCACTGACATTACTGCTGCCAGTACTCCATAGGCTCCCCACATTATACCTGTGAGAAGATTAACTGTCTTCATTATTCCATCCAGTGCTTTTCCGAAGAATTTCTTTATCAGCGAGCATTTCCTGGCAAGTTTCACAACTGCCATAGTTATCCCTGATAATCCAATGGCACTTACAAATGCAAATGGCACAAAATGATATACTGACAGGCACTCCGGACACACCTTTGATGTGACTCCAATCCAGTATCCATTGGCATATTTCTGTTTAAGCATCTTTGGAAGGCTACTTCTAATATGCTGGTATGAGATTATCTGTGGGTCAAAACAGATTTTGAATCCTGCTTCTCTCATCCGGTAATGAATCTCATTATCTTCTGTCCTGACAAGATTCTCATTAAATCCCCCTACTGTGTCGAACACCTTTCTCCTGTATGCCCCATGAAACACTGATTTAACATATGTTTTACCTGGATTATTCCTGTAAGGGGCTATACCTGAACCAAACATGCTGTTTTCTGCAAGAAGCAGCGTTTCCTTCCATGGCGTTGATTCATCAAGAATTGCAGGTCTTTGTCCTCCACATATATCTTCCCCGGATTCCAGCACAGCAATATTCTTACTTACGAAATCCTCTGGAATCTCTGCATGGGCATCCACCTTAATAATAACCTCTGAGGTGTAGTGCGCCAGTGCCACATTCCACCCGCTTGGAAGATTCCTCTTAGGATTGTCCAAAACCATTACTCTCTTAAATGGGTTGGCACTGTCTTCGTTCTCCTTTGCAAACTGTTCCATAACAGCCTTGGTATTATCTGTGGAAGCACCATCTACAAGAATAACTTCACAGAGATTATGACCATAATCCTGTTTTCTGATACAGTCCAATATGATATTAATTGATTTTTCTTCATTGTATGCAATTACACATATAGTACAGCTAAGCATATTCTCTCTCCAAAATCTACTTTAAAACTGAAACAAAGGTATTCCACATTACAGTCATATCTTCCCTTACCCCGAACCTTCTTAAGCTCTCAAGATTATATTTCATCTTAACAGGAAGAATCTCATTTACATATACCTTATCCGCGTCCTTCGCATCCTTTAACAGCTTGTCCTCATCCTTGTAGGCTATACTTGTCCTTGAGGTAAGACCTGCTGGAAGCAGAAGTGTGGCATACATCTCACCAGAATATTCCTTAACATATTTCACAACCTCCGGTCTTGTCCCAACCAGGGTCATGTCACCAGCCAGTATATTAAAAAGCTGTGGAAATTCATCCAGCCTGTATTTTCTAAGAAGCTTTCCAACCCTGGTGATTCTTGAATCATTATTAACAGTTACCTGGCTTCCCAGCTGTGAAGCATTGTCCACCATGGTACGGAATTTATATATCTTAAATATCTTTCCATACTGTGTCACTCTCTCCTGCCTGAAAAAGACTGGCCCCTGGGAATCCGTTTTAATCATAAGGGCAATTATTCCCATTGGTATTAATAATATTGCAAGAAGCACCAATGAAACGCATATGTCCATCACTCTTTTTACCTTAAACCATCCGGAATGGCGGACAATGATATTATAATAACGCCTTACTTCCCTGGTTCTCATTTTCTCAGGAAGTTCTTCCCATTTTCTAAGCTTCATATAATCCTCATTTCTCAGGGTTTATCCCACCCAGTATTAACGCATCTTCCAATCAATCTTATTTTACCAGTTCATTAAAAGTATTTATCACATAATCCACCTGCTCGTCTGTGAGAAGTGTGTGCAGTGGCAGTGTAATCTCATTGTGGTACATATTATATGAGTTAGGAAAATCCTTAATATCAAAGCCCAGATTCTTATAGGCAGTATGCATTGGAAGAGGCTTATAATGCACATTTGTTGCAATCCCCTTCTCTGCCATCTTAGTGATAAGGTTGTTTCTGTCTTCCTCATTCATATTAAGGACTCTTACAAGAAACAGATGTCCACTGGATTTAAAATCACTTCCATAGTGGGCAAGAATCTGGATATTGTCACCACTTATACCTTTAGTGTACTTTTCTATTATTTCTTTTCTTCTTGCAAGAAGCCCCTGGTATCTTCTAAACTGGGCAAGTCCTATTCCAGCCATAATATCGGTCATATTGCACTTGAAATATGGTCCAACAATATCATATTCCCAGGCTCCAAGCTTTGTCTTTGAGAGAGCATCCTTAGACTGTCCATGAAGTGTAAGAAGCATAAGCTGATGATAAATCTCCTCATCATCCACACCTGGGATGTGTCTCCATACCAGCGCACCACCCTCTGCTGTGGTAAAGTTCTTTACTGCATGGAAAGAAAAGCTGGTAAAGTCCGCATCTTCCCCACCCATCTTACCCTTTCTGCTGGCACCGAAACCATGTGCTGAATCAGCAAGAATAAGAATATGTCCCAGAGCCTCCTGAAGCTTTCCCTGTGGCTTGAACAACCCTCTCTTATCCATAACGATATCTCTTATTCTGTCATAGTCCACCATGACACCGGCTATATCCACAGGAATAATGGCTTTAGTTTTATCAGTAATAAGTTCTTCCAGTTTTTCATAATCTATATGGTAGGAGTCTGCCCCCACGTCAACCAGCTTTAAAGTTGCTCCAACATGTACCACAACGCTGGCAGAAGCTGTGTAAGTGTAAGCAGGAACAATAACCTCATCTCCCGGACCAATTTCAAATAATCTTAGAGCCATCTCCATACAAGCAGTTGCAGAATTAAGCGCAACTGCCCTGTCAGTATGGCAGAATCCGGCAATTTTTTCCTCCAGTTCCTTAGTCTTAGGCCCTGTTGTTATCCATCCGGATTTTAAAACCTCTGTTACCTCTTTAATCTCTTCATCAGTTATATCTGGTGGTGAAAATGGAATCTTCATATCATCCTCTCATTTCTTAAGCAGCTTCTATTCCTGTGTCTTTACCATATCAGGAAAAGCATAGGTAAGATTTCCTGCGGAATCACCTACAGTAATGGAATAGCTTATTGTATTATACCCATTTTTTGTAAGAGTTATTGTCTTAGTTCCTGCTGTTTTCCTGAATGTGCATGGAACAGTTCCCACATACACACTGTCCACATACACGCCTGCTCCCTCAGGAGATGTAATAATTATATTGTAACTTCCGGAAGCTGTTGTTGAAGCTTTTGCGGTTGTGGTCTTTTCTGATGCTGTGGTTGTTTCTTTCGCCGCTTTCGTAGTGGCAGCTGTAGTAGATGTAGCTGTCATATCAATAACCTTAGTTACATAGGCAGAATTAACTTCTATTATCTCTGTATATTCCTTATAATTGTTCTTTACCAGCTTTACAGTATGCCTTCCGTAAGGCAGCTGTACTGGTGTGGAATAATCCACCTCTTCACCATCTATGGACATAACTGCCCCCTCAGGTGTTACCATGAAATTCACTGAACCCTGCTGGGTTACAGGCAGGAGATATTCACCAAAATCCAGTGTAACCTCCTCTCCCTTCTCCACAGTAACTTCCTTAGTAGCTTCCATTGAGCCATTCTTCAGGTTAACTTTATACGTTCCTGTGCCGGCAGTTATCATCATGTCCTCTGTTACATTAAATAGCTGTGCATTACCTATCTGGGCATATCCTCCCACAAATGCATCGACACCTGTAAACTTAATATATCCATGCCCCTTATCAACCACTATGGAATATACTGTGTTGCCAATTCCTCTTAATGTCACCTCATCCTGCTTGAGAACCTCTGAGACATGTATCTTATCTTCTCCTGATATAACAAGGGCCTTATCACTGTACACATAGTTTGATGCACCGGAGCTTATCTTTCTTTTGTTCTCATCAATCTCAACATTATTAAATCCTGTCACCTCAAAGCTTTCAGGATTACCATATATAGATGTGGCCACACCTTTTTTGCTGCATATTACGTCGTATATTTCTCCAAGGGTAAGATTAGAGGCCGCAATAGCGGTTTTGTATTTTGTCTGGAAATCAGTTCCTCCCGAATATGGAACCTCATACTCCACTCCTGACGATATATCTATAAAATTAGCTTTTTTGTTATCTCTATCAATATATGACAGAACACCTGTCACTGTTATCTCCTGTGAAGCATTAGTTGTTGCTTCTGTTATATTTTTCTTTGGTGCAGGAAGTATTGAGCTGCCCGGTGTCAGCGTTCCGGTTTTATTACCATTGCCGATAGTGCAGCCAACCAGTGCCATAACACATATCTGAACCACCAGAAGAACAGCTGTTGTTCTTTTCTTAATGGAATTATTCTTATCCATAACCTCGGATGTACCTTTCTATAGAGTATAGTTACCCAGTTTTTATGTATACTATTTTTTGATTTTATCACATTGCACGTATAGTTGCAAGAAAATCAAGCCTTCTGCCATTCTGGGCTATACAGTTCTCCAGCTTTTCAATGCTCTTGGGAGGAACCCATGCTTTATTCATGTTGTAATAGTAATTTGTAATCTTCCAGAATTTTTCTGGAAATGTAAACAACACTGACAGGACTTTCAGTTCCCCGTCTTCTACTGGCTTGACTTTGTCATATTCATCCAGCATCTTGAAAGCAAGGTCTATATCCCAGTTATATTTCTCCAGTATTTTTCTCATAAACTGGTATAAATCCCATATCTGGCAGTCAACCCTGCATTTTTCCATATTAGTTACCGCCGTCATAACACCAGCGGTGTTGCTGCCTGCAGGACAATTCCCCCGCTCTGGTTTATCACATATAATCACATTATGATAATTGAAATTACCATGAATAAGTTCATTGCTGTCCAATGCCTTTTCAAGCCTTGCTTCAACCTCACTGTTTTGAAGCATATCCACAGCCGTCCTTGCTTCTGAATAGAATTTACCCAGTTGTCTGTATATTGTCAGTTCATATTCTGTCCTTCGTTTCTTATTTTTCAGATAGTTTTCTGCCATCTTAAGCTCTCTGGTATGCCTTACAACAGTATCCTTTATACTGCCTCTGGACAGCCTCACACCACTGTCATTAAAGCACAGGGATCTGGATGCGGCATTAAGGGCAATATGGAGCCTTGCCATAGTTGATACAGATGCCTTTATATCCTGTAGATTTTTAACATTGCACTCACTGCCAGGGTACATATCCTTAAGGACATATTTCCGGCCCTCATCTGGCAGGACGGATATTATCTCATTATCAGAATTTCTTACATATGTATCAACATTTTCAAATCCATTCTCTTTTACCGCTCTTGTTATGCAATCCTCTCTCAGATAGTATTTATCCTGTTTACTGCATTCCAGCAGCAGCTTTTCTCCCTTGTCAGTAGACACCAGTATTCCACCCCGTCCCCTGACACAGCCCATTATCTTTACATCATACTGGTTAAGTACTTCCAGTGATTTCTCATTCATTGACGGTCTCCCCCACACTCTCTTTCTGATTATAACTATTATTATGTGTGGGTGAAAAAAATAATGCCCCTAAGTTTTACTTAGGAGCAAATCATTTTTTGTATTTTATTTTAATGATTTCTACTGGAAATGATCCAGCATGGCAATAAGGGTAGCCTTATCATTCAGCTTAGGATTATCCATAACAACATGAAGAAGTTCATTCAGGGTCCTGCCTATCTGGGAGCCTGACATTCCATACTCTATAAGGTCATTTCCTGTTATATCCAGATCCTTAATAGTAAAGCAGTCTCCTCTGTCAATAATACCTTCCATCATCTTTCTTACAGCCACTATGTGATTGTGGGTTCCCGGTAGCATAACACCTGTAGTCTCTTCCTTTGCCTTCGCCAGAGCTTCTGCATGAATCAGAAGATTATTCATAAGCTCTTTGCCAAATCTGTTAAGGGCTTCTCTAATAGCTGGCTCATTCTCATCAATCTTTCCCTTGGAATTAGCTACAATCGCTGTAACCGAATCAACTGTATGGTTGTCCATCTTCAGCCGTCTAAGGACACTTCTTGCCTCCTCCGGCTCAAGGGAATTCATAAGTGCTGCATATCTTAAAACCGGAGTATTCTCTGTGAATCTGACCATACACAGGGCATTCTGTCTGTATCTTCCCTCAAATATACGGGATATTTCAGGAAGAACTGCGGCAAATATTCCGGTTGAATAGAAAAGCTCTACCTTTTCAGGATTATCAGATACCAGTGTTTTGGTAAGCTCCACCTGTATTCTCTCCATGCTGACCTGCTTAATTGTATCTGACAGCTTATTAATTGCATCATATGTATCCGGGTGAATATCAAATGAAAGCTGTGCCGAGAATCTGATGGCTCTCATCATTCTCAATGCATCCTCTGTAAATCTCTCCATTGGATTACCAACACACCGTATAACCTTTCTCTCAAGGTCACCCCTGCCATCAAATTCGTCAACGAGACCATTCTTATCATTGTATGCCATGGCATTAATAGTGAAATCCCGGCGTTTCAGGTCTTCCACAAGATTAAGGGCGAATTCCACACTTTCAGGATGTCTCCCATCCTTATATTCACCATCAATTCTGTATGTAGTTACCTCGTATCCTGTTTTTCCTATCATAACAGTTACTGTACCATGCTTCAGTCCGGTATCAACTGTTCTTCCAAACATGGACTTTACCTGCATAGGCAGGGCAGAAGTAGTAATATCCCAGTCGCTAGGTGTCTTACCCATAAGAGTATCCCTTACACATCCGCCCACAGCATAGGCTTCACAGCCATTTTTTTCAATTGTACTGATAATGTTTCTCACATTCTCAGGCAGTTCCATTAATACCTCCCAGTATGCCTTAACTCAGGTTTAGCCAGAGTATTCTTCTAGATATACTAGTAAGCCTTGCCCCAGTATACCATCTTCTGTGCTGGCTTTCCGCAGCATACGCATACGTCACTTAAATGTTCCTGTTCAAATGGAATACATCTTGATGTAGCAGTTGTATCCTCTTTAATCTTGTCCTCACAAGCCTGGTCACCGCACCACATTGCCTTAATAAATCCAGGCTTTGTAGCTGCTGTTTCCTTGAATTCATCATAATCTAATGCAACATATGTATGGGCATCTCTGTGTGCTCTTGCCCTTTCAAGCATCTCAACCTGCATTGTATCAAGAATTTCCTTAATCTTAACAGGCAGCTCATCAATGGCAACCTCTGTCTTTTCTCTTGTATCTCTTCTGACAACGATAGCCTTACCAGCTTCAATATCTCTTGGTCCCATCTCAACACGTACTGGAATTCCACGCATCTCCTGCTCTGAGAACTTCCATCCAGGATTCTTGTCTGAATCATCAACCTTAACACGAAGTCCTGCTTCCTTAATAGCCTTGGCAACTTCTGCTGCCTTCTCAAGAACGCCCTCTTTCTTCTGCATGATAGGTATTACATCAACCTGTACTGGTGCAATCATTGGTGGAAGCACAAGACCGCTGTCATCACCATGAACCATGATAATGGCACCAATAAGACGTGTAGTAGTTCCCCATGATGTCTGGTGAACATATTTTAATGTATTATCCTTATCTGTATACTGGATTCCAAATGCCTTTGCAAAACCATCACCGAAATTATGGCTTGTTCCTGACTGTAATGCCTTGCCATCATGCATCAGTGCTTCGATTGTATATGTTGCCTCTGCTCCGGCAAATTTCTCCTTATCAGTTTTGCGTCCCTTGATTACAGGGATTGCGAGAACCTCTTCACAGAACTGGGCATAGAGGTTAAGCATCTGCTGTGTTCTTTCCTCTGCTTCCTGCGCTGTGGCATGGGCAGTATGTCCTTCCTGCCACAGGAACTCTCTTGAACGTAAGAATGGTCTTGTCTCTTTTTCCCATCTTACAACTGAACACCACTGGTTATACACCTTTGGCAAATCTCTGTATGACTGGATTTCATCCTTGTAGAAATCGCAGAATAAAGTCTCTGATGTAGGTCTTACACACATTTTCTCCTGAAGTGGGGCAAGTCCACCCTGGGTTACCCAGGCAACCTCTGGAGCAAATCCCTCTACATGGTCTTTCTCCTTCTCAAGAAGACTCTCTGGAATGAACATTGGAAGATATACGTTCTCAACCCCTGTCTCCTTAAATCTTCTGTCCATCTCCTTCTGGATGTTCTCCCAGATAGCATATCCTGCTGGCTTGAATATCATGCAGCCCTTAACACTGGAATAAGCCATAAGCTCTGCTTTCTTAACCACATCTGTGTACCACTGGGCGAAATCTACATCCATGGATGTAATCGCCTCTACTAACTTTTTATCCTCTGCCATAACTCCCGCTCCTTATTTTTATTTCATTAATTATTCTTTTCATTTCATCATGAGACTTATATTCTGTCAGAAACTGCTCAAAACTCTAATTAGTGTATCACGTTGCTGCCCCTATTTCAAGACATTTCACTATTTAAGCATACGCCATCTCTATTCGTGCATGCACTATCTCTATTATCATATCCTCCACCATTCTGGTGTAATATCATATACTTTGCCGTCAACATTTATCGAATGGGCACATAGAGCAATTTCCCTGGGCTTAAGGCCAATTTCTTTTATTACTTCGTCAGACATTCTATCTGGCATACCAGTTCCGGAAACATTCACGCCACTATTATACTTTACGTCACCAACTATTCCATGTCCTCTTGACGCAAACTGTGCCCTGATCTGGTGAAATCTGCCTGTAATAAGATTTATTTCCACCATTGAAATACACATTCCGCCGTCTGGCTCACAACCTGTCCGGTTTTCTTCTCCATCTTGCGGTTTAATCTTTGCCTCTGCAACAACTTTATACTCCAGCTTTGCCTCCTTTGCTCCGGGGCAGCCTTCTTTCACAACTTTAGCAATGTTATCATTACCTTTAATTAGATAATCCACAAAAATACCCTGTTTCTCATCAAGTTTTCCACATACAAGGGCATAATACTGTTTACAAAATCCCTGTTGCTGCATTATCTTTGTATATCTGCCAGCACTTTGCTTATTCTTCGCAATGAGAACCAGCCCGCTTACCGGTCTGTCCAGTCTGTTTATAACAGCAGCATATACGCTTTCTTTCCTGCTCTTCTGGTAATTCATTACCTCACTTACCAGGTCCAGATCAAAATTCTTACCACTCTGGGTAAGCTGCCCTGCAGGCTTATTAACAATTATTTTGTCCTTATCCTCGAATACAATATCCATATATCTATGCCTACCTCTGACTGAATACTTTGGCACCATCATATTATAAAAGCCAATGCCCGTCAATTTTTACTTGACGGGGTCTTTTAACTTGTTTATTATCAAAGTATATATGGGTGGGGAGCCCTTATATCTCACAATACTTACATAAAAAATAAGTGGTTGGAACCACTTAAGAAACGAGGTAATTATGGATAATTATACACCAGACCCATTCTGGAATAATAATCAGAACGATGTTCAGAGTAATAATCAGAATGATTCCCAGAATAATGTGCAGAATGACATTCAGAATAACAATCAGAATTCTGCTGGTAATAATAACAGTACTACTGGTTATGGCAGCTATTCTGATAATTATAGCAACAACCCTAATCAGCCATATAACAACGACAGCAACGTATATGGTAACTCTGGCAACACCTACAACAACGGCAATGTCTACGGTAATACCGGCAACACTTACAACAACGGCAACGTATACGGTAATACCGGCAACAACTACAATAACGGCAATGTATATGGCAACCCTGGCAACAACTACAATAATGGCTACAATAACAATGGCTATAATAATAACAATTATTATGGAAATAATGGTAACCAGCAGAACAATTGTCCGAATTTTACATTAATGCTTGTCTTCTGTATATTAAGCATCCTGTTCTTAAGCAAGATTGTTGGCGCTATTGCATTAGTATTTTTATTCCAGGCAAACAACAATTTCAGATATGGTTATTACGATAAATACGAATCAAACATCAAGATATGCAAGATTCTTCTTGTTGTCTCAGTATTTGTTGGTATATTCGTTTTCATAGGTTCAATGGCAATTGGATTTTCTACCAGTGGTTTATTCTCCATGATGTAATGGCAGATTATTCAACTTTCATCATTCTGTAACCAACGCCGATATGCGTCTGAATATACTGGGGAGAATCAGCGTTTTTTTCCAGCTTTTTCCGAAGTGTCGCCATGAAAACTCTCAGGGAAGCAATGTCGTTATCCCAACTGCTTCCCCAAATACTCTGCGTAATGAAAGTATGAGTCAAAACCTTGCCAATATTTCTTGACAGCAGACACAAAAGTTTATATTCAATAGGCGTAAGATGTAATTCTTCATCATCTAAATATGCGCATCCTGCAGCATAATCTATACGAAGTTTGCCGTTTGTGAAAACGGCGGCTTCGGCGGCGGTCTCGTTCTGTATCATATTAAGCCGCCTTTGCGTAACCCTGAGCCTTGCCAATAGTTCCTCCACAGAAAATGGTTTGGTCAGGTAATCGTCAGCACCCGCATCCAGAGCATCAATTTTATCGGTATCTTCGCTTCGGGCACTTATGACAATAATAGGCATATTTGACCATGTGCGGATTTTTTTGATAACATCAACACCGTCAATATCGGGAAGTCCCAAATCCAGCAGGACAATATCAGGATTGTGGGATGATGCTTCCAAAACGGCGTCTGCACCGTTAGATGCGGTTAAGTATCTGTAATCGTGTGCTTTAAGGGTTGTTGAAATAAGATTTTTCACCGAATTATCATCTTCTACAACCAATATCAAGAGTTTATTCATGAATTTCTACCTCCCCGGCTGGTAATGTAATAGTGAACACCGTACCATGCGGTGTATTGTCCGAAACGATTATTTTGCCGCCGTGTGCATTTACGATGGAACGGCACAGTGATAATCCCAAACCTAAGCTGCGTCGGCTGTCGGCTATTTTATTCGATCCGCTGTAAAACATATCGAACACCCGCTCTTTCATTTCATCGGGTATTCCATCACCGTCATCAGCAATGGATATAACGGCTTTATCTCCTTGCTTCCAGGTTTTAATCAGAATATTAGAGCCTTTCGGCGTGTATTTAATTGCGTTATCCACAATATTTATGATAACCTGCACCATAAGCTTTGCATCCATTTTGGCAAGAAGATAATCCTCTTTGTTATGGACAGTGATATGGTGCTCCACGCTTTTTCTATTCACATGATGAAGTGCTTCGGTGATGACATCGTCTACCAAATCCTCTGTAATGTGAAGATTAAGCCGTCCTTCTTCAATTCTTGTTACCGAAAGCAGATTTTCCACAAGATTGATAAGCCACATAGAGTCATCGTAAATATCGCTATAAAGCTGATTCTTTGTTGCTTCGTCAAAGGAATTGCCGTTTGATATAAGATTGCTTGCGTTTCCCGAAATAGAAGTAAGGGGTGTCCGCAAATCGTGCGAAATTGCACGAAGGAGATTTGCACGAAGCTGCTCATTCTTAGCCAAAATTGCCGCTTCTTCTTTCTCTCTTGCGTTTTTTTCGTTTTCCAGTGACAAAGCACATTCTCCAAGTATAGATAATAAAATACTTTTTTCAAACGAATCAAGCGGATCTTCACCGATATATATACCCACAACACCGTAAACGCGGCTGTTGACCCTTACGGCAAGGTACAGACACCTGGCGTTTGAAAGAGTTTCCGTAGTAGCACCTGCGTGTTTGTTATTTTTTTGCACCCACTCCGCAACTGCCTTCTCTTTTGTACCAATTATTTCTTTGTCTGTTTTATCTCCCGACATGGTAAAAATATGAGGTTCACTAAGTTTCTCGTCCTCTGTCAAATAAAACACAATATCTTTTCCCAGCAGCTTTATAAGCTGATTTGCCGTTGCTGAAATAATTTCATTCTTATCCTTTGCCTGCTGTAAGAGCTGATTTGTGTCAAAAAGCACCTTTGTTCTGTAAGCTGCCTTTGCAGACTGTTTTGCGTGCTCTTTTAATTTTACGGCAAGGGAGCTTGTAAGTAAAGCCGCCAAAAACATAATCAGGAAAGTAATTGGATAGCCCTTGTCGTACGCCTTAAGTGTAAACTGCGGATTGGTAAAGAAAAAATTGAAAACCAAAACGCTGACAATTGAAGAAATCAGACTGTAAATCCTATGTCTTGTAACAACCGAGGTTACAAGCACGCCCAGAACATATACTGTGATAATATTGGCTTCATCAAACCCCAAGTGGCGGAACAGCATACCTATACAACTTGCTAAAATCAAAATGACAATGCTTTTTAAAAGATCCGATACCGAAAAAACTGCTCTGCTTATCTTTTTTGCTGTTTTTGCACGATATGAGGTATTGTTACCTTCTGTATCTGGTATGATATGCACATCCAAATTCGGTGCGTTAGCAATCAATTTTTCTGTAAGAGTAGGTTTACTGAATATGCTCTTTCTGGTTGCAGAGCTTCTTCCTATCACAATCTTTGAAACTCCCGAAAGCCTTGCAAATTCGGCAATTTGATAGGAAACATCTTCCCCGTACACAGTTTCGATTTTAGCTCCTAGCTGTTCCGCAAGACGCATATTACTCCGTAGTCTTTTTACATCTTCCTCAGACATAACCTGATAATCCGGGGTTTCCACAAACAGCGCGGTAAAAGCACCCTTAAAAGCATTCGCCATTCGGGCGGCAGTGCGGATAATTTTTGCATTCGACGGTGAGGATGAAAGGCATACAAGAATATGCTCATCAGTATGATAATCGCTGTGGCTTTTCGATCTGACGGTTTCAGTAAGCAGATTCACCCTGTCGGCACAGCGGCGCAGTGCAATTTCCCTAAGAGCCGTAAGATTTTCCACAGTAAAGAAATTCTCTGTAGCGCGCTCAGCCTGAACCGAATTATAAACATTTCCCGCCTTAAGCCGTTCAATCAATTCCTGGGGCTCAATATCCACAAGCTCAACCTGACTGGCATTATCAAAAACCGAATCGGGGATACGCTCTTGTACCATAATGCCTGTTATAGACGCAACGGTGTCATTGAGGCTCTCAATATGCTGAACATTTACAGTGGTATAAACATCTATACCTGCCTTAAGCAGCTCTTCAATATCGCGATAACGCTTTGTATGCCGGCACACAGGCGCATTGGTATGGGCAAGCTCATCTACAAGGATTAACTGTGGATGACGGGCGAGTGCGGCGTCAAGATTGAATTCCGAAAGAGTAATTCCATTATATTCCGAAACAAGATTCGGAATACATTCAAGTCCATTTACAAGTGCAGAGGTCTGGGGACGGGCGTGTGGTTCAATGTAACCTGCAACCACATCAATGCCACTCCTTTTCGCCGCATGTGCAGCTTTTAGCATTGCGTAGGTTTTGCCTACCCCTGCGGCATATCCAAAAAATATTTTTAAATGCCCGCGATTAAGGATTTGCTCTTCCTTTGCAATCTGCTTTAAAATCTGTTCCGGGCTTTGCCTTGTTTCATCCATATAATCTCCATTCCTGTATGTCTCATATTTTAAGAGAATGTTATTAAAATAATTTTCTCATTTTGAAATAAATTCTTCGTTCTTTATTGTACCACAGTGTGAAAATGTCTTCTACTTTACATATTCCGCATCGATTACTCCTTGATTTGATAATATAAAATCTGAAAAACTATTTACACAGGCACTGTCTGAGGTCTTTTTCCATATCACAGCAATCTGAACTTCTGACAGATTCAGCGGTTCTATTTTACAACCTGTTTTTTCACACAAAACACTGTTTTGCTTTGCAGAAATGATAAGATAGTTGTAGGTACCATCATTATTTAAAGCAGTGTTTTCTATAAAGCCAAAGTCAATGCAGTTCTTGTTTAGCTTATCATATATATCCTCTGTATTTCCAGACAGAAAATGCAGCTGACAATTCGGATTTGCCTTTGAAAACTTTTCAAACAGTGGCATCACACAATCCAATATCATAGGATTATCAAACGCAATAAAAAGACTGTTTTCTACAATTTCTGTATCAATTGAGCGGCGGTTATTCTCTAAAAATGAGTCAAGTCTTTTCATTATAAAGTAACCGGACACAATAATGAAAAACACTGCACACACTACAAATAATTCTTTCATATCCCAGTCCTCGTTCAGTGCTTATATGTGAAAACATTTTTGTATGTTTTTGGTATCGCCCAGCACCAAAATGGTGTCACCAGACATAAAGCTTGTTTCGGGCGCAAAATTCAGATTCATTTTACCATCGCGTTTAATGGCCATAATATTAATCCCGTGCTTTTTACGCACATCCGCCTCAACAACCGTCTTTCCTATCCATTTTTCAGGTACGGCAATTTCAAAAATCGAATGGTCACTATCCAGCTCTATGTAATCAAGAATATGGTCGGAGGTGTAGCGGATAGCCGTCCAATCGGCAAGCTGCTTTTCTGGATATACGATTTCATCCGCACCATTTCGCAAAAGGAATTTTGCATGCACATCCCGTGCCGCACGAGAAACTACCTTTTTAGCACCCAATTCCTTTAAAAGAGATGTTGTTTCAAGCGAGCTTTGGAAATCGTCCCCGATTGCGACAATGCAAACATCAAAATTATTAACCCCTAAAGATTCAAGAAACTCTTCATTGGTTGCATCACCTATTTGTGCATTCATAACAAATGGCAATACCGCATTTACTCTTTTTTCGTTTGTGTCTACAGCCATAACCTCATGCCGCATCTCATTAAGCTTCATGGCAATATGCCTGCCAAACCTGCCAAGGCCTATCAATAAAACAGATTTCATCTTTCTTCTCCTTTAACCGACCGTCATTTTTTCCTGCGGATATTTTGCTGCGTTTGCAGCCGTTTTTGTCATTGTCGCAAATATCAATGTCAGTCCTCCAACTCTTCCAAAAAACATAAGTGCAATCAGAATAAACTGTGAAACAAGTCCCAACTGTGAGGTTATACCAAGGGAAAGTCCCACCGTTCCAATTGCCGATGCCGTTTCAAACAGTGACGCTAACAACGGTATATTCTCAAGACGGCTGATAATCATTCCGCCACCTATAAACAGCCCAAAATACATCAAAAAGATAGTTGCCGCACTTTTTATGGTATCGTCAGGTATACGGCGTTTGAAAAAATGTGTGTCCTCCTTTTTGCGAAATACGGACATTGCCGATGAAACCAGCACAGCAATTGTCGTAGTTTTCATACCACCTGCTGTAGAACCGGGAGAACCACCAATCAGCATCAACAATATCATCATCATTTGCCCTGTCTCACTGAATAATGTTAAATCCGTTGTATTAAATCCGGCTGTTCTCGTGGTAACAGACTGAAAAAGCGAGGTCAGAAATCTTTCTCCAAGTGGAAGTCTCTGATACTCGAAAAAGAAAAAATAAAGTGCTGGCAGGAAGATTAGTATTACCGTCACTGTAAGGATAACCTTGCTTTGCATTCGGTACTTTCTGATATGAAGCTTGTTGTTTTTTATATCCTCCCAGGTTAAAAAGCCTATTCCACCGATAATAATAAGTGCCATAACCGTAAAATTAACAAAAGGCTGTGATGAATAAGAGGTTAATGACGAAAACGGCTCTTTAATGCCAATTAAGTCAAATCCTGCGTTGCAGAATGCCGAAATAGAATGGAACAGGGCATACCATGTTCCTTTCATAATTCCAAAGTCACGGATAAAAACCGGGAGGAGCAGGACTGCTCCGACAAGTTCAATACACACCGTTGTTTTCAGTATGAATTTTGTAAGCCGTACAATTCCACCGAGATGGTGTGCGGAAACAGCCTCCTGCATTGTACTTCTCTGCATTAGCCCAATTTTTCGACCTGAAAAAACTGCAACTGCAACCGAAACTGTGACAATACCCATACCACCGATTTGAATTAATATCAGAATTACGCTCTGCCCGAACATCGACCAGTATGTAGCAGTATCATGCAAAACCAAACCGGTTACACAAGTTGCTGAAGTTGCGGTAAACAGTGCGTCTGAAAACGCAGCACCTCTGCCGTCCTTTGTCGAAACAGGCAGCATTAACAGTATGCTGCCTAAAATTATCACTGACAGAAATCCTAATATAATAATCTGAAATGATGTAATATGCTTGTGTTTGAGATTTTGATGTTTTATCATGACGGATACCTTTACAATCTTAATATCATATTTAGACTGTCTTTATTCTATCTTAACCTGCATTAAGCCGGCATAAGCAAAATAAAGACAATATTAAGATTGTATAAAGGTATAGGCGAAAAAAAGTGACGTGAAAAGAAAAATACGGCGCAGCCTTAATCAGCTACACCGTATACAAGTACTGTTCAAGTTCAGCAGCATCATTGAAAAGGGAGAAATGATTCACTCAAATCACGTACATCCACCTGACTGTGCCTTTGTATCTCCCCTCTTTTTTTCATTTCTCCTATTAACGCACTCTCTTAACAGTGCATAAACTGTAGAAATAAGTGGAATGAATACCAGCATTCCCATAATTCCAAACAGGCTTCCACCGATTGTTACGGCTACCAGCACCCACATTGCCGGAAGTCCCACTGAACTTCCCACAACTCTTGGATATATGAGATTACCCTCAATCTGCTGTAAAACAAGGAATAAAATAATAAACACAAGAGCCTTCAATGGATTGACAAGAAGAATCAGGAACGCCCCCACTACGCATCCTATGAATGCTCCCACAATAGGTATTAACGCTGTAAATGCAATAAGTACGCCAATCATAACAGCATAAGGCATTCTGAATATTGTCATGGCAATTACAAACATAGTTCCAAGAATTACAGCTTCAAGACACTGTCCAGTAATAAAGTTGGTAAAATTCTTGTTCAGAAGTGAGCATACATATAAAATACTATTATTTACCTTTTCCGGTAAAAATGCAGATAAAACTCTCTTTACCTGACCTGCCAGTTTCTCCTTCTGGGCAAGCACATACACACTGAATACCAGACCAATAAACAGATTAGTAAATCCGCTTACCACACTGCTTGCAATACCAATTGTGGAATTAAGCACGTCACCAAATCCATTCTTAAAGAACGAAACTATATTGTTAACAATGCTATCCCAATTCTGTCCGATATTGCTTAATACATCTATCTGCTGCTGCAATTCCGGATACTTCTGGCACAGTATGTCAAGCTCCGCCATAAGTCTGTTAATTCCCAGAGGAACCTGCTTTACCACATCACTTACGGCCCTGACAAGCTGTGGCACAACCATTGAAATCAGGAAAACCAGCAGAAGTACAATGAATACAAATGTCAGGACAATACTGACAGGTCTTTTGAATCTGTCAGCATATTTTCCAGTCCATTTTTTTAGCATTCTGTTCTCAATCAGATTCATCACAATATTAAGTACAAATGCAATAGCACAGCCTGTTATAAATGGCATGGCAATCTTAATTACCAGTCCAAGAGCATTCATTATTCCCTGTGAATTAATTACGCACAGCACCAGAAGTGCGGCTATAACCATAAGGAGCACAATCTGCTTCATTTTTTTCTTACTAAACTCCAATATCAACCCTCATTTCCATATTATTTTTCCAATGTACCCTCTGCCTGAAACCACTGGAAAACAAACACTTATTTCCTGACTGGTTGGCAATCAGACCTTAAAGCGGTATCCTACGCCCCATATCGTCTCGATATACTGTGGCTTTGATGTATCAAACTCAATCTTTTCACGGATTTTCTTAATATGAACCGTAACAGTTGCAATATCTCCTATAGAATCCATATCCCAGATTTCCTTGAAAAGTTCATCCTTGGTATACACATGGTTTGGATGCTCAGCAAGAAATGTCAATAAATCAAATTCCTTCGTTGTAAATACTTTTTCCTCACCATTGACGAAGACTCTTCTGGCTGTTTTGTCAATTTTAATACCACGGATTTCAATAACGTCATTATTTTCCTTAGAGCTGCTCACCAGTCTCTCATATCTTGCAAGATGGGCTTTCACTCTGGCAACAAGCTCACTAGGACTGAAAGGCTTAGTCATATAGTCATCTGCGCCTACACCTAATCCCCTGATTTTATCAATATCCTCTTTCTTTGCTGAAACCATAATAATAGGAATGTTCTTCTTTTCCCTTACCTGGCGGCATATCTCAAATCCATCCACTCCAGGAAGCATTACATCAAGGATACATATATCATAATCCTCCCCCATAGCTGATTCAAGTCCGCTTTCACCATCTGATTTCACTGTTACTTCAAATCCGCTTAATTCCAGATAATCCTTTTCAATTTCTGCGATTGCTTCTTCATCTTCAACGATTAATACTTTACTCATTCTTTGTTTCTCCTTGCATAATATATTTCTTTGTGTCTATATCTTTTCTTAAGCATATATGCATGGTGGTTCCTTCTCCCTCCACACTTTCTGCCCATATTTTGCCTTTGTGGTCCTCAATAATCTTCTTTACTATTGCAAGACCGATTCCACTTCCTCCCTGCTTGCTGTTCCTTGATTCATCAGTCCTGTAAAATCTGTCAAATATGTGAGGTAAATCTGAAGTTCCAATACCCATACCATTGTCTGTCATAATAATATGAGCATAATCCCCTTCATCATACAGATTTATTTCAATCCTGCCTCGTCTTCCCTCTTTCATATATTTAACAGAATTGCTGATAATATTGTTAATTACCCTCTTAAGCTGTTCAACATCGGCATATATGTACACCTCATCAACATTGTGGCACTGGTATACAAGGTCGATATCCTGAGCCTCCAGGTCAACCCTTATCTCTTCACAGCAATCGTCAAAATAATCCTTCAAATTAATTCTGCTGAAAGAGTATGGCACTCTGTTGGTATCCAGCTTTGAATATATGGTAAGCTCGTCAATAAGCTTGTCCATGTCATTAACCTTATTTTCAATGGTCTGCATGTACCTATGCTGCTTTTCCGGTGTATCTGCCACACCATCCATAAGTCCTTCAACATATCCCTTTATGGCTGTGAGAGGCGTTTTAAGGTCATGGGAGATATTTCTTATCAGCTCCTTCTCTTCCTTGTCAGAATTAATCTTCTCCTGGGAAGTTTCCTTAAGGATTACCCTCATCTCCTCGAAATCCCGGCAAACATCACCTATTTCATCACGGGAGCTTTTAGGCATCTCGAAATCCAGATTACCCATCTTGATATTCTGGGTAGCAAGCTTAAGTCTGTCCAAAGGCCTGATAATGGAGCCATATATCCACAAATCAAGAAAAAGGCTTGTGATAACAAGGATGATAATAACCGAAATAATTCCCTGCACACCAATCCTCTTAATCTGCGGAATCACCTGTTCCAGAAATGTCACAATATACACACTGATAACCTGTCCAGATTCTTCCTTGAAATTAAACTGTTTAACAATACAGTTATAATCTCCACCCTTATAGGTACTCTCATTATAAGAACCATCAACTGTAGTATGTTTTGGTATCAGGTCTCTTAATTCATCACTTTCCAGGGACTCCGTTGCATATATAATTTCATCATTCTTAACAACCACCAGAGACGAAAGTTTTGCCATAAGTTCCCTGTCAAGGTCTTTCAGGTAATCTATATCTGTAAATTTCTCCGGATTCTCCATTCCCACCTGTTTAACATAGTCAGATATCTTGTCAGTAATTTTACTGATAATAACAGATGAGGAATACATATTATCGAAACTTACAGCCTCATCTACGCCATACAGCTTCTGCATAGATATGTTCTGATATTTGATTATTCCTGCCATAGCACATCCACACATCAATACAGGAATAATAATCATTACACAAAATGCTATTTTTAATTTAGTTCTTAACTTCATAATATGATAATACCACTTTTCCCCATGCAATAATAA